>X301_European_Hare__coassemble_925_pt1 | contig 35566 bp, 31 predicted proteins | sample X301_European_Hare__metabat2_high_PE_015 | metagenome-assembled genome bin X301_European_Hare
ACCTTGGCTGCTCTAGTGGAACAAAATGTGTTACCTTTTTTTGCACCATATCAATCTGCTGCTCAATTTCCACGTAAATCGTTTCATTTTTTCATTTTACGTGGAAATTTCCACGTATTTCTTCCCAATTTTGAAAATACGTGGAAATTCTTGGGCGACAGAGGCCATTTCTTTGGTTTTTAGCCAGTCAAAGGCTGTGCAAGAAGCCTTTCATGGGTATTTGGGACCTCACTTAAGGGGATTTTTCACCTAGCCAGTCAGAATTTTGCCTAACCTAGGCTCTATCCGCTGCTCAATTTCCACGTAAATCGCTTCATTTTTTCATTTTACGTGGAAATTTCCACGTATTTCTTCCCAATTTTGAAAATACGTGGAAATTCTTGGAAGGTAATGCCCTTGGTATTGGTCAAGGTTGGGTGCCAAGATCGCTAAAACTGGCGGGATAAGGCTGTGCTTAAAAAAATAAAAATATTTTTTTGAAAAAAGCTAATGAAAACGACAATTTGGTTGTATAGGAGGGTATGAACAAAAAAGAATTAACAACAGTGCTTCGGCAATTTTGTAAGGAATTGGATAGTCGACTATCTGAATTGGAAATTGAGGACCAAAGGCAAATAGGAACTCTCATTTGCCGCAATCGAAATGGAAAAATTGAATTCTACATGAAAAAAGATGGGAAGGAGGTATATCTTAAGAATTCTGACCCTTTGATTGCAGAACTGGCCCAGGGTATGCTTATCTCAAAACAGATTGAGGCTGGAAGACGAGAAAAAGAGCAGATTAAGCGATGTATCCGAGATTTGACTTCGAATAAGTTTATTTCAGATATTGATGAAGCTTATGATAGCCTAAGTGATTTAGTAAAACCCTTTGTGAATCCCCAAAAAGAGGTAAGTGATGGGTATGTAGAACGATGGAAAAAGCAACATCGAAAGGGAATGAATCCAAATCGGCAGCTTGATGCAAAGTACAAGACTATGAATGGCGAGTTTGTCAGGTCTAAGAGTGAGGTATTGATAGCTGACAGACTGCATGTTGTAGGGGTGCCATACCTGTATGAGGCTCCTTTTTATTCGAAAACAGAGGATAAGTGGTATTACCCTGATTTTACACTCTTGAATAAGAGAACAAGGACTACTTTTATTTGGGAACATTTTGGCATGATGCATAATGTTCAGTACTTAGCTGAAAGCCAGCATAAGTTAAAGATGTATGAGCAAAACGATTACCATCTAGGTGAAAACTTTCTGATTACTTATGAAGGCACAGACGCGCAGTTAGACACTGAGTATGTTGACAGGTTAATTGAACATTTTCTGAAATAGTTCTGTATAATGCTGAATTGAAAACTCTATAAGGTCTCATTAGTACAAAAATAGGCACCTGCGGGGAATTGGCTCTAGCGGGTGCATAACTGTGCGTTCCTTGGGGGCATTTGCATGGTTGGAAGGGCCTAATTTGCTGTGAAAGCGAAGTGGCAAGTTGTGGGAGAAAGTGTGAGAAAATGGGGGAAAGTGATATAAAAATTTTTAAGTTACGTGTTAAGTTAAATGCAATTTTTAAATGAAACTAGTTGCATTTTTATATAGAAACTGGGTTGCGGTTGTTCCAAAAGTGGAGTATTTTGTCTCTGTAAGTGGTAAATTTTCCCAATTTACGGCCAATTTGAAGGAGAAAGTGGTAAAAAATGAACGGTGAATACCGGAACACCATCGATGAGAAGGGCAGACTGATGATACCTCCCAAACTTAGGGAGCAGATGGGCTCGTATACATTGATGCTTACCAAATCCATGGATAATTCACTTTGGCTGTTTACCAAAGAGGACTTTGACGCGCTTAATCGCGAAGTCAATTATGGCCCTCTGGCAGTTTTTAATAAAAATTCAAGAATGATTGACATGCTAGTGATCTCGCCCGCCAGGGAGGTGGAACTGGATAAGACTGGGCGTCTGAGTATTCCTCAGGTGTTGAGGGAATTTGCGGGCCTGGAACCAAAGACGGAGTGCGTGATTTTGGGCTCGATGAGCAAGGTCGAGATTATTAGTGCGAAGAAGTATGAGGAAATGATGATTCAGTGTCGAGGCATGCTAAGTGATGCTGGGAATGAGCTTAGTTTGCAAAGGATGGGGCACTGATGGAGTACGTGCATTGTCCAGTGATGGCCAAGGAGGTGCTAGATTTTTTGAACCCAGGGGAGCGGGAGGCTGTGTTGGTTGACTGTACACTGGGCGAGGGCGGTCACACGAGGATGTTTTTGGAGAGATATCCCAATTTGCAAGTTGTTGGCTTGGATAGAGATATCTCAATCCAGGAGAAGGCCAAGGTGCGTCTTGAGCCGTTTGGGGATAGATTTCAGGCCAAAAATGTGTGGTTTGACCAGTTTTGGCAGGATTATCAGGGGCCTATGGTGGATTTTGTCCTGTTTGACTTGGGAATTAGTGTCTTTCATTATGAGGAGTCGGGTAGGGGCTTTAGTTTCAAGCGGGAAGAGAAGCTTGATATGAGACTGGATGCCGGAGCGATTTTGAGCGCTGTGGACATTGTAAATGGTTATGACGAAAAGAGTCTTGCGGACTTGATATATAAGTATGGAGAAGAGAGGTATTCTAGGCGCATTGCTGCCGCAATTTGTAAGTACAGAGAGAACAAGGAAATAGAATATACAAATGAACTAGCTGATATTATTTGGGAGGCAGTTCCAAATGAGTATCGGCATAGGAGGATTCATCCAGCGACTAAGACATTTCAGGCGTTAAGGATTGAGGTGAATAAGGAGTTGGATCGAATTGAGCCGGCACTAGAAGGGGCACTAAAGGCACTAAAACCTAGCGGAAGAATTGCTGTGATAACATTTCACTCGCTGGAGGACAGGATAGTGAAGTGGTTCTTCAAGGACCATCAGAATATTTTGGAGATTCTGACAAAAAAGCCGATTGAACCTACTGAAGAGGAGTGCATGGCGAATGCTCCATCCCGAAGTGCAAAACTTAGGGTTGTGGAGAAACTTAAAGAAGAAAGAGACTTTAATAGAAAAAGGAATAAGTATAAAGAGGAAGGTTAAAGATGGGGAAAGAAAGGACATTAACACTGCTGATTATTGTCTTTATTAACATTTGTCTACTGGTACCAGTATGGCAATCTGCGACTAACACACAGCTTCGTAGTCAACTTGAACAGAGCGAAAAAGTGCTGAAGGAACAAGAAGATATGAAGATGTTACTGGCTGCAAATATTGCAAGACAGACAACGCCAGAGTATCTGATTGAGCAGTCTATTGAGAGAAATATTGTGTTTACTCAGATTAACTCGGAAACAGCATCTCTTGTTGCTAGCAATAAATAACCGCTAACTGCAAGGGCTTTGTCAGAAGAAAAACCTGCAGTAGGCCGTTACTAGGCAGTTTATTTGTCTGTAACTAAGATTGCGGTAGGCATGGCAATGACAAGTTTAGCAAAGAGATTGACAAGGAGCTTATCATGGCAAGGACCAGTTATGACGATTGGAACTTTATGGGGGAGTCTCAGCCAGAGGACCTAGGAGTACGGGGCGCACATCTTCCAAAGATTCAGCAGATTAACACACAAAGAAATTCATTTATTCTACTCTGTGCAGTAGTATTACTGACCTTCATGGGTCTTGTTTGCGTATACTCAGCCAGCTTTGAGATGGCAGTTGCAAGTGGACTGCCGCACTACTACTACTTGATAAGGCAGCTTATATACGTTGTAGTGGGAATAACACTGATGGTGGCAATTAATGTTTTGCCAGAGGTGGCTCTGAAAGTACTTTCGCCGATTATGTTCTTTTCTAGCATAATTTTGCTGGTCTTTGATACAGTGACAAAAAAGAATATATTGATGAATACCAACATGGTAAATTTTCTTTTTTTGTCTCTAGTTATGTACATGTCACTTTATTTCTCGGGTAGGGGAAATGATATTCAGAAGGTAAGGCAGTTGGTTGTGCCGGTGATAGGGTGCATCATGGTACTGGTACTTATACTGATACAAAGAAACTTCTCCTATGCGTTGATGTTTTTGGCATTAAGCGTGGCAATGTTTGCAGCTGGCGGTGTTGGCCTTATCGGTATTATATTGCTGGTGCTTTACGCAGCGGTTCCCGTTATTTGCGTCATTCTCTCAAAATCTGACCGCATCCTTGCCGTCGCACGCTTTTTGATTCCTGGCCTGGGCGTCAACTCGCGCACATCGGACATCATGGCGATTCGCTCTGCCCTTGCAAGCGGGTCTTGGTTCGGAAAGGGCCTAGGTGGGGGCATGTTCAAAGATGGGGCCATTTCGGACATAGCCGGCACAAATATTCTTGCATGTATAGGCGAGGAAATTGGCTTCTGGGGCTTAATTTTTATTTTTGTATTTTTTGCTGCAATTGGAGTTATAGGGTATGTAACAGCAAAGAATATAAGACGTCAAAATGGATACTTATCCAACTTAGCAATAGGAATTTCAACTATGCTTGTTTGGCAGTTTTTGCTTAACGTGGCATGGGTTCTGGGTTATATTCTAACGGACGGACTTCCTATGCCGTTCTTTTCTTTTGGAGCTAACATAATTCCAGTTTTGCTTGAAAGTGGAATCCTTTACAGGATAGCCCGAGTGAAAATTTGCTCCGAGGCCAGCGAAAAAGTTATGTCATCCATACAAGATGAACTGATGTTCCCAGAGAGATACGACCTTGAAAACAATTGAGAAAATTCTTCTTATAGCGGTAATAGTTCTTTTATTTGCAGGCTTTTATATTGCAATAAGAAACATCGATTTCTTCAATGTTCAGGAAGTCGATGTTTCAGTGTCTGGACCTGTGACCTTTGTTTCTGTGGAAATGCAAAGACTTATCAACCCTCTAAAAGGAAGGAACATCTTTGAAATAGGTGTGGGACGACTGAAAAAAACACTGGCAGCCTTTGACGGAGTAAGGGCAGTTAGCATTAAGCGTTTTTATCCAAACAAGTTGATCATAAAAGTTGACTATGAGGACATAACGCTGAAAGCCTACAGCATACAAGAAACCAGCACAAATAGTGCTAGCGGACAGGCGCAGATAAGCTATTATTTTATCCACAATAGTGCGCAAATGGAAGAATCTCAGGATTCGCAGATTGTTTTGGAGCAGGTAGGGGAGGCGACTTGGCAGGCATTTGATAAGCTAGAAGTAGTGGAACTAAATCCTGCGTATGCGCAGATGATGATGAAATGGGGTTGTGACCAAGGCTTTAAAGCAATGGTAAACTTAGCCGAACATTTAACCAACAACAACTTGATAACAAGTATGAAATACGATAATAATAATGGTAACGAGTTCGGAAGGCTAGCAATCGGGATTTCATCGCTCAATTCAACCCTCTATGTACGGGACCTTGTTGACGCAGAGCGTCTTGATGAAGCACTTGAAATTATCAGTAACCAGTTTTCCGCAGGTGGAGCAACAGTCGTTTATGATTTGTATGCAAACACTTTGGTTAAAAGAACTTAGGAGGCGGGGATGGCTTCTGAGAAGATAATAATGGGATTGGACATTGGCTCGTCCTGGGTAAGAGCTGTGATTGGCTCTGTGTCTAAAGAGGGCCAGCTTATGGTCGACAGCATTTGTGAACGACCAAGTGAGGGCGTGCGTGCTGGTGTTGTTGTCAATGTAGAGCAGACGCTTAAATCCATTTCTTCAGTGATACAAGAGGCCGAGCTTCAGGCCGGAGTGGAAGTTCAAAGCGTTGTTACTGGCGTTGGTGGCGGCTCTGTTTCTGGAACGCAATCTCAGGGTGTTGTTGGAATTAACACTAAGGAATTGGAAATAAAAACAGAAGATGTCTATCACTCGCTGGATGTGGCAAAGGCATTTGAACTTCCGGTGGATAGAGAGATACTGCATACGCTGGTTCAAGACTTTTCAGTCGATGGCAAAAGTGGCATTAAGGACCCTGTAGATATGGCCGGTCATAGGCTTGAAAGCAAGGTACTGATTGTAACAGGTTCCTCGAGTAACTGCTCGACCACAAGAAAAACAATTCAGAGGGCCGGCATAAATTCTTCTAAACTTGTGATTTCCTCTTTAGCTGATGCTGAGGTTGTACTTAGTTCCGACGAAAGAGAGATGGGCACAATATTGATTAACATAGGCGGGTCCACATCAAATATGATTGTCTATCAGGGTGGTTCGCCCTACTATGTTGGCGGTGTTGACCTAGGTTCTAATAATGTTACAAGTGACATTGCCTACATGTTAAACAAGCCAAAGGTGGTAGCAGAACAGGTTAAGCTTGAAAGCGGTAGTTGCTACATTCCAAATGTCCAGGCGGATGAAAAAATAATTATTCCGCAGGTTGGAGGACTTCCAGCAATTCAAATGCCGAAAAGTGAGCTTTGCAAGATTATAGAGCCTAGAATGGCTGAAATTTTCTCTATTCTTAAAAAGGACTTAGACGCAAAAGTTCCGCCGGCAACGTACGGTGGAGGTGTGGTGCTTGTAGGCGGAGGCTCGCTTCTGTCAGGCGTTACAGACTTGGCGTCTGAAATATTTAGGATGCAGGCGCGCATTGGCTTCCCAGAGGCCTTGCCTGGTTTGGACCGCTCTTACATTAATCCTAAATACACCACAGTACTTGGTCTATTAAAGACAGGGTCACGGAGGTCAGTGGCCTCGCCGAGTACTCGAGGCAAGAAGGATAAGCGTTCGTCCAAGGCGGATGGTGTTTTGGGGAAGATTAGCCAGTTTTTTAAGAAGATTATTTAGGAGTTAGATATGGATTTCGGAATTATTGAGGATTTGCTTCATGACGAACAGACCCCACCGACCGATATCAAGGTAATTGGAGTTGGCGGTGGTGGTGGAAATGCCATTAACAGAATGATTGAGAGTGGCCTGAAGAAGGTCACGTTCGTGGCCCTGAATACGGACGTGCAGGCCTTGCAGCGTTCTAATGCTCAGGTGCGAATTCCAATTGGGAAAGAGCTGACTGGCGGCCTTGGTGCTGGTGGGATTCCCGACATGGGACAGAAGGCGGCTGAGGAGAGCAAGGATGAGATTCGCGAGATTCTAGAGGGGACTGACATGGTCTTCATTACGGCTGGCATGGGTGGCGGTACTGGAACCGGTGCTGCCCCAGTTGTGGCGGAGATTGCTAAGGGTATGAACATTCTGACGGTTGCCGTTGTCACAACCCCGTTTGCCTTTGAGGGTCGTAAGAAGCTCCAATTTGCCAATGAGGGAATTGATCGTCTACGCAAAAACGTGGACACTCTAATTCTTATTCCTAATCAGTATCTTCTTAAGGTAGCTGAAAATAACACTCCAATTAAGCAGGCCTTTCTAATGGCCGACGATGTTCTTCGACAGGGTGTTCAGGGTATCTCTGAACTTATTACTGAACCTGGTGAAATTAACATTGACTTTGCCGATGTTCGCACTGTCATGAAGGGCAAGGGAGATGCCATTATGGGCATTGGAATAGGTGAGGGCGCTAACCGAGCGGTTGACGCTGCTAGACAAGCTATTAGCAACCCACTTTTGGAGAATGCTAAGATTGATGGTGCTAAGAGTGTTCTTGTCAATCTTTCTGCTAGTGATGGTCTTACCTTGCAAGAATATGAAGACGTTGTTGAAATGATTACTGAAAACTGTGACCAAGACGCCCTTATCATTGCTGGTCAGGCTTTCAATCCCGACCTTGGCGACCAGGTAAAGGTCACTGTTGTTGCTACTGGTTTTGAGCGCGAAAATCTTACTGCTGACATGCCAACCTTTGAGAAGAAGCCTCGTTTCGACCAGTTTGTTAATAATACCAACAATCAGGCTCAGAAGCAGAACCCTGCTACGGCTACTTCCTCTCAGCCAGCTCAGCCTGCTAAAAAGCCGGACGAGGTTATCTCGATTAACCGCTGGCAGGACCTTCAGACTCAACTTGGTCGTAGACAGTCCTCCAGTTCTAACCCAACCGACTACTCGATTCCTTCGATTCTTCGCTACCAACGTGGCGACGAGGAAAATAAGTGAGCACTCCCGAGTCCGCGAAGCCGGCCACAACAAGGTCGGCTTCAATGAAACCGGCTCCAAAAGGGCCGGCCCCAGATTTGGACTATGATGCTCTTTTGGGTCAGTTCACTGAGTCCCTACTTATCGAAAAGCATGCATCCAAGGCTACACGTGATGTGTACGCCCGTGAGGTTGCATGCTTTTTGTCGTATGTCATTGCTAATTCGTTTGACGTACTAACAATAACTACTTCTGACTTAAAGGATTATCTTATATACCGATCGAACACTGAGGCATCAAGTAGCATCTCCACTGGTACTGCCGCTCCCACTGATAATTTATCTGCATCTAATCCCACTCCCACTAACAGTCACCCCCTCTCCCCGAAAACCCTCTCTCGCGTCATCACAGTGCTACGCGCCTTCTTTTCATATCTTCAGGACTCTCGCCTACGCGATGACGACCCCACCGAACTTCTGCCCAAAAACCGCCAACCTAAACGCCTCCCAGAAACCATCGACTACGACGCCGTCCAAAAAATCCTCGACGTCATCGATACCAGCACTGACATCGGCTTCCGCGACCGTACAATCTTCGAGCTCATCTACTCCTGTGGCCTCCGTGTCAGCGAGTGCGCCAACCTCAAACTCAATCGCTACTACAGCCTCGAAAAACGCCTAGTCGTCTTGGGCAAAGGCGACAAAGAACGCATGATCCCTGTCGGCGACATTGCCGCATCCTACCTGGCAACCTACATCAATAGCGTCCGCCCACGCCTTTTGGGCAAAGAAAAAAGCCCCTACATGTTCATCAGCCAGGAAAAACGCGTCATTACCCGCGAAGAAATCTGGTACCGCCTCAAAAAATACATCGACCTAGCCGGCGTTCCCTCCAACGTCAAAGTCCACACCTTACGCCACAGCTTCGCCACCCACCTCCTCCAAAACGGCGCCGACCTTCGCTCCGTCCAAGAACTCCTCGGCCACTCCGATATCCGCACCACCGAAATTTACACCCACGTCAACACCGATGACCTCTTCAAAGCCTTCCAGTCCGCTCACCCGGACGAGGCCTCCAAGCACAATTAACCTGCCTATAAACCCCATTTCATAGAAACATTGACCTCTAGGATTTCCATTTTTCTGCTGTCCTTTTTCTCTATCCTCTAAAATTCAAGAAAATGCTATTTTCGCAAGTTATTTACTGTTCACAGTAGTTATGCAATCTCTGTCTCTAAATTTACAGAAACACAAGACCAAAACAAAACCAATCAGGCTATTTTGGGTAGTTATTTTCAAAAAGCATTGAGAGACACAACTAATGAAAGAGCCTTTTCTTTCAAATTCGTAAAAAATCGATATTTGGGTAAATTCATGCCTTTATTTGTGCTGATAGCAGTCAGTTGTCTGCGTTTTGGCTATTTAAATATGACTTTAAGACTGCTTTTGGAAGCGCACTTTCCTAGAATTTGAAAAATTGGAACTCTGGGAACAAAAACTTTCCTAGAATTTAAAAAAAATCAAATTCTGGGTAAAGTCATGCTATAATATGTGCTGATGACAGTCAGTTGTCTGCGTTTTGGCTATTTAAATATGACTTTAAGACTGCTTTTGGAAGCGCACTTTCCTAGAATTTGAAAAATTGGAACTCTGGGAACAAAAACTTTCCTAGAATTTAAAAAAAATCAAATTCTGGGTAAAGTCATGCTATAATATGTGCTGATGACAGTCAGTTGTCTGCGTTTTGGCTATTTAAATATGACTTTAAGACTGCTTTTGGAAGCGCACTTTCCTAGAATTTGAAAAATTGGAACTCTGGGAACAAAAACTTTCCCAGAATTGAAAAAATTAGAAATCTAGGAAAAACGATATTTAGTAAATTTGAGATTATTTCTTATCAGGAACTGTTAGGTTTTTCTAGAGGAAAATTAGCTATACTTTTTTCTAACTCCTTCTAAACAAGCTGCTATGCACTTTTAGCCAAATCCTTCTAATCGCAACTAAGTTACTCTTGCTAAGGACATTACTATGTCAACGTTTGAGTCGATTAACGCCCTGAAGTTCAACGTGTTATGTTTTTAGTTATGAAAGTGGTTGAGTATGGGGCGCAATCACCTGTTTTATTGACACTTTATGGCTCTAATCATAGAATCTGACGAGTTAAACTGATTTTTTTTAGTAAAAGGTTATTTTTTATGAAAAGATTTTTTATTGCAACTATGCTATTGTTTGTGGTCGTAACTATGGGATGGGCATATCAAGATAGTTTTGCCTATCTTTGGGAATCAGATGTTTATTCAAATTTAATTCGTGCTCTTAAGGATAATTTGGATGAGAAGACCGTTTTGAGTTCCTATGATTCTTTTATGGGCTCTGGGTTTGATACGATAGATAAGTCTAGAGTAGAGTACCACATGGTTCGCTACTATGTTGAAAATGGTAATAAGGAAAAGGCTCAAGAGCATTTAGAGAATGAGAGATTTCTATTTGCAGAAATTCCAGCTACGGAGACGCAGATTAAGAGGGATTTTGCAGAACTAGATTTGAGGGCATCTGAGTATTTTTTGGATAAGACAGTTGGAACGGGGCTAGCGACCTCGAACTTGACGAAGAAGTTGTTTAAGGCATATCCAGACGAGTTTTACATGGTGGTGACCGAGGGATATCGACTGCTATATACGCCGGCAATTGCGGGTGGGTCGGCGAAGGATGCGTTGGAGTTGTTTCGGAAGGTTGCCGAAGAGGCGGACGAGATGAACGATTTGGACCGTTTTACGTTGTATTCGGGGCTTGGAATGGCGTGTTGCGAGAGAAAATTATATGACGAGGCACGTACGTATTTTGATATGGCGACAGGAATTTACAAGAGTGATGCTGCCATGGAGGAGTATTTGGAGTTGCTAGAGAAGAAGGGGAAGTGATTAGTTTTTTGGTTTGCTACATTGGTCGAACTTTCAATTGGATGAAAATTGAAACTAGTAAGACGAAATGATGCGGTGGCATATGGGCCATTAGTAGAAGAAAAACATTTACTTATTTCCAAAGTTGAAATTAAGAAACAAAAAGAGCAGGGCAGTTTCTCTTTGGAATAATCCATAATGTGGATGATTTTCTACAAGGACAACTTTGTAATTATCATGTTTGGATTTGCCCACAATCCATCGAAAAATTGGTGTTCTGCCAGTACAATTTTTTTAGGAGTTGATATGTCAAAAAAAATAGTGGTTTTACTGATAGCTATCATGCTCATAGCTATCATGTCCATTTCAGCTACAGAGGTGGAAAACGGCTCTGTAAACTACTTTACAGAACTCATCGGAGACCCTGAATACACACAGTTGCTGAGGACAGTATTCAATGATAAAGGACTTGATGCAGCACTAGAGGACTACAAGGCACTGGCAAATGGAATTACAGAACATGGGTATGAGAATTGGATGATTTATCTGTCCCTTTCAAGGGCATGCATGATAATTGCTCGCTATGCCACGGAAGTGAAGCCTATGCAGAAGAACGTTGCAAAGACATACATGAATAAAGCTGATGATCTGATTGCCAAAGCAGACGAATATGGAGCGCCTGAAAGCGCTACGGGGGTGCTCTCAGCACTTTCTGATTCTTTCTGGTACCTTGTTGACGGCTCTATTTCAAAGGGAATGAGTTTTACGAAAAAAATTGATAGACTTTGGGAAAATCACAAAGAGGATTTTCACGTCCTTCTAATGACCGCGGACCGCTATCTTCATTCGCCTGGAATAGTTGGCGGAAATAGGAAGAAAGGACTTGCACTCTTTCAAGAGGCGGAAAAAATAATGAGCTCAACTGAGATTGCGGAGTGGGATTGTTTCACAATACTCTCTGGTCTTGCCTACGCATACTGGAAGGATAAAGAGAAGAGTAGGGCACTTTACTATGCAGAAGAGGCATATAAAATCTACACTGCAGACGAAAATATTAATAAAATCCTGAAAGATTTGAATAAGTAAGTGCTATTATTATAGACAACGGAATATGAAACTAGTATTTTAATGCTATTCAGTTATATTCAAGGAAACATACATTTTTCATTATGAAGATTTTACTTGTACTTGAACAGTTTGATGTCGCAAATAACGGCACTACAATTACAGCCATAAGGTTGGCAACTGTTCTGAAAAAACATGGACATGAAGTACGTGTTGCGTCATCTGGAGAATCAAGAGATGACAAATATGGGTTCAGTATTATCAAGGTACCGATATTCGATTCGCTTATAAAGAAACAGGGAATGGTTTTTGCACGTCCCGTTGAGAAAAAGCTAAGAGAAGCAGTTGATTGGGCTGACATTGTTCATATTATGATGCCATTTATGCTTGAAAGAAAGGCTGTTATGCTTTGCAGAGAACTTGGCAAGCCATATACTGGAGCATTCCATGTGCAACCAGAGAATATCTGGTTCTCTGTGAAGCTAGGGAACTTCAAACCTCTTATTTCACTTACATATTTTGTCGGTAGGGAGTATATTTTCAAATACTTTAATTATATCCACTGCCCTAGCCGAATGATATCGGATCAGTTGGTGAAGCACCACTATAAAGCTGAACTCAGAATTATCTCCAATGGTATTGACCCTGATTTCATCTATCATAAAGAAGAAAAAAGCCCTGAGCTTAAGGGAAAATTTGTTATTGTGATGAGCGGAAGGTTCTCACATGAAAAGAGACAAGATATTTTGATTGACGCAGTTAAGAAGTCGAAGCATGAGAAAGACATTCAACTCTTTTTGGCTGGTCAAGGACCAGTCGAAGCAGGATACAGAAAGCGAGCCAAGGGGCTTACTAATCCTATTATTATGCACTTTCTGACAAGGGACCAGCTCATTTGTCTCTTTGGTCAAACAGATTTGTACGTTCATGCATCAGATATTGATATTGAGGCTATGAGTTGTATGGAGGCATTTGCATCTGGACTTGTTCCGATTATTTCTGACAGTAGAAGGTCTGCAACTTCCCAGTTCGCACTTGATGAAAGGAGTATTTTTAGTGCGGGTGATAGCATAGACCTAGCAGAGAAGATTGACTACTGGTTCGAGCATGAGAACGAACGCAGAAAAATGGAAGTAAGGTATGCTGAGCACGCAAAAAATTATACACTTGAAAGCTGTGTCTGTCAGATGGAAGAGATGTTTACAGACGAGATAAGGAAGCGTAACATTGAAGAGAGCCATTAGCATCATTATGCTTTCATGCCTACTATTTTTCTCACTTGCCGCGGGGACAAATATGCAGAAGATTTACGATGTATCTTCAGATATGGTAGCAGCAATGAGAGATCTTGCAATTTCAGCAGGCGTCCACACTCCCTCATCGGCAGGTCCCTGGAGTCAGGCAGAATTGATGCTAATACTAAAGTCAATTGACACAAAAAAACTTAACGCTACAGAGTCCGAGCTTTATTGGAATATTGAAAAGGAACTTTCGAAAGGGCTTAACACTTCTGTTTTCGCTGATCCAGGACTTAGCGCTAATATTGAAGGCACAGTTCATGCAAATCCGTCAGATTTCACCGATTTTGACTGGGTAGGAGGCTTCAATCGTGCAGGGGACATTAATGTCCCAGCCCCTTTGGTCAATTTACCCTATTCTATTTCAATAGGCCGCCATATATATATGTACGCGGAACTGAGTCTTGGCTTGAACAGGACAATTCAGGCTCAAATGAACAAGATTGAAAAGGGAAAGGAGATAACATTTAAACCTCTTATAGGGAGGACAAATATTCTCTTTCTTCCCCCATCGGTGCTTATTGATTTCAATATGAACTTCCCATACAGGGCCATCATTGTAGCAGGAGGCGATAATTGGTATTTATCAATTGGGCGTGAAAAGCTTTCTTGGGGGCCAGGAACAAGTGGTAATCTCCTTGTAGGAGACCAAATTCCATATCATAATAATGCGCGCTTTGTGGCATTTACGAAGCACTTTAAATACACATTTTCTGTGTCCTCATTCATTCATCCTTCCAACTACACGTACAAAGACCCAAATTCTGATTGCACATGCAAAAGTCCACCTTCCAATTGTACATGCAAAGACGGTCATTGCGGCAAGGATTACATAGACCTTTTCTTTGACCAAGATAAGGAAAGGATTGGAACAAAAGCATTTATTGCTCACAGAGCGGAATTCTTTGCTGGGCGTTTCACAGGAGCACTCACAGAGTCCATAATCTACCAGACTGCAACAGGAGCATTTGACTTTAGCGTTTTTTCTCCAATGGCGCTCTTTCATAACTACTACATAAGAGGCAATGCAAACTCAATGCTCTCAATTGAGCTTGAATTTGCTGCCATGGATCACCTAAGCCTTTATGGTGTCATGCTTATTGATGAATTCAATTTCCCTACGGAATTCTCTGACCCGAGTGTTCCACCTCGTGCCATGGGCTTTCAACTGGGTGCGAAGACTTCTTGGATACTAAAGGAGGGAATTCTCCATTCTTCTCTTGAAGGAGTATATACTGACTCTTACCTTTACATTAGAGATGATGGAACAAGGAAAAGTTGTGGTTATGGTATCAATGCCATTGTGGCCTTTCCTGACTTCATAAACAGTCCGTCAACTGAAATCCACTTGGCAAACTATGAACTGATGTTCCTTGGTTATCGCTATGGCAATGACGTGATTGTCATAAACTGGAATACTGAGTTCAAGGCAACAAGAGGGTATGATTGCTCCTTTGACTTCACATACATTGCAGACGGAGTTAAGGACAAATACACGAGGTGGAAGACTGGAGACATAAGCAAGGCGCCTTCGTCTAATCAAGGGGATTCATATCTCAAAGATCCCGAACCTAAGGATGCAGTGTCCCACTTCTTTATTTTTACTCTTCAGGGAGGTTATTCCCTTACTGTGCATATGAGACTTGATGCAGCCATTAGGGAAATAACAATTCTAAATGTAGGTAATAGTTCCAACGGGGGAACTAGTAGCGATTTCCAGTTGACGGCAAAAATCAGCTACGCTTTCTAAAAAAAATTGCGTTAATATTAGCAAGACTTAAATTTTGGCTCTCCGAAAAATATTTTGAAGAAAGTTTAGAAAAAAATGCAATGAAATCGACAATTTGGTTGTAGTAGGTTGTAAAAGTGCAAAGCGCTTAAATACCAAAAGCAAAAATGGCCGGATGTAGTGGATGCGGCGACAAGGATGCTGGTTGTTGAAGGTGCAGAGCATAGAAAACTGGAGGTACTACATGGAGTTTGATTGCATTGAACTTGAAAGACGGTTGGCTATTGGGTTTAATGAGCATTTATCTCTAGCACAAAGAGATAGGTATGTTCGCACTGGGGTTGATTTGGATAGTTTGGCTAGGGAAGATCCGAGGTTTAAGTTTTTTAGACGAGAGACAAAGGATGTAATTAAGTGGTTGTGTAGCAGTGCAGATAATCATGTGATTTGGTATGGGGATCCAGAATTTCCGTGTTTTAATCCGCTGAAGGCAAGGCTACCATACATGCTGTTTTGCTTGGGCCAAGTGCCTCAGCCTAGAAGAGTGTGCGTGGCGATTGTAGGGACCAGACATGCGACGTATTCGGGAATTCAGCAGGCGTTTCGGTTTGGGATGGAGGCGACAGAGAATAGTTTAGAGGTGATTTCTGGGTTTGCGGAAGGAATTGACCAGTCGGGGATGAATGGAGCGATTGAGGGCGGTGGCCCGTGTATTGGTGTTCTGGCATGCGGGCATGATGTCGAGTACCCTGGGCTGACGATGTCATTGCGAAAGAGGATGCTAAATAGTGGTGGGTGTATTTTGAGTAGGTTTGCACCTAGCCAAGTACCATACAAGAGTAGTTTTATTTCGAGAAATATGGTGATTGCGGCATATAGTAGTTTTGTTGTTGCAGTGCAGGCACCGGGAAAGTCAGGAGTGCTTAGTACTTGCGATTATGCACTGAGTTTGGGCAAGGAGATTTATGTCGGTAGCCAAGGTGTAGGGGACCGCTTTGTGCAGGCGGGGACCTCTCAGTTGTTTAAGGATGGGGCTCCAGTTATTTCGGAGTTGTCGGAGTGCGAGGTTGAGGGGATTCAGTTTAAGTTCCATGTTTTGGAGTATGACGAGGATTTGATGGAAAGGTCGAATTATGTTACATCCAAGCGATTTGGGGATAGGATGTATGTGGTGAAAAACATGATTGGTTAGTTTGAGTGGAGTTGGAGGGTGAGTAGTCTTGTTTATAGTCAGAGGGAGATGGGAGTTGAGGTGTGGTGTTGTGGAATAGGGGTTGTTTGGTGGGATATGTGCGCTAGAGGTTTCGCGTAGTTTAGGTCGGTATTGTAAGTCATTTTTCGAGCTTAGGGCTTGAGAAATAGTAGTTAATATTGTTTGTCAGGCTTTTTTTATGATTGAAATAATAGATTTAGCTTTTTAAGAGGTATAGCTTGACTGTTGATTAGGAATCACTTTGCCAATAGGCATAGCATTTGTCCAATTGGCTGAGTGTGGAAAAATGTATATAATTATGGCATGACTTCAGATATTAATGTTGTGCAGGATCAGAGCTTTGAACAAAAGCAAGCTGTAAGCCAGACACAAAATGTTGAACAGGCACAGACCCCTGGCCAGAGTGAAAATCAGGGACAGTCTCCGACATCGGACCAGGCACAAAATAGGGCATATATAGATTCATTTTTGAACTATTTAAAAGATGTTAGGGGTTACTCGGAGAAGACTGTTATTTCATATGCACATGACCTAAAAAGACTAGATGATTTTTTGGTTAGGTACAAACTAGCTGTTAAAGATATGGTCTATGAGGATGCTAGGTCCTTTGTTGCAGAATTATATGATGAGGGGCTAAGTCCAGCATCAATTAATAGAATTCTTAGTGGGAACAGAATGTTTTTTAGGAGCCTTTTGGAAAATGGCGTGGTAAAGTCGGACCCGTTTAAGCGTGTTTCTGGGGCAAAGAAGACAAGAAAGTTACCAACAGTTCTTGCTAGGGAAGAAGTTGAAATGATTCTTAACAGTCCAGTTTCGGACTATACATCTTTAATGGAAGTTACGATGTTTAATATTTTTTATTCCACAGGGTGTCGACTTAGTGAGGTGCTCGGAATGAAAATTTCGGACATTGACTTTAACAGTCAAAGAGTTTTGGTTACGGGAAAGGGCAACAAACAGCGATTTGTTTTTTTGACGCAGAGAGCAAAAGAGATGCTTGAGCAATATTTGCCGGAAAGGGCAAGAATCATAGAAGAAAACAAAGTTGAGGATGATGGGACAGTTTTAATAAACTCTAAAGGAAAAAAGTTGCCGCTTTCGACTGTTCACAGTATTTTTGATAAGTACAGGTTAAGGCTTGGCCTAACCAAGAAGTTTACACCGCATGTCTTTAGGCATTCGTTTGCGACACACCTAATCGATAATGATTCGGACATTAGGGTAGTGCAAGTGCTGCTTGGTCATGAAAGTATAGGGACGACGCAGATTTATACGCACGTGACAAGTAAAAGACTTGAGGAGGTATACCGAAATAGTCATCCACATGGGAGGATAGAAGAGTGAGTTTCAGAGGAACTACAATTATAGCAGTTCGAAAGGATGGTAAGGTCTGCATTGCAGGTGACGGACAGGTTACTGCTGGAGATACAATTATGAAGGGCAACGCCCGAAAAGTTAGAAAGATTTATCAGGATAAAATCGCTGTGGGTTTCGCTGGCGGTACAGCTGATGCGATAACACTTTTGGAACTTTTGGAGAAAAAGCTTGCTGAAGTAAGCGGCGATTTAACAAGGGCTGCAGTGAACATGGCTCAGGATTGGCGAATGGACAAGGCGCTTAGAAGGCTTGAGGCAATGATGATTGCAACCGACGGCAAAAAGGTGTTTTTGCTTACTGGAAGCGGGGACGTTTTTGAGCCAGAATATGATGCAATTGCAATTGGAAGTGGTGGAAACTATGCTGTTGCCGCCGCAAGAGCATACTTGGAATGCGCAAAAGACTTATCAGCAAAAGAGATTGCTCTTAAGTCTATGGAGATTGCAAGCTCGATTTGCATCTATACTGACAACAATTTTACAACAGAGGAGATTGGTTAATGTCATCCGAAATTATAACTATGAATACAACACTTCCTAGTGTACAGGATAGCGAAGATGATGTAACTAGGAAGCCTCTTTCGCTTGACGAAATGACTCCTGCACAGATAGTAGCCGAACTTGACAAGTACATAATTGGACAGGATAAGGCTAAGCGAACCATAGCAGTTGCGCTCAGAAATAGAACTCGGCGTAAGCGTCTTCCAGAGAAGATCCGTGAGGAAGTCTACCCCAAAAACATCATCATGATTGGGCCCACCGGTGTTGGGAAAACTGAAATAGCTCGACGCATTGCAAGGCTCTCGAATGCTCCATTCATAAAAATAGAGGCCACCAAATATACCGAAGTCGGATATGTAGGCCGTGACGTTGAGTCTATGATTCGAGATTTGATGGGTAGCGCGGTATCGATGGTCAGGAGGGAACTTGCTGCGGCAAATGAAAATGCAGTTAAGGAACGAGTTGAGGAAAAACTTTTGGACTTCATTCTTCCCAATGTAAAATCTACTGCAAACACTGACCCTGAGTTTGATAACTCTAGGCAGAGTGCAAGGGAACAGATTAGGGTTCAGCTTAGGGCAGGTCTTTTGGACAATACTGAAATTGAAATTCCAACGCAGATGATTAGGCCCAAAGTTGGCATAGAATTGATGGGTGGTTCACTTGATGACATTCAAAATGCAATGAACAGCATAGGTTCTATTTTCCAAAATGCTTCAGGTCCAAGAGCTAAAGTACGCAAGGTAACGGTCAAGCGTGCTAGAGAAATTTTTACAGCAGAAGAGACAGAACGTAGTGTAGATCCTGAAAAGGTCAATGAAATTGCCAAAGAAAGAACTGAACAAATGGGCATTATCTTTATTGACGAAATTGACAAAATTGCGGGTAAAAATAACTCGTCCTCTAGCCCAGACGTGTCCAGAGAGGGTGTGCAGAGGGATATTCTGCCAATTGTCGAGGGTACGAAGGTTAGCACAAAGTGGGGGATTATTGACACATCGCACATTCTGTTTATTGCTGCGGGCGCATTCCATGTTTCGAAACCGAGTGACTTGATTCCAGAGTTGCAGGGGCGATTCCCACTACGAGTGGAACTTGATAACCTAACTGCGGACGACTTTTATCGAATTCTGACGGAACCGAAAAATGCGATTACTCTACAATATAGAGAACTGATGAAGACGGAGGATGTCACGGTTATTTTCAAGGATGATGCGATTAGACGTGTCAGCGAGATTGCATACCATGTGAACTCGACCACCGAGAACATCGGAGCAAGGCGCCTGTACACTATAATGGAAAAACTTTTGGATGACCTTAGTTTCAATGCTAGTGAGATGAGTGGTCAGACTGTTGAGATTGACAAAGATTATGTAGACCAGCGTCTGTCCGATGTGCTGACAAATCAAGACCTTAGCAGATATATTCTATAGTCCGAAATTTTTTAATCCAAGTATCGTGAACCATGGGGTGGAATAGAGAACTATATCTAATTAATTGTTAGATCCTTCCAAAGCTGGTAGTCGTTCTTCCAGTTTGTTGTGAGTTTTAATGAGAAAGGACCTTTTATTAAAAATTCGGCCAAATTGATACATTGTCAATTTGGTCGGTTTTTTAGATTTTTCACTAATAAGTATTTCTATTTAAAAGTGTTCCTAATAGGGCTTTTGAAATTTTATGAAGCATCCGTATTAAGTTGCGTTGTTCAATGGCCGACTATGCGGCCGTAAGTGGACAAGGCGTGGATTCATTGGCTTAACTTCTTAATCTATTGCCAGTTGATTTTAGGTGAGTTTTGAGAAGTCTACGAATCAATTTTGGAGACCCAGTGAATGTCATTAGATGCGGCTCGTTGAACTAGAAGGTGTTTGACTCTCTTGACTATCCAGAGGTGGATATTAAATCTGCTATAAACAAGACGTAGCCGATGCCTTTACTGCTTTGAATGTTGTGCTTCATGTATTGCAGTTCTAATGAGATTCTAGACTAAATTCGCTGTTGAGGAGGAGCATAAAACATTGAGATAGCTATATCGCTAAATCGTTAATCAAAAAAATGTGATTGAGCCTTTGTTATCTGTTGTTAAAGTTTGCATCAATAGACTGTGAGTGAATAGTAAAGATTCTTTAGATTTGCCGTCCCTTCCAAATGAAGTTCTTACCAGTGAGTTTCATGTAAAGACTATAGATGTACATCATTACTGTCTGGAACAAAGCTACCGGCCCTGATAAAGCAACAGAAATCTGAAATCCACAAACTAAACTTGAAACAAACCAAGTAAGATAGAAAGAAACCCATCCAAACGTAATAAGCGCCATTTGTAAAAAATATTGATGCCAAAGTGGAATAATGAGCGAAATAACAGGGCCAGCAATCATATGAAAGAAAAGAAGCACAATAAGAGCGACAATAGGAATGGATGCAAATGACATAGGAACAGTTCCTTTAATCATTCTGGAGATACCATTAAAAGCTTGTCTGCTATTTGAGTACATGTAACAACAAACATGTTTAGAAATGTTAACAAATTGGTATTTCTTACCCATCTTCACAAAGCGACTAGCAATTGCCATGTCCTCGCAAACCCTATTTTTTATAGACTCATAACCTCCGACATCATCATAACAAGATTTTTTCATCATGATAAACTGCCCAACAGCCACAGTCAAAGATGGAATACGAATAAAGTGCTCAAAAAAATGAGGAAGGCAAATCATTATTAACATCATGGGTGAAATATTAACAGATGCCATATATGACCCACAGCGCTGTTTAGGAATACCTGTTATAAAATCCAAATTGCTACTATTCATTACAGAATAAGCAAATGCCACTGCATCCACACCATGCTCTGTATCTGCATCGGTTTCATAAAGATACTCACCTCTAGCATGGGGCATAACCTGCATTAATGCATTAACTTTGCCATTATGAGCCCGCTCTAAAGAGGAATCACTCTGAAAAATTCTAACTCTAGAATCTTTTTCTGCATAAGACTTTAAAATATCCCAAGTATGGTCAGTTGATTCATCATCAATAACTAAAATCTCTAAATTCTTGTAACTCTGCTTTAGAAGACTATCCATAACCCTAGGCAGATTCATTTCTTCATTTCTGGCAGCCATAACAACAGAAACAAGTTTCCCATCCCTCTGAAGCTTAGCTTTTCTTTTGATATTTCCAAAATGAACAATATTCGCCATTGCCATTAGCAGTGTATATAAGCCAAACGCCATCAAAAAAAACGCAACCAAGGCAAGATAAATTTTCATTATTTTTCCCTCTTTTTCAATTTTGCAAGGTACTCGTCCATAGCAACATCGCTCTTGTAAATTTCTGTTGCCATACCAAAATACATTCGCGAATCATCGAACAACTTCCGTTCATAGCAAGCCATCCCCATCCCCGAGTACAGCGAAAATCTATCCAAATCGTTCATCTCACCCGCCGCAACACTAATTTCACGAAACAACTCCAATGCATCCTTTGATGAACCACCGGCAATCGCAGGCGTACTCAAACGCCGAAACGCTTCCGTTAACGCAACATAAAACTCATCTGGATGCTCCTTGAACAACCTCTTCGTCAATGTCGAGGTCCCCAGCCCCTTACTTATCTTCTTATCGATATAATATTCAGCTGATAACAAATCCAGTTCGGCTATATCCTTTTTTAGTACATCTTCTTCATCTTGAATTTTCTCAAAAAATTCACTTTCTAACTGAAGATGCTCTTCTGCCTTTGCCTTATTACCATTATCCACATAGTATCGCACCATATGATACTCTATCCTAGATTTGTCTACTTCACTGAAGTTCTCTTGCATGAAGTTATCATAAGCATTTAAAACAATCTGCTCTTCCATGTTATTCTTAAGACACCTAATCAAATTCGGATAAGCAACACTTTCCCACAGATAGGCAAAACTGTCTTGATATGCCCATCCCATGGACAAACAAACAAACAATATAACAACAACAATAAAAATCCGTTTCATTAACGCTCTATTCAAACAGTATCCGAATAGTCTCCAAGAAAAGTTTAGCAAACAATCACGCGACAGCAGGTCAAATATTAAAGGTAGTAGCATACTCTGTCAACGAATTGGGGAAACGACTCCAGTGAAAGTTTTAGATTTTTCTCTATAATGGATGATTCTCGGGAGAAAGCAAAGGTGGCACAATTCCCTTATTTCTTAATTCTTGACAGATATCTTAGCTCAGTATTATGCTGACAAAAATCAACCCTCTAAAACTGAAAAAGAGAGTAAATACTGCTAGGCTCAAGTGTATAAATCAATAATATTTGGGCGTGTTCTTTACATTGCACATGGAGAAAAAGGTTGTGGTACAGATTTGAAAAAATATACATTTGATGGCTTTAAAGCAATCATCTGATTGGTGCAAAATTTATCTTGGTTTCGCCTACGCTCATATTTGGAATTTTAAAAATGCTAAAAATGTACAAGGGAATTTAGTTCAAAATTTTGTTGGTTTTATCTTTAATATTTCATTTTGGATCCGTTTTGCATGATATGTTCAAAAAAGGGGAATTAATATGGTCAGATTGAAAAAGGTTATTATTATCCTTTCGATTATTCTTGTTTCTAGTTCTGTATTTGCTAATACTCAAAAATATTATCCTGTTTCTTCCAAAGAATGGCAGACGGTAAATAATATCTGTCACTATGCAGGGGTTGTCGGCCCAACTTCATTTGGGCCGGTTACAGTCGGTGAATTGATGATTGCCTTGGACAGGGCGGAAAACGTACTTGGACGAGCGGCTGTCTCTGATATTCGAGATATGCTTTTGAAAAATACATCATTCATAGGATTTTCAGATGACTTTGGATATGTAAATGTAGGAGGAATGGTCTCTACAGAAATATACACTCAAACTAATACCACAACTTATGATAATAATCCATGCTCTGATGGTTTTTGGGTTATAAAAGACTATAAATCAAGAAAGCCTATAGTTTCACTTGATATTGACTTGGGTCTTTTTGATACTTTCTATGGTAAGTTTGCTTTAATGGGGAAACAACAACAGTATGCAGAGGGTAGATGGAATGAGCATTTTACCACAAATATGAGATTTAACTTGACATATGATTTCCCATTTGAGGCAGGAATTTCACTTGGAGGCAGGGGATTTAACTTCATTGTTGCGAGGGATAAAGTTTCCTTAGGGGAAGGAAAAACTGGAAATACTGCAATTGGCGATGTTTTTGATTATCAAGAATTTCTTAGGGCAAGCTATTATGCGAGGATATTTGCGATACATCTTAATTTAACATCATTTGATTCCTCACATAAGAGGGCTGGAGACGATGAGTATACTGGGGATGACCCATTTTCAATCAATAGTGCAGCATTTTCTGGGTGGAAGCAAATTAGACATTCCGTTGATTATGAATTTGTTTTCTTCAATAAAGCTAGGTTTACTGTTGCACTAATAACCTTGCTTGACACTGATTCTGCTTTTGACATTAGGCTTCTTAATCCAATGATGGTTTTGCATAACATGTGTAATTATCATGAGGATAAAATTCTTGAAGCAAATAACATGGTAACTCTCGATTTTTCTTTTGCAATTGCTCCGAAGTGGAATATGTACTTGCAAGTTACGATGGATCAACTTCAACTACCAGGCGAGTCTGATGAATACATGGGAGATTTTGAATACACGGATCCAAATGCTTTTGGCGCATTGGTAAATCTAACATATACAAATAAGTTTAGAAACGGCATGCTAAATGTCTATGCTGAGGCAGTAGCTAATATGCCGGGAATGTACCTTAATGAAAAATATTACGTTGTTGAAGAGGTAGAAGAACCGAAACCAAAAGAGAAAAAAATAATTGTAACGGATAAACTGACGCAAAATAGAAAGAATGGTGAGAATGATAATAAACATTGTTGGTCACAGGATTTTCTATTAGGGTATTTCCGAGATTATGAATATGGAGGAAATGATGTTGCATTTGCAGGCTATACCTATGGTCCAGATTGCGTTGTGGTAGCATTGGGTGCAGAATATTCAGTGCCAAATAAATTCTCTTGTTCGTCGAAACTGCAGTATCTTGCTCATGGAGAAAAAGGAAGGGGAACTAAACTTGAAAACTATAATTTTACTGGCATTGATACAAAAGCGACCGTAAATAAGATGCCACTTGTGGGTGAGTCCGTGGAACACACAATTTCCTTGGCGGTAGAATGTGAATATTCCTTGTTTAAGTGGCTGTCAGTTAATGCAGGTGTTGGCCTTGCTGAAATTATCAATGTCAATTTTTCAGGTAAGAATATCTTCAATGCACAGTTTGCAATTGGAGCTACTATTAATACTCCATAAAAATTGAAAGCACGCTACACCCCAACAAAACATATCCAAGTTGGTCTTTTTATGAAACTTTTGTTTAGCAACTGGTGTTATTTTTCTTTACGTGATATCCTCGGGACATACATATATGAAAAAAATATCGGAGATATAAAGTGAACTACATAACAATAGTCGCTCCAACATATGAGGATGCTGTCAAATCTGCCAGAGAGCAGTATGGTGACAGAATCAGGATTCATAGCAGAAAGGATGTAATTGATAAAAGCCTTTTTGGTCTAAGAAAGAAAAAACATTGCGAGTTAACTTGCTTTTTGGCTGAGGGTAGCAACGGAGGTAGTAGCCAAGTAAGTCCATCAAATGTAACAGAATCAACTAAATCTAAAGAAAAGAGTAGGGTAGCGGAGGCTATCGAAGAAAGAGATATTCGCCAATTTGAAAAAGAAGCATATACCCCTGACCCAGCAAGTAACACCCCTGACCCTGCACTTGAGCCAGAAGAAACACTTGATCTTCCAGTTGGACAACCCAAAACCCACACTCCCAATAACGCTTCCGATACCAAAGTAGCAGCAGACACGAATGCAGAAACTGGAACTAAATTTACAACCTATGCTAGTGCAGCACAAACTTCCGACCACGCGTCCTGGCAAGCGGCACTCTCAGAAGCAGAATCTGGGTATGCCCCAGCATCACAGACAAAACATCAAAACTTATCTAGTTCAGCCTTAGATTCAAACATGGCTTCCATACAAGCGACCCCAACTACTGACGAAACACCAGAACCCCAACAAACCCCAGTTTCTAGTCAAAATGCAGATACAATAGAACAAGCATCCACTTCAGAACCAGTAACCGACCCACTGGAAGATTTAATGCAGCATGCCCGCAAAATCTTGTTAATGAACGATTTTTCAGAGGATTACATCAACTGGATAGTTGAGGATTTACGCACTCAACTTCAGCCAGCGCTCCCTGCAGTCCCCACTATAAACGAGTTCGAACTCCTTATCGTAGATAGAATTGTCGCCTCCGTAGACATTGACCATAATAGCCAGTTGCACCCGCCTAAGGTCTTCGCATTGGTAGGTCCAACAGGCGTCGGAAAAACAACTACCATCGCCAAAATCGCCGCTATTTATGGCACAATTCCACCCCAAGAACTCCGCAAAAAAGTAAAAATCATCACCCTAGACTCCTTCCGCGTCGGCGCATACGAGCAAATTGAAAGCTTCGGCCGCGCCCTAAACATTCCTGTCATGCGCGCCGACGACGAATCCCAATTCTTCCAGGCCCTTGAGCAAAGCAATGACGCCGAACTCATCCTAATCGACACCATCGGCCGCAGCCCCCGCGACAACCAGCTCAACGTCAAACTCCAAACCATGCTCAATGTTCCCAACCGTCGCGACATCAAATGTTACCTCGCCGTCAGCGCCTCGATGAAAAAAATTGACATTGACAAAGTCTTTGAACAATTCAAAATGTTCCACATCACCTCCGTCATCGTCACCAAAGCCGACGAAACCCAAACAATCGGAAACATTCTCTCAATCTGCCACGGCAAAAAAATCCCACTCCTCTTTATCACCGATGGCCAAATGGTCCCTCGCGACATCCACAAAGCCTCCAGCGCCTTTATCCTCAGTCTCCTTCGCGGCTTCAACATGGATTTCAACTCCCTCTGGAACAACCAAATCGGAACCGACAGCTAAATCTTCCCCAATCCCGAGACCTTTGCCACCTTTTTTTCCGCGTTGCCATCAGGGCCCTTGCTCACTAAAAATACATAGTTCGACATTAGTGGGAGGGACAGAAGAAAATAAAGCATGGTTTTGACTCAGTAAAGTGGTTATGATGTTACTGAGAATGTGATTATTGCAGTGAGCGTTCACATAAAAGTTATTTTTTTGGGCTAAGGAACATAGACTAAATTATTGACTGTTACATTAGTTTTGACTATATTGTGGGTGTTAATTCGATTATGGAGGATTTTCGTAATGAAAGTTGGTATTAATGGATTTGGCAGAATCGGACGTTTTGTCTTCCGCGCAGCAATGACAAGAGACGATGTTGAGATTGTTGGAATCAACGACCTTTGTCCGGTTGATTATCTGGCATACATGCTTAAGTTTGACACAATGCATGGCACCTATCAGGGAACAATTGAGGCTGATGTTGAGAAGAGTCTTCTGATTGTTGATGGTAAGGCAGTACGCGTTACAGCATGCAAGGATCCTAACGAGCTTAAGTGGGATGAGGTTGGAGCAGAGTATGTTGTTGAGTCAACAGGACTTTTCCTCACAAAGGAGAAGGCACAGGCTCACATCAATGCTGGTGCTAAGTATGTTGTTATGTCAGCTCCTTCAAAGGATGACACACCGATGTTTGTTGTTGGTGTTAACGAGAATGCTTATGTGAAGGGAACACAGTTCGTTTCTAACGCATCCTGCACAACAAACTGCCTAGCTCCAATTGCTAAGGTCCTGAATGATAACTGGGGAATCAAAGATGGTTTGATGACAACAGTTCACTCAACAACTGCAACACAGAAGACAGTTGACGGTGTTTCAATGAAGGACTGGAGAGGTGGTCGTGCCGCTTCTGGAAACATCATTCCTTCATCAACAGGTGCTGCAAAGGCTGTTGGAAAGGTTATTCCTTCCCTCAATGGAAAGCTCACTGGTATGTCAATGAGAGTTCCTACACTTGATGTTTCTGTTGTTGACCTGACAGTCAACCTTGCTAAGCCAGCAAAGTATGAGGAAATCTGTGCTGCAATGAAGAAGGCATCAGAGGGCGAGCTGAAGGGTATCCTTGGATACACAGACGAGGCTGTTGTTTCTTCAGATTTCCTTGGCGACACAAGAACATCAATTTTTGACGCAAAGGCTGGTATTGCACTTACCGACACATTCGTCAAGGTTGTTTCATGGTATGACAATGAGATTGGATACTCCAACAAGGTCCTTGATCTGATTGCTTACATGAAGAAGGTTAACGGCTAATTAAATTATAGCTAATCTCGGGCCTGCTTCGGCAGGCCTGAATTATATTAAGACATGCATGCCATAACATGGCAGAAAAATCAGGAGAGTAAAATGGTTCTTAACACAATCAGAGAAGCCGATTTGAAAAATAAGAGAGTTCTTATTCGTGTAGACTTTAACGTGCCACTTAAGGATGGAAAAGTTACAGATGCAACAAGAATTATCGCGGCACTTCCTACAATTAATTACATACTTGAGCAGCCAGGGACATCACTTGTTGTGATGAGCCACTTCGGAAGACCAAAAGGAAAGAAGAACCCAGACTTTTCGATGGTTCCAGTAGGGAAGAAGTTCGAGGAGCTTTTGGGAAGGCCAGTAAAGGTTGCGCCAGATGTAATTGGAGATGAGGTTACAAAAGAAGTTCAGGCACTTAAACCTGGTGAGGTACTTCTATTGGAGAACTGCAGATTCTATCCTGATGAAGAAGCAAACAATCCAGAGTTTGCAAAGGCCCTAGCCGCATACGGTGACGTCTATGTCAATGATGCTTTTGGAACCGCTCACCGCGCCCACGCTTCGACAGAGGGTGTTGCACACTACCTGCCAGCTTACGCTGGATTCCTTATTGAAAAAGAAGTCAAGTTTATGGCTCCGCTGCTCGAGAATCCGGAAAAACCTTTTGTCGTTATCATTGGAGGCTCAAAGGTCTCGTCCAAAATTTCCGTGTTGGAGTCCTTGGTTCGCACGTGCAACACAATCGTTATCGGTGGTGGAATGGCCTATACCTTCTTGAAAGTCCTTGGCCACCAGATTGGTAACTCATTGGTAGAGAATGATTTCCTTGACACCGCGAAGAGCTTCTTAGCCGCGGCAGAATCCAAGGGAGTGAAGGTTGTCCTTCCAGTTGACCATGTTTGTGCGGCGAAGTTTGCAGAAGATGCTGAGCCAGTTGTGGTTGATAGCGTTGACGTCCCAGAGGGCATGATTGGTATGGATATTGGCCCGAAAACAACAAAAATTATTTCGGATGCAGTTGCTGATGCCAAGTCTGTTGTCTGGAATGGCCCGATGGGTGTTTTCGAGTTCCCTGCATTCGCAAAGGGGACAGAGGCAGTTGCAAAGGCCTTGGCGGCCTCTGATGCCACATCAGTTGTCGGTGGCGGTGACTCGGTTGCAGCCATTAACAAGTTCGGTCTGGCTGACAAGATTAGCCATGTTTCAACCGGTGGCGGTGCATCCTTGGAGTTCCTAGAAGGCAAGGTCCTACCTGGAATCAAGGCTCTGGAAAAGTAAATTTTAACCTGATGGCGCCCTGTGGATTGCTAATAGAGGCTTTTCATGTATTGTGGGCGCCTTTGGGCAAATAAATAGGTAAAAGGAAACTAAGATGAGAAATCTATATATTGCCGGTAACTGGAAGATGAATCTTGTTCCAAGTCAAGCGGCAAAATATGCAAAAGAGATTGCAGAAGCTACAAAAGATGCAAAGGTCAAAGTCATGATTGCTCCGACATCAGTTTGTCTTCCAGCAGTTGTTGAAGCAGTTAAGTCTGTTGAAGGTGCAAAGCTTATTGTTGCCGCACAGAATGTTAATGACCATGAAAAGGGAGCCTACACTGGGGAAATTTCTTGCGCAATGCTTAAGGACATTGGAGTTACTAACGTTATTATTGGGCATAGTGAAAGAAGACAGTACTATGGCGAAACCAATGAACTTATTAACAAGAAGGTTCTTTTTGCTCTTGCTAGCGGCATGGATGTTGACCTTTGTGTTGGTGAAACTCTAGCCGAAAGAGAAGGCGGGTGCCTTGAGAAAGTTTTGTCTGACCAGATTAACATTGGCCTTGATGGTGTTACTCCTGAGCAGATGGCCCATGTTACAATTGCATACGAGCCAGTTTGGGCTATTGGTACTGGAAAGACGGCAACACCTATGGATGCAAATAGCGCTCACGAATATATTCGTGGCCTTATTGAGAAGAAATTTGGAAAGTCAGTTGCAGAAAATCAAATTATACAGTATGGTGGTTCAGTGAAGCCTTCAAATATCAAAGAGCTTATGGCTTGTCAGCATATTGATGGCGCACTGGTTGGTGGAGCATCCCTAACTTTGGAGCAGTTCCTACCAATCGTGAATTGCTAATACTTCGGTAGGTAAGGTTATATGGTAGTTTTAAGTATCATTCTTTTGGTTCTTTTTGTGCTAGTCAGTCTTTTCCTGATTTTCCTTGTGTCGATTCAGAGTGAAGACAACACTGGTCTTGGTGGAATTTTCGGTGGAAGTAGTGACACTGCATTCGGTGGCAGAAGCAATAGGGTTGTGAACAAAATCACAGCCTATACAATTGCAGCTTTTATTATTCTTGCTGTTGCAGTTGCTTTTGTAAACAAGTCATCGGATTCATCTGTCCTTAGTTCTCTTAAAGACAGCGCTGTATCCACTGCTCCTGCAACTCCAGTTGACAGCACAAGCACAACTACGACAGAGAATTGATTAAAGTAATGTCAAATTAAAGGCCGCCTGAAACAGTGCGGCCACTTTGTCTATTAAGGTCTACTATGATAGACCATAAAAATAGGGGATTAAGAACGAAATGAGAGTTTGCATTTGTTATTGCGGAAAACAGGCAAATGATCCAAAGCAAAAGGAACTTGCCTCCAAAATGGCTGAAGGCCTTTCAACCAGTGGCCACAATGTTGATGTTGTTGATATCAACCTAGAGATGGGTAAAATTCTTTCTTTTTATGACTACATAGTCGTAATATCCACTGCCGTTTCGTTCTTCTCTAAGGCCATCCCCTCTAATGTACAGAAATTTTTGAAAGCTGCAGGCACCATTTCTGGAAAGCGTTGCAGCTGTTATATAAGCAAGAATTGCCTAAGAAAGGGCAGCGCACTTCATACATTAATGAAGGTCCTAGAAGGAGAAGGTATGTATCTAAAAGTGTCAGATGTTCTTTCAAATGGTAATCAAGCATTTGCAGTCGGAAAGCGTCTGCATGTAGAATCTGGACTGAGGTAGGGGCCATACTCAAGGGTCAATTCACATTTCACGTCTGCATATCTGCGGCCAAATCCCTGAAGTAATCCTTAAAATAGTCCATGCAAAAGCCCAGATCCAAAACCCGCCTTCAAGGAGTGAAGATTATGAAAAGAGCATACCTATTGTTTTTGGCGCTTATCCTAGCTATTGTCTTTGCCTCATCGGCCTTTTGTGACACAATTACAACACCAGTGGCTAGAGTAAACCTAAACAAAACAAGAGTTATAACACAAGAGGAAATCGACCAGCAGCGACAATTGTACAAAGACGTCTATGGTATAGATATGGACCAAGCACAAGTTCTAGAAAGCATGATTGCAGATGAACTTTTGTCTCAGGCCCTAGAGCGAGACAGCTTCATCCTGACAGAAGACGCCAAGGACCAGCTTTTGGCAGAGCAAAGAAAAAGTGTTGAAGACCAAGTAGGAATGGCTCTTACTGATGAACAGTTCGCCACAGTCATTCAGAACAACTTCGGCGGAACGGTTGAAGAATTCAGAGAGGCTTTGGCCGAGCAGTACTGCGTCCAGAACTACATCTATTCCAAAAAAGCTGACATGTTCTCCAGCGAAAATATTACCCCAACTAATGCTGAAGTAGAGGCCTACTACAAGAAAAACAAGACAACCTTTATCAATGAAGAAAACGTCAAACTCAGTCATATCTTCTTCGAATCTGGAGATGACCCAGATGCCGCTCTTCAGAAGGCCAACGATGTCCTAAATCAAATTCGAACTGGCAAAATTACCTTTGAAAAAGCTGTAACACTTTACTCTGATGACGAAAACTCCACCTCCAAAGGTGGCGACATTGGCTATCTCTTCATCAATGACACCTCTGTTATACAGGACCTTGGTCAAAGCTTTGTTGATGGGTGCTTTGCTGTTGATGTTGGTGACATCTCCGATGTCATCCAAAGCAATGCCGGTTACCACATCGTAAAAATCATTGCTCACAATGACCCCAAATTCTTAGGCATCGACGACCCAACCAGTCCATCCTCCACTTCTACTGTCCGCGACTATATTATCAATGTTCTGGCGCAAAACAAGGCAAACGAAATCTTCCAGCAGGCCTATCAGTCGCTTATTAGTGACCTTCGCAATGAAGCATCCATTCGCTACCTATAATCTCAGGTACGCACGATGAAATCCAGACACCTGGCAAGAGCCATTGCAGTCCAGACTCTATACAGTTTGGACTTCAATGGCAGGCTTTATACTTGCTCTGTCCCATATTCTGACCTATTTGCCGGTTACACCCAGCAGGAGCAGGATAAGCTTGAAATAGATGTATCTCTTTACGCTTCTTTTCTAATAAATGGTGTTTTGTCCCGCTTAAATGAAATTGATGAAGTAATCAATCGCTTCTCTTCCAAGCGAAGTCTGGAAAATATCAGCCTGGTAGACAGAAACATTCTCCGCGTAAGTATTTATACTCTTTTATATTGCACTGATATTCACCCCAACATCGTAATAGACGAGGCCGTCAAACTTTCCCAAGAATACAGCACCGAAGTGAACTACAAGTTCATCAACGGCCTACTAGATACAGCAGTGAGGCACCTACATGATTCTCCTAAAAACTGACCAACAAATCGATGGAATTCGTAAGTCCTGTAAGCTCCTTGCAGAACTTCTAGATTCTCTTAATGACAAAGTCGTATCAGGCATGTCCACCTATGACTTGGACCAAATCTGTCATCATTGGATTATCAAGCATGGTGGCAGACCCGCATTCTTGCACTATGAGGGCTTTCCTGGTTCCGCTTGCATCAGTATTAATGAGGAAATTATTCACGGCATTCCTTCCAAAAAACGCATCATCAACGATGGTGACATAGTCTCCGTCGACTTGGGAATAATCCTTGATGGCTACTACTCAGATAGCGCCCGCACCTACATGGTCGGTAATGTCAAGCCTGAATACCAAAAGCTAGTAAATGTAACTCGTGAATGTCTTTACAAGGGCATCTCCGCCCTAGAAAAACCGCACTGCCGCATTCAGGACATTGGAAGCGCAGTCTACAACCATGCCCACAAAAACGGCTTTGGTGTTGTTCGCGAATACTGCGGCCATGGTGTTGGTATTCAACTTCATGAGGAGCCAGAAATCCCTAACTACGTCAGTCCCTTTATGCCAAACCCTCGCATTCGCAAGGGTATGGTCATAGCCATTGAACCTATGATCAACTTCAGTTGCGACGGCATTATTAACATGCCAGATGGATGGACCGTTGTTACCGCTGATGGTAAACCTGCCGCCCACTGGGAGCATACTATTGCTATTACCGACGATGGTCCCGAAATCTTGACCCAGCTTTAATTTTTCTTTATATATAAAATTAACTTTCTTTGGGAGGACCTATGAAGGAGTTTATCCAGCACGATACAATTCGTGATGCAGCCCTAAAACTTGCTCACCGCATGTACACCGAAGACCACTTCATTCCAGATGTCATCTATGCCTCTCTCCGTGGCGGTGTCTACATGGCCAACGTCATCTCAGAATACTTCAAAATGGTCTGCATGAGAGAAAATCGCCGCCCAGTCCTGTATTCCGCCGTTGTCGCTCGTAGCCGCTCCTCTCAAATCCCTGGCGAAGAAACCAAGGTCTTTGTTGACGGCTGGACCTATTCCCCAGACTACCTCCGTAGCGGCGACAAAGTCCTTCTCGTTGATGACATCTTCGACACTGGCAACACTGTCAACGCCCTTGCCCGTGTCATCATGGACAAAGGCATCCCACGCGAAGACCTAAAAATCGCTGTCTATGACTACATCGTTCCACTTTACAAAGAAAAGAAACCACTTCCCATCCAACCCGACTACTACTGTGTCAAACGCATCTACAACACTCGTCAGGACGAGGTCTGGATTCACTATCTATGCCATGAATTCATCGGTCTAACGCGCCAAGAAATCCAAGAGCAGTACACAGACCCTGAGGTTCGCAGCATTCTGCTGGAAATCACACAACAGTAGCTCCGCCTCTTTGTCTGTCTCAGTGCCTTACAGAATCCTACATTCTCCATGTAGGCTTTTTTCGATAACCTACGTAACTAAAGTTGCAATATTCTTTCATACTATTCTGAGCTTTGGAGATATTTTAATTGAATTTTGACTTATTTTTTTAAATTACAATGAATTACAGCTTAACATTTCGCCTTATTGAGGTAATCAAATGAGTAGACCGAAAGATGACAAAACTAATTGGAAGATGCGGCCATTTACTTCTGCGGGGAAGCAGTATGCAATAACAATTAATCCTGGAATAGGCAAGTCTGGAAAGTGGTGTTCAAACATCAAAATATGGGGATCCTTGTCTGAGGATTTAAAGTTTTCACCTAATATTCGCTTTTATTCTTTGTCCGCAGCGGATAAGAAAAAATTCATCTATCCTGATAATTGGGACATAACAGATTCAGAGAAAAGTGTAGTTGATTCGAGTGAAAACAAAAACATTGGTCCAGATTGTTCACTTCTATATGGGGATACACTTTTTTTAGACAAAATTGTTGACTCATGTAATCTCCGTACGGATTTGGAGCAGGTATTTGGCTCGCAAATAACCTCTCAAATTCTTACTATTGCATATTTTTGGCTGATAAGTGATAAAAATCTTAATAGGCTTTTTAGAGACTTCGCAGTTCAGTGGTTTCCGTGTGACAAGCCAATGAAGCCATATGATGTTACAAGACTTTCTCAAATCATAACAAAAGAAAACATTGATAATTTCATGGCTTTAAGAAAGGCACGGTTTGAAGAAAATGGATTGTGGTTTGGTGTAGACAGTACCAGCATTTCCAATTATTCAAGTTATCTTGCAGATTCAAAATGGGGAAAGAATAAAGAAAACGATATTTGTAAACAGCTAAATCTAATGGTCATGTATGACATGATATCGGAGTTACCTGTCCACTATAGAAAATTGCCTGGAAACATTCCTGATGCAAGAACATTACGACTTCTTTTTGGGGAATTAAAATCACAAGGCTTCAAAAAATTTGGGTTAATTCTTGATAGAGCATATCTTACAAAAGAAAATCTTAATTTGTTTATCACAGAACAAATACAAGGCATCTTTATGGCAAAAACGAATGACAAAGTGATACAAAATGAGATTATTAAGATAACCTCTGATGCTTCGGAGTCAATAGCGGATGAGGATAATTATCTAGAGGATTTTGATTGTTACGGAAAGGAATGTGTGTATCCATATTCGATTAAAGAAACAGATACGATTGGACGAGGGACTGCTGTTAATCAAAGGATATGTCTATTCTTTGATCCAGAACTTCAAGGAGCAGAGTGTAAAGAAATAACTAAGACAATAAAAGATTTCAGCGAGGCTTTAAAGCAATATCAAGAGGAGAAAACAGTACTTAATAAAAAGACTCTTAAGTCTCTTTCGAAATACTTTGATATTACTTTAGATGAAAGTGGTTGTGTTGAATCTTTTGAAAAATCCAAAGAAAGAATAACTTTAATGAAAAAGAAATGTGGTTTCTTTGCTATTGTCTGTTGCAATATTCCCAAAGAAGACAAAAGTATAGAATGGGTTTTATCTACATATAGAAAAAGAGACCTTCAGGAGAAGGCTTTCACTTATCTTAAAACTTGGCAAAATGGAAGAAAGCTACGAACATCCACAGAATTAAGTACCACCGGAAGAGTTTTTTCCCAATTTATAACATTGATAATAAATTCCCAATTGCATCACTTGTACTTCAAGACAAGTAAGGAATTTCGTAAAGACTTTAATAGTCCCTGGGAAGTGCTGGATGAAATGCGGTCAGTGAAATTGATAAGGTTGAAGAATCGTAAAGATGTGGTTTCTGAGTTTGTTGGAAAACAGGTAAATATCTTTGATGAATTCGGATTTGACATACCAAATGGAAGTCGGCCTGTATCAAAAAGTAAGCCAAAAAGTAAACCTAAAAACAATGAAAAAGAAGGGGCTTAGGGTTTGTTCTAAAACTGACTGCAAAACTCAGATTAGATTCTAACAAAAAGTGATACGCGGTATCACTTTTCGACTCAAATTCTAACAAAAAGTGATACGCGGTATCACTTTTCGGCTTAAATTCTAACAAAAAGTGATACGCGGTATCACTTTTCGGCT
>X301_European_Hare__coassemble_929_pt1 | contig 35258 bp, 26 predicted proteins | sample X301_European_Hare__metabat2_high_PE_015 | metagenome-assembled genome bin X301_European_Hare
AAAGCTGTATATAGCTTGATTAGTTTTCCAGTTTCTAATTTGGACTTATCTTTGAACCAAGCTAATATTTGCTCTTGAAAAATTTGCCGAACTTCTTTATTTGGTATCCGTAGAGTATACCAGCCGTCTGAAGGTCTATCCGTAATTGTTAGATAGCCAGTCATATAGAGCAAACTCCAGATGTTGTTAACATCATTGTCTATCTCGTTATGGGTAAGTTGTTCGTTGATTTTTTTTGAAATTATATTTCCCTCAATCAGGCTTTCTACTTCTCCTTGCATTTCACTAGCAGAAGAAGCCTTTTCTATGAGTTTGCGAACAATATCATTGCCGCTAGTATTTAGCCAATAATTTTGAGGTTCCATTAACGGATCACCCAGTAAATCATCACAGTAATAAAGCACATCCCATGGGCAATATACATTCTGATTGCCAAAACGATATCCATCGTACCATTTTCGAATTTGCTCATGAAACTGCTCTAGATTGTAATATGCCAACATATCGCCAACTTCTTGGTCTGTGAAGCCGAAGTACTCATCAAATTTTAGATTCGAAATTGAATAAACTTTTAGGTTATTAAGTCCTGTGAAAATGCTCTCCTTCGATACGCGCATGCAACCTGTAAGTACTGCGAAAAATAGGCTATCATTGGTTTTTAGTACAGCACCAAGCATTGCTCGAATCAGATCAAGCATTTGATTGTAATAGCCATTCTGATATGCCTTGTCTAGTGGTACATCATATTCATCAATTAAAAGAATGACCTTCTGTCCGTAGTACTTTTCAAGAAGAGAGGAAAGTATTCTCAAGCTGATTTTAATGTCTGAGACATCTTCTTTTTGTTCTTTAATTTTTCGTAAAGATATTTTTGCATCGTACGACACTGCATCGCTATTTACCAAAAATTCTAGACGAAGAACCTCCTCTCTAATTATTGCAACCAACATTTCATATGCATCCTCAAATGTTAGTCCATTCACTTCTTTTAGTGTGATAGATATCACAGGATATTTGCCCATGTATTTTTCACATAGTTCTGTATCCTTGCTTATTGCCAAACCGTCAAATAAATTCTTATCTGCTCCAATCTCAAAGAAAGACTTTAGCATACTCATAGTCAACGTTTTTCCAAAACGTCTTGGACGGGTGAAGAGGTTAACATCCCCACGGTTTGTCATTAAATCTTGAATCAGTTTGGTCTTATCAACATAGTAATAATTTTCCTTTCGTAGCTTTTCAAAATTTTCGACACCTACTGGAATTATTTTTTTCTTTTCGCCCATTTCGTATCACCTCTATGTGTTTTTTGGCACGCAACTATCTTAACTATAGAATCTTCCAAAGGACTTAGCAAGATAAAAATAGCACCTGATTACTAGTACACATAAGGGGTAGGAGAGGGGACTTTAATCAGAGTTTATTTCTGTTTTATTACAGTCTGAATCATGTACTTCCATAAAAACGAACTTTTTGAATTTGACTTAATAAATGACACTCTGTTACTTCTCACAGCTGTTTTTTATTTCTGCACTCAAGGCAACTTAGTTTTAGTGTAGCCCAACTAACTTCCATCCAAAACCCTTCACGCTAGAATTTCCACGTATTTCATTCCATTTTTGAAAATACGTGGAAATCTTCGGCAAAGATTTATGGAAGCGAGGCAGAGTTTTTTCCACGAAAATTTGAACGGGTAAGGGGTTAATCAAGCCATGTATGGATTGTGATCAAAAAAATGTCAACCAAGCAGTCATCTCTTGCTTTTCACTCTAGATTAGGAAACTGAGATGATTATGGGGTATTGGCAGTAGGGAGAGAGGTCAAAGGACTCGGATTAGGAGCATGTAGAGGAGGGTTGGGAGGACGATGCTGAGCAGGGTGTTGCGTTTGATGATGTAGGTTAGGACGCAGAGGGCGATGGCGATGGCGGTGGCGAGGGTAGTTGGAAGTGCGGCTGGAGTGAAGCGGATGTCTTTGAGGCAGTAGACGACGAGCATACCGATGAGGGCGGGGGTGAGCATTTTGTTTAGGCGCTGGAGGAAGGGGCTGTCGGTGTTTTTGTGGAATAGGTCGGTGAGGATGAAGGGGAGTGTGCGAATAAGGATGGTTATGGCGGCAGCGATGAGACAGACGTAGAGTTCAGTTTTTGTCATGTGGGGCCTCCTGAGTGTTGGGTTGTGTTTGGGTGGTTTGATTTTTAGGGGCAGTCTGGGTGAGTAGATGGTTTGATAGTGGGGGCTGTTGTTCTGAGTCGTGGCGTTGCTGGATGAGTGTGGTGGGGACAAGAATTAGGATTATCAGGGCGAGGCTTGGAATCAGGAAACTTTCGGAGCCGAAGAGGAGGAGACAGGTAAGTGGGGCGAGGATGCCGAGGGCGGAAGAGGGTAGGCTTTTGCGTTTTAGGATTTGGTCGGTGAAGGTGACGACAAAGAGGGCGGTCATGGAGAAATCGACGCCGGTGAAGTCGATTTTGATTAGGTTTTGTAGGGTGATTCCGAGAATGGTTCCGGTGACCCAGTAGATTTGGTTTAGAAGCGAGAGGTAGAAGTAGTAGTGGGGTGCGTTGAGGGTGGGAGAGGGGACGCCGTCGCAAACGATGGAAAAGGTCTCGTCGGTGAGGGCGAATTCGAGATATGGTTTCAGGCGGCCGGCGCCTTTGTATTTAGAAAGCATGCTGATGGAGTAGAATAGGTGGCGTAGGTTGACGGCTAGGGTCATGAAGATGACGTGTAGGGGGCTGGCGGCTGAGAGGATTAGGTTGACGGAAACGTATTGCATGCTGCCAGCGTATACGATTAGGCTGAAAAGTAGAGCGCCTAGGGTGCTAAGCCCGCTAGCGGTGTAGACTAGGCCGAAGCCGATGCCGAGAGTAATGTAGCCAGCCATGACGGGTAGGGACTTAACAAAAGCGGTTTTGAATGCGGTGGAGAGTTTGGTTTGTTGTGCGTTTAGTTGTGGGTTTCGATGCGGCATTTGTTTCATTTGTGTTTTTTTGGATTGGGTTTATTGGGTGCAGGTCTGAAGCACTTTTGAGGAAAATATGCCATTTTTATGATGTTTGGTAAAGGTTTTTGCATAAATGTGGATAAAATAGTTGAGTTGAGAGATGGATTAGGAAAGTTTATTGTTGTTAGGAGTGTTTGAGGTTTTGTCAGGATGAAAATGGTACTAGATTAGAGACCAAGACTAATATTTTATAGTCCTTGTATTTTAGTTCTCTCTTTCACTAACTGTTTTACCGTCACGGCCGGTTAGTCTTACTAGGTGTTTAAAGCGTGATACTCGATATTCATCAAAGGCACCGCTAACCATTCTCCAACTCCAGTTCTTATCATTGCAGGTTGAAGGGTAGTTCATTCTAGCTTCGTTACCAAGTTCTAGAATATCCTGCATTGGGATAATTGCGGTATCGGCATTAGAGAACATAACTGCCCTAATTAAGGCCCAAACTACTTCTCGATCATCACATGCAAGGTACTCTCTGACCATGTGCTTATCACTTTCATTTAAGCTATCAAACCAACCACGTGTAGTATCATTATCATGAGTCCCTGTGTATGCAACAAAGTTTCTTGTGTAATTCATAGGTAAGAAGTCGTCTGAGGGATTATAGTTGCCTTTCTTATCTCGAGAGAAACCAAACATCACTATCTTCATGCCAGGAAAGCCATTGGAGTCTCTAAGTTTTTTAACGCTATTTGTCATTAATCCCAAATCTTCTGCAATGATTGGAAGATCTCCAAGTTCTTTCTTAATTGTTTCAAAGAGTTTTTTGCCTGGACTTTTCTTCCACTTGCCATGCTCGGCAGTCTTAGCGGTAGCAGGTATTTCATAGTAGGCATCAAGGCCTCTAAAATGGTCAATCCTTAGGATATCTGTCATATGAAGAAGTCTCTTAATTCTTTGAATCCACCAATCAAAGCCACGTTCCTCATGCTTCTTCCAGTCATAAACAGGGTTTCCCCAAAGTTGACCTGTTGCGCTGAAGTTATCTGGTGGGACACCGGAGACGGCACTATAATGTCCATTGCCATCTGTTTTAAATAAATCTAAATGAGACCATGCGTCTGCTGAGTCAGCACCAACAAAAATGGGGATATCACCGATAGTTTTAATACCTAAGCTCTTTGTATATAAATGAAGTCTATTAAGCTGGTCATCAAATAAATACTGAAGTGCATACCAAATCTTAAGTTCTTCTTTCTTATCTTTTTTAATTTTTTCTATGGTTTTAGAATCTCTAAAGCCCTCTTTTTCGTCCCAAATACTATACCAACGGGCATCATTATACTTCTCATAGAGAACCATGAATAAGGCATAGTCCTCAAGCCAATAGTTCTCTTGTTCCAGAAAGTCTAAATAAGACTTTTTTCGAGAGTTTTTTGTAAGGAAGTTTCTGGCGGCCTTTTTTAAAAGAGGGAGTTTATATTTAATAACCGAATTAAAATCAACCCTAGAGGTTGGAAAATCAGGATGAGCTAAATCGTCTTTCTCTAGATAACCATCTTTGTACAGAAGTTCAGGGGAGATAAGTAACTCATTCCCAGCAAAGGTAGAACGTGCAGCATAAGGACTATTTCCATAGCCAGTTGGACCAAGTGGAAGTAGTTGCCAAAGATTTGCACCAGTTTCTTTTATTCTATCAGCAAAACGATATGCACTAGGACCTAAGTCTCCTATTCCAAATTCAGAATCTAGACTAGTTATGTGCATTAAGATTCCAGATGATCTACAACCATCTATATTCATTATTGGTCTCCTTGGAACTATATCTCCTTGAGAGTATTTCCTTCCCGAAACTCATATGGGAAGTTATGAAAACTCTCAACTTCTTCGCCTTCGAGTACTTTAAAGAGCAACTCAGCACTCTTGATACCCTTCTTTTCTGCATCTTGAACTACTGTAGTTAAACATAGTCCCGAGGAATCGGCGTTAATAATTCCATCAAAACCGACTACCGAAATGTCATTAGGAACAACTTTCCCAACAGACCTGGCCCTATCGATAACTCCTAAAGCGACTACATCGGACATACAAACAATGCATGTATAATCGCCATTTTTAAAAAATTCATCTGCAACTCTTGAGCCATCTTGAAAGGTTGCTGAGCAGGAAACAACATGAATGTCTTTTAGAGACATGTTAAATTCCCTAAGAGCTTTCTCATATCCTGCTTGACGCCTTCTAACTATAGTTTTAGTTTCCTGAGGAGTGAGTTGAGCATAAGCGTCGAAGGGAAGAGAAATAACAGCTATTTTTCTATGCCCTTTTTTAAGAACTGCCTTCATCACCTCATAAGTAGCATTTGTATCATCAATCGAGAGATTTATAGTACCTTCTGAATCGGCTCCATCAATGAGGACTAAAGGAAGCTTTCTTCTTTTTAAGGATTCTCTAATTTTCGAATCGAACCAAAGTCCCATCGAAATAAGACCATCAACGGTAGCATTATTAATTGCCTCAGAAATCGATGAATGAATTGGGGGGATTATAGTAACTGTATTATCATTACGCTCTGCTACAATGCCAATGCCTCTTAAAACTGATTGAGTATAAGGGTTGGATAGAGAATCTGATAAACTTTGAGGAAGCAGAAAGCCAATAGATTTGTGGCGACCTAAAGAAAAATTACGAGCCATAGGGTCGGGTGTGAACTCAAGCCTTTCTGCAACCTCAAAAATCTTATCCCTTGCCTCTTGGCTAATTCTAGAAGGAGAGTTAAAAGCAAATGATACAGTAGTTTTTGAATACCCTGTTTCTCTAGCAATATCACTAATCGTAATTTTTTTACTGCTTTTCACAACTCTCCTCCTAGTTTTTTTTGTGTTATCAGCCCTTTACAGCACCAGCGGCAACGCCCTTGATGATATATTTCTGACAGCTTAAATAGAAAATGATGACAGGAATAATACCCATAAGGATGATAGCCATCGAAGCACCAAGTTCTACAGTACCATAACTACCCTTTAGGTACTGAACCTGAATAGGAATTGTTCTATAAAGGTTCTTATTAAGTACAAGATATGGCAATAGATAGTCGTTCCATACCCACATAATCTCAAGAATAGCAACACTGATAAGAGTTGGCTTTAGAATTGGAAGAACAATCTGAAAATATGTTCTAACAGGGCCACAACCATCAATAGCTGCTGCCTCTTCCATTCCAAGAGGAACACTCTTTACAAAACCTGCAAATGTGAATATTGCTAAGCCTGCACCAAAACCAAGGTAGATTATTGGAATCGAATATGGAGTATTTAGCTGTAGGTTATCTGCTGTACGAGAGAGTGTAAACATAACCATCTGGAAAGGAACTATCATTGAGAAAACACAAAGATAGTAGACAATCCTAGCTATGAGAGAATCAACTCTAGAAACATACCACGCACTCATTGATGTACAAATGAGGATAAGAGCTGTTGAGAAAATTGTTATGTAGAGTGAGTAAAATACACTTTTGAGGAAGTTATAGTTACCCATTGTCATACCGGTGACAAAGTTCTTAAGGCCTGCCCACATCTTACCAGTAGGAAGAGCAAAGGTATCTGTTTTAACGTATGTGTTAACTTTAAATGCGTTAAATACAACAATTACTACAGGAATAACCCATAAAATACTTATGATTGTAAATAGAATAGTTAAGAAGGTATTAAGCCTCTTTTCACCTTTAAGAGCTGCCATTATTGCTGTACCTCCTTCTCCCTTGTAAACTTAAGCTGCAGAAGGCCAAGTGCTGCTACAAAGATGAAGAATACTACAGCCTTGGCTTGAGCAAAGCCTCTTGCGGCGGTATTAGAGCCATAGAACTCTGAATAGATGTTAAGAGCAAGCATTTCTGTTGTCTTAATTTGAGTTGTGCCTTTCCAAATAAATGGCTGACCAGCTGTAAGAGCAATGTTCTGGTCAAAGAGTTTAAAGCCATTAGAAAGTGAAAGGAATAAACAAATTGTAAAGGAGCTCATCATGTTAGGAATTGTGACCTTGAAAAGCTTCTGCATTCCTGTAGCACCATCAATCTCTGCTGCCTCAAGCATATCCTCGGGGATGGCCTGTAAGCCAGCAATGTAAAGAATCATCATATAACCGATTTGTTGCCAACTCATTACTATTACTAAGCCCCAAAAGCCATATTTAGTTTCAAGAAGAATAGAGGTATTAAATTTCGATAAAATACCATCAAATATCATTGACCAAATATGACCTAGTACAATACCACCAATGAGGTTAGGCATAAAGAATACTGTTCTAAAAAGATTACTACCCTTAATACCTTTAGTAAGAATATATGCAATTGTGAATGCAAATACGTTAATTATGACAACTGATACAATCGTATATAAGGCTGTGTACCAAAATGCATGGAAAAATGTTGGATCCTTGAATACTTTTATATAGTTGGAAAGACCTGCCCATTGAACCTTAGATGTTATTCTAAATTGGCAGAATGATAGATATATACCCTGAATAAAGGGCCACACGAAGCCTATTATAAAGCAGACAATAGTAGGTCCCATAAATAGGGGAAACCAATGCTTAATAGGTTTCTTAATGAGCTGTGAACTAAAACCGCCCTCAACTCGCTTAGGTTTTTTTGTCTTAGCCATCTTTAAAATCTCCCGAAATGATAGCGAAACACATTAAAAGAAAGGGCGGGTAATGCCCGCCCTTAAGCACGAACACTTAGATTACTGATGGTCCTTTGCGTATTGGTTTGCCCATCCCTGGACGAATGCTGTTACAACACCTTCCCATGTAGCATCAGATGGGTCGTTGTCATACTGGTTCATTGCAGAAACAACACCAGCTCTCCAGTCATCAACTGCAGGTGTGAAGTTGAATGCCCAGTTCATTACATAGCAACCATTATTAGCATAGTCATTAGCCTGATTGAGGAAGACGTTGCTTGTTTCTACTGCGTTCTTGTATGGGATAGCACCAAATGTCTTCTCAAGGAGCTTTGTTCCTGTCTCTGATGTAACCATCCAAACCATGAAATCCATAGTAGCATCAATATCTTCCTGAGCGGCATCCTTGTTAATAGCCCAGCAGTTCTCAGTACCACAGTTCAAACCAGCCTTTTCCTCGCCTGGAACACCAGCATAGAGTGGAATCATAGCAAGGTCATCAGGATTCATGCCATAGTTTTTTGTGAGAGCATCGAATTCCCAGTTACCATTCTGATAGAATACTGCCTGGCCATTACCAAACTCAGCTTCTGCATCGTAACCACCAGTTGCAAGGGTGTTAGGAGCGTATGCGCTGTTGTTGATGTAAAGGTCCCAAAGATTCTTGAAGTAAGGTAGGTATTCGCCTGTGATAGTAGCAGGAGTTTCCTTCCAAACACCAGCATCTCTTGATTCATAGTACAATGCTACGTTAGCAAGGTGTCCTGAGAATCTCCAGCTAGAACTGCCGTCCATACCAGAGGATGTGAAAGCATCAAAGCCAAGCTCACTGCTTCTTGCGTGGATGTCTTCTGCAATAGCCTTAAGGGAAGCGAAATCCTTAATATCGTCAATCGTGTATCCGGCCTTAGCAAGAAGAGCCTTGTTTACTATGATACCGAAACACTCATAGGTGTAACCGATTGAGCAAAGCTTACCATCTGCATCATAGAGGTTGTATGCATCTGTGTTGAGTTCATTAGCAATTGGTGTACCTGTAAGGTCAAGACAGAAATCACCCCAAGAATCAACAGCACCCTGGTTGCCTACAACAAACAGTGTAGGTGGATTTGTTTTATCCATCTCTGCAGTAAGTGTTTCATTGTATGAACCGGAAGCAGCTGTTACAACACTAACTGGAACACCGGTTTCGGCGGTATAGGCCGCAGCAAGTTCCTGAAGAACAGCATCTGATTCTGGTTTGAAGTTAAGCCAATATACAGAACCCTGCTTGGCTGGAGCTTCAGTTGCACCCTGTGCGAAAACAGCTGAAAGTGCAATCAAAGCAACAAGCATAATTGTCAATACTTTTTTCATTTTTTACTCCTTTTGAACAAGTATTTTCATTCGATACCTCTATAGTAAACCGGTTTTGTAAACCAGTCAACTAAAATTTTAAAAAATTTTTTTGGCACCAGTTTGGCTGATAATCATAAACCGTAGGCATATACTTTGACTAAAGGGTTGCAATAATAATGTTACGTTGATCGTGTAGGGTTGTGCAGATTTTATAGATGTGTCAAGGCAAAATGCCTTGATCTTGTGGGTGCTACATGGGTTTTTATTATATAGAAAATAGAGGTTGCAAGACAGTAAATTGATTTTTTTGTTGGTGCACAAGCATGAATAGTATGCAATTGTTGACACTTTATGCCTTGATATCATACCATGCCCTCAAGTATTTTTTACAAGTCATGATAGAGGCGCGGCATTCAAGAGTATCTGTTCACTAGCAGGAAAAGGTGAGCGGTGAAAGGGAACGTCGCCGAGAGGTCAAAATTCTGCCTGAAGAGTTTTGGCTTCGGGCTGTAGAAGAAGATTCTGCAGACTGTCGCCTAAGTAACTTGGGCGGAGCGCTATCAGAGCATTGCGCAGATGCCTAAAAAAGCGGACCTCTGCATGGTGCCATGATAGATGTCATGGCAATTTTAAGAGAGGTTTGCATGGCAAAATCAGCAAACAAATCAAACAATGCAGGCACGGCTAATATGCTGAATTCGGAAAACAAAGGCGGCATAAGAAAGGGGACTATCGCGAAAATTGCATTTGCGGTAGTAATTGTGGTCTTGCTAATTGTTGCAGCCACATCTGGCAAGGACTTGTCGTTCACTGCCTGGGCACTACTTCCGCCAGTTGTTGCAATTGGGTTGGCGTTAGTAACTAAAGAGGTGCACTCTTCATTATTTATTGGCATCCTAATTGGCGGTCTGCTATATTCAGGCTTTAGTCTAGAAGGCACTTTGGTTCATGTCTTTCAAGACGGATTCGTGGCATCGGTCGCCGATTCGTACAACGTCGGAATTCTCATCTTTTTGGTCCTTTTGGGGGCCATTGTCGCCATGATGAACAAGGCCGGAGGGTCCGAGGCCTTTGGCCGTTGGGCTTCGGAGCACATTAAGACCAAAACTGGGGCAATGCTTGCCACCACAGCACTTGGTGTTTTGATCTTCATTGATGACTACTTTAACTGTCTGACGGTAGGTTCTGTGATGAGACCAGTGGCGGATAAGCACAATATTTCAAAAGAAAAATTGGCCTATCTTATTGACGCAACGGCAGCTCCTGTCTGTATCATTGCTCCAGTTTCTTCTTGGGCAGCAGCGGTAGCGGGCTTTGTTAAGGACTCTGGGGTTAGCGGTTTTGGGCTTTTTGTTCGAGCAATTCCATTCAATTTTTATGCCATTTTAACAATAGTGATGATGATTTCTATTGCATTTATGAAGTTTGACTATGGGCCAATGCGCAAGTTTGAGCCGTACACACCCGAAGCCGCAAAGCAAAAGCTCGACAAAATAATCAAGCGAAAGGGCTCGTTCTCTGAAAAGATTGAAGTGATGGAGGAAGGCCCGATTCAGGATAAGAGTCGGAGCACTGGTAAGGTGGTGGACTTAGTGGTGCCAATTACGATTTTGATTGTGGCGTGTGTGATTGGGATGCTGTACAGCGGTGGTTTTTTCCAAGGTGCGAATGTGATTGAGGCGTTTTCGAATTCGGACGCGTCGGTGGGACTGATGCTTGGGAGCGCATGCACGTTCATTATTGTGGTCATTTACTATATGTTCCGACGTGTTTTGAAGTTCCAGGACCTTATGATTTGCCTACCTGAGGGTTTCAAGGCAATGGTACCGGCTATTTTGATTCTGGTTTTTGCGTGGACTTTGAAGTCGATGACCGATAGTCTGGGTGCCCGCGAGTTTGTCTCGGGCATTGTACAGGGCTCGGCCGCTGGACTTCAGGTGATGCTACCAGCTATCATTTTCTTAATCGGTTGCTTCCTTAGTTTCTCCACTGGCACTTCTTGGGGCACTTTTGGTATCTTGATTCCTATCACAATCAGTGTTTTCCCAATTACCACTCCTATTGGTGTTGTATGTGTTTCTGCCTGCATGGCTGGTGCTGTTTGCGGAGACCACTGTTCTCCAATTTCCGACACTACTATTATGGCAAGCGCCGGTGCTGGTTGTGACCACATTAACCACGTCAACACGCAACTTCCATATGCCATCACTGTAGCCATTGTATCTTTTGTTTGCTACATCCTTGCTGGTCTTCTTCCAAACTGGTTTGTTGTTCTGCCTATTGGCATTGCACTAATGATTGGCACTTTGTTCGTCATTCGAAAGTTTGTCTCTCGAAAGGTTGCTTAATTGTTGTTTTTGGTTTAATTTATTTTCTGGCCTAGAGTTAGCTCTAGGCCTTTTTTATAAGCTTTTTTTGAATGACTCATAGAACTTACAGTGTCCTGCGTAGTAACTGACATAGTGTTGACAGTGTGAATTGAAGTCTTTTGCAGATTTTCTGATTAATAACTTCAATTTAAGGATGGGTCTGCTCAGAAAAGATTGTTGTCTTTAAGCAAAATCAATGTCAGTGAGTGCATTTGATGATAAGGCCTTAAAGTCTGAGTTGGTTATAGCAAGGGCTAATGGGATTAAACTGTTTGATTGGCTATGTGATTTTGGAATAAATCTTAAGGAGGTTTGGAGATACTGAACCAGTGGTTGGCGCAAAATGCGTAGGACCTGATGGTGTTGTATATGAAGGCGGCACTGAAGTGTAAAGATGCTGTGGTGCATATTCGAGAGGTGCAGCGGATTGTGAGGATGGGGAAAAGCGACTGGCGGAGAAGGGACTTTTGGAGAGTCATATGGAGTGGGCGTAAGTGCGTGAGTAGGTGCTTAAGTTCTCGCTTTCTTTACCATTGGTTCCTAAGATGTTATATTTTAGACTATGTTCAAGAGACTACTTGTTTCCCTAATCCTATGTATTCAAGTTGTTACTTCATGCTTTGCATTTAATTTAGTTAAAAACACTTCAGTTAGAGACACAAAAAATAGCTCACGAAATGCTTTTGATTCAATTCCTATGCTTGAAAAGTACTATGATGAATCGGATGATGGCTATTTAGAGCAGTGGGACAAGTATCAAATTTCGCTGTTAACAGTATCTCAAGGCGGGCCTATTTACTCTTGGTTTGGGCATGCCGCACTGCTGGTTGTCACTCCAGATGGGTTGGAGTACACCTTTGATTATGGCAATTTTTCTTTTGAGGATGAAGATTTTATTAAAAACTTCATCATGGGTAGGCTTTGGTTTGTCTGTAGTTCTTCCTATGCACGTAGTCAAATTGCCAGTCTTCAGGTAGATGGCCGTAGCGTTACCAAAGTTGACCTGCCTTTTACTGCTGCGCAGAAAAAAGCTGTGATTAATTTTTTAGTCGCCAACACTCAGCCTGAAAATAGAGAGTATCTTTATCACCACTATAAAGACAATTGTGCAACAAGGCTTAGAGATATAATAGATCGAACCACTGGCGGAGAGTTCAAAAAATGGGCTCAAACGTATGACGCTCCTACATTCAGGCAAGAGGCCTCTAGAGCACTTTCTCGTAACCGCATTGTTCTTTGGTTTCTAAATTTCCTTCAGAGTGCAACTATTGATAAGAGTGCTACTCTTTGGGATGCTATGTTTCTTCCATCAGTTCTGCAGGATGCGGTAATGGCATATTTTAATCTGCAAAGTAGTTTAATTATAGATAATGAAAATAGTTATAAACCAATTCCTGATAGCCCTCAATCCAACATTATTTTCTCTATTCTTGCTGGTATTGTTTTGAGTCTGCCTGCTGCTTTGATGTTGATATTCCGTCATCCACGTGGTAAAGCGATTTATATAGCTATTATTGATCTATTTTTTGGCATTATAGGCAGTGTCCTCTTTTTCATGATGTTTTTTACCAACCATGATGTTACATTTCAGAATGAAAATCTTATTTTCATAAATCCATTGCTTATTATTCTCGGCTTACTGACTTTTATTCCAAAAACTGGACCACAAAAAGCCTCCGCATTTTGCCACAGACTTCTTTTAGCCTTCATCCTCATTTTAGCGCTTTTAAAACTTCTTTTGCCAGGCATCTTTTCTCAGTCCAACTGGGATATACTGCTTACTATGTTCCTTATCTACCTTCCTGCTTCCATTCCTTTTGCAACCCGCTCTAATTCCTAGTTTAATTTTATCCGTTGCGTGCAAGAGTTGGCACTGTAAATTGAAGTCCCTTGCAAATATTTTGACAAACAACTTCAATTCGAAGCTGACCATGCTTAGAAAATGGCTTAGGTTTTTGCTTGGCTTGCAGAGGAAAGTAAGATTATATCGGCATACAGGCATGACAAAAACAATATTTGATTTTACTCTCATGTAGCGAACTAATGCCTCTTTCTGTTTTCAATTCAAATTAAATAATGTAGTATAGACGCATGAAAAAAATATTTGCTTCCTTACTGATATTAGTATTTACTTTCTGCCTTTTTGCCCAAGGCATTTCAGAAACCTCAACATCTGATACAACTAAACCAATATCCACGGATACAGTTGACCTTTCAAAACTTAAAATATCATCCCCAAGTGGAGCCCCCGCGTTGGCGCTTGCAACACTTGCTGTGCAAAACCCAGAGCAGTATACATTTGTAGCCGCAGAAACAATTGCGGCAGAGTTCGCTAACAAAAATTCCGACTTTATAATCGCCCCAGTAAACGCTGGCGCTAGGCTATTCACGCTGGGAAAATCGAACTACAAACTTGCTGCCGTGGTATCTTGGGGCAACCTTTTTATTGCCTCCCAACGCCCCAATTTTAGCCTTTCCGACATTAACGACTCTGAAATAATCCTTTTTGGCGAAAATACAATAAATGCTTCTGTTGTTTTGTATTGCCTCATACAAAATGATATAAGGCCATCCCAAATCTCTTACCTAGCCAGTGCCGCCAACACACAGCAGCTTCTCCTTACTGACCCCAATGCCATAGTAGTTACGGCGGAGCCTGCCCTGACTGCCGCCCGTAGCAAAAACAGTAGCATAACAGCATACTCAGTCAACGAACTCTACTCTCAAGCAAACGCAACTCAAACCAGTACCACTCAAGTAGGCTTCACCCAAGCTGGCCTGTTTGTGCGTCCAGATTTAGACAGCGCAATAGTAGATGCCTACCTAGCCCAAGTTCAGGACTCTTGCACAAAGTGCACAACCGACTTAGATGCTGTTGCCCAGGCTGCCGTAGAACTTGAGATACTTCCAAATGTTAACATTGCAAAAAGCGCAATTCCAAATTGTGCTGTAAGATACGTCAGTGCTCTAGAAGCCAAAGAGCAAATCGAATCTACAGCCAAAATTGACCTAACCCAGTTTGGTGGCTCGCTTCCAACTGATGATTTCTACTATGGGGCAAACTAAACACAGCACGCACAACAAACACAATGACTCAAGCGCATCTCTCAACCTCAAACATCCCTCTTCGTCTGATAGCTCTTCTCCCACATCTTCTCTCGCATTTTTCCTAGGCCTGATTCTCATTGGACTTCTTATTCAAATCTGTGGCACACTTAAAGCCGACCGCCTAGTATTTCCCAGCGTCCTAGAAATCCTTAATGCCTTTTTTTGCCTCCTTGGGCAAGGCGAAACCTATGCAAAAATCGCCACCACCCTCGGTCACCTCATCCTAGCACTCTTACTCTCCTCCGTAATCGGACTCTCGCTGGGCCTCCTCCAAGGAGCTAATTCCTTTGTCCGCAATCTCTTAAAACCCCTAATGATATTCCTACGCTCCATCCCCATGATTGTTCTAGTCGTAATCATCATGGTCCTTACCCGCTACGAAAACGTCCCTCTGGTCGCCACAACCATCTTCCTCATCCCCCTCATCTCCGAGCCCGCTTGCCAAGGCTACATCAGTTTAAGCCGCGACCACCGCGACCTTCTCGACGTCGCTCGCCTTGAAAGCCGCCTCAATCCGCGCATCCTCCGCCTCGTCCACCTCCCACTAATGGCCGGCTACCTCCGCCAAGCCTACATCACCGCCGCAGGTATGGGCATGAAAATGCTCATCTCATCCGAATACCTCGTCCAGGCCCGCAACTCCCTCGGCAAAGCCATCCACACCAGTTCCTACTTCAACGATTACCCCTCCATCTACGCCTACGCACTGCTCATGATCCTCCTCATCCTCCTCACAACCGAGCTCCCTAGCTTCATCCTCCGTAGCAAAGGCTAACTACCATCAGCTCCAACTGCACCTGGTGCCCTTTTTTCCCCGCAAGCCTCAGCAGAATCTACTATTGCCTTGCTTTGCTAGTGCCATGCCTTTCATTTGGGGACAATTTTATTTTAGCAAAAAGTGTAAACCTTAGTGGCTGAACCCCTCTCTCGGTGGCAAGGTTGGTCGCCCTTAAGATAAGTCTGTCAGCTACAATCATAAACCTTTGCAGAAGATTTCCACGTAAAATGAAAATTCGGAAGAAATACGTGGAAATACTAGCGGAATGGGTTTCGGATTGAGGTTAGTTTGATTAATCCCTGTGTTATTAATTGCACTAAAACTAAGTGGCATTGAGTGCAGAAGTAAAAACATCTGTAAATAGTAACCTCAAATGCTTTTTTCGAAGGCAGTGGAGGATAATTTTTGTCCCTTTTTGCCCTCATTTAAGCAAAAAGAGTTAATCTCAAGTTGCAAAAGCACTCCTAGGGGGCAAATTGGCTGGGCTTACGCATTCACACGTTAAGCTAATGGAACATGTTTCTCATGTCATGCTAAGCTGATGAGTTGTTGTTATGATTTCATTTTTAACTAGAAAAGGTTTTGCAAAAAAAGTGTTACAGATTACTTTGCTAGAAGTTTTTAGAACTGAAATGTATAATAGTTAGAGACTTTTGCAAGGAGGTTAATAAGAATGAAGAAAGCGCTTTTGATTGCTGTTTTGACAATTGGCTTGATTTCTACTGCTTTGGCTGAGCCAAAAGCAGGTGTTTCATATATGTATAACATTCAGACAAATGAGAATAGAGTAGCAATAGAGGGTGGGGACCATACAACATTCAGGTTTGGAAACAAGGATAAGCAGGTTAGATTTGCGCTTGGAATAGATAGTGTTTTGGGAATTTCTAATACTGATGTGGGTAGTTCATTACCTATTCATCTTGATTTGGGTGTTGCGGTTATTCCTGGTGTTTCGATTGCGTTTGGCGAGCATGTAGAACTTAATGTGGGGCTTGGCCTAAAGTATGCAAGATTTGGCTATAATGGTGATGCTAAAGAGGCGAATGGGTGGGATAAGTTCCTGAGTGTGATATCATTTAAGTTACTTGGGAATATGCCAACTAGGACATTTGGGCCAATTTTGGATGTTAACTTGAAGCTTTTCTTTATGAGAATTGGGTTTTATGCATGCTACTATGTTATGGAGCCAAGTTTGAGTGTTTCGACTTATGCGACATTAAGCCTGAAATAAAGGTTATAATAACGAAAAAATGGAGGCAGCGGGGCCTCCATTTTTTTGCGCTTTAGGGCTTAAGGATTTAGCTGAAGCGGTCGATGACGGCTTGGACGCTATTGTCGATACTTTGGGGCAAGCGAACTCGGCCGTCGAAGACGGCCATGTCCTTGAATCCAATTCCAGTGAGAAGGACGCAGATTGAGGCGTCGGGGCCGAATTGCGTGACAATTTTGTCGCGGTCTTTGGTTAGGGCGGCCCAAGCGGTGGCGCTGGCGGGCTCGACGAAGATGCCGCTGGTGCGGACCAGAGCCATTTGAGCGTCAAGGATTTCTTGTTCGGTGACTTCGGTGCACCAACCGTTGTAGGTGTGGAGGTATTGGACTGCCATGCGTCCGCTGGCGGGGATGTCGACGGAGATAGAGTCGGCACGTGTGGAGGCTTGGATGCTCTTGAAGCGGCCAGTGCGGAATGCAGAGGAGATGGCGTTAGATTTTTCGCTTTGTGCACAGACAATGCGTGGAATTTTTGGGATTAGCCCAGCTTGGTGCAGGTCAAAGAAGCCCTTGTAGACGCCGCTGATGATGCAACCATCGCCGACGGGGACGTAGACAATGTCTGGGGCCTTGCGTCCAAGTTGCTCGAAAAGCTCGATGGAGACGCTTTTTTTGCCTTCAATGGTCATGGGGTTGTAGGCGGTGTTACGATTGATGCCACCGAAGTGCTTTGTGTATTCGATAGAGAGAAGGAAGGCATCGTCGTAGGTGCCCTTGACTGGGACGACGGTGGCTCCGTAAAGGACGCTTTGCATTAACTTGTTAATTGGGGCAGTTTCGGGAACGAACAGTATGATGTCTAGCCCATATGCGGCACCGGCGCAACTCATGGCTGCTCCAGCATTTCCGGTCGAAGCAAGAGCAATTTTTTTTGTGTTGTGGCTAATAGCCTGGGCAGCAATTAACTGGCTAGCTCGGTCTTTGAAGGAACCTGAGGGTAGGTAAGCATCCATTTTGCAGAAGACGTTTTTGAGGCCAATTTGGGAATTAAGCCGCTTGGGAACCACTATTGGAGATGTTCCAACAGGATATACTTCCGGATTTGGAATAGTATATGGAAAGAAATCGTATATTGTAACGTGGTCTTTTTTTGCAAGTTTTTTCAAATCCTCTTGGTCGTAGATGACCTTCAAATAGCCTTTGGGAAATTCGCCTTCAACTTGCTTGGCGGCGCAGTCGGGGCATTGGTAGATTATTTTGTCGGTGACAAATTCTTTGCCGCAGTCGACGCAAACATATTTAAATTTCATGGGTGTCTCCTTTTTGGTGGGATGAAAAAGCCGCTAACCTAAGTTTGTTTCGAAAAAGAAGGGGCTGCTACGGCAGCCCCTTCCAGGGAGAATTTATTATGCTAGGACTTCTTTGTTGAAGGCCTCAATAAGCTTATCAATTTCTTCTGCCATTGGAGGAATGGACTTCCAGTAGTTACGGTCATACCACTGGCGGTTAAGCTCCTCATAGGTTTTGCCCTGTTGCTCAACCCAAGTATAGTACTTGAGATTGTGAATCCTAAGCCGCTCGTAGTATGTAAGCTCCAGTGCATCCTGGATGCTCTGGTGCAGTAATGCCCCACTGTGAACCCTAGCTGCTTCCATTTCAGTGAACTTACCTTGCTGTTGGTCCAACTCTGCAAGTCTGGTCTTATACATGATGGAAGAGTCAGTGCAGACAGTAAACACAACATCATTTTCATCCATTTCATAGTATTTGGCCATCTTTATTGCACTGAGCATGTTGCCAATACCAGAAATTCCAAACAACTGAAGGTTTTCAATTTCAGCATCGCTAAGACCGACAACTTCCTTTAGGTACTTCAGCCCAGCAGGTTCGTTGAACAAGCGGTAGATGTCCATACAGTCTTGGTCATCAATAGCACAGATCATGTCAGTATTTTTTACATTGTGAATCCATGGGACGTGCTTGTCTCCGATACCCTCAATTCTGTGTCCTCCGAAGCCGTTTCTAAGCAGGGTTGGGCACTGCTTAGCTTCGCCTGCGGCTATCTTGATGTTTGGATAAACGTCCTTTAGGTGGTCGCCGGCAGCAAGAGTTCCGCCGCTTCCAGTGCTGGAGGCATAGCCGCGAACATTTTCCGCTTTGACACCAAGATTCTTAAGAACCTCCAAAATGGCAGCACCAGTTACAGTGTAGTGCCAGAGGTAGTTTTCAAATTGTTCGAACTGATTGAAGATGACAATGTGCTTACCACGTTCTGCATCAAGTTCATGACACTTATCAAAAATCTCTTTGACATTTGACTCACAACCTGGGGTTGCAATAACCTCACCAGCAACAGTCTTAAGCCAGTTGAATCTTTCCTGAGACATTTCAGCTGGAAGAATGGCAATTGACTTGCATCCCAGTAGGGCACTGTTGTATGCACCACCGCGGCAATAGTTGCCAGTTGATGGCCAAACCGCCTGTTGGTTCATTGCGTCAAAGTTTCCTGTTGCAAGGGCTGGTGCAAGACATGCATAAGTTGCGCCAACCTTGTGTGCACCAGTTGGGAAATACTTTCCAACAAGTGCAAAAATTCTCGGCTTCACTCCAGTAAGTTTGCGCGGGATTTCTATATAATTAACGCCGCCAAAACCACCACCTTGCATAATGGGCTGGTTTTTCCAAGTAATTCTGAAAAGATTCACTGGATTAACGTCCCAAAGTCCTGTATTGGCTAGCTTCTCCTTAATCGAAGCTGGGACACAAGTTGGATCAACCATCTGCTTGAAGGTCGGGAGAACAATTCCCTTTTCCTTACATACTTCTACGTTTCTTGCCCTGACTTCAGGGTTTACATTCAAATTGATGAGCATATCGCCCTCCATATCAAAATCCATATCATAATTAGATGCCTACAAGCCACTCTTCCACAAAGGTCGATGACCCACAAGCCTTTCGAGGTCCTTGATTTCACCAAAGTGAGGTATCTATCAAAGCTTCAACTGTATTATTACACAGCTCCTTGCGCTTGTAAATAATTTTTTTCAAAAAAATTTCTAAAAACTTAAGTTTGGAAAGACCAAATTGCGTTATTCGAAATTAATTGGTCAAGATTTTGCATTTTTTCGTTATAATAAAACACACCGAGATAAACCTAAATCGAATTTTTTTAAGTAATTAGGTTTATCTCGCTGATGATATTGGCCTTTCAACGAATATTTTTCAATTTTTGAGGAAGAAATAAGCACAAAGTCGGGGCAAAGCCTGTTATTGCTGCAGGAAAAGGTTGTAAATAACAACGATGCTCCAACTGGGAGGAGAGTGGTCAAAGGCCTCGAGATAGGGGTGGGGAATTTGTTGCGAAATGTTGCAAAAACATTTGACTTTGAGTGAGGATGGGGTAGAATTGTAGTAGACACGATTCGATGTGGCCCCGTGGCCCGTGAAAGGAGGAATTATGGGTGATAGAATGCGACCGGTTCCGTTTGAGGAGTTGATTGAGCGTATTTTTTCAGAGTATCGCAATCATGGAACGATTTTTGGGATTGATAAGGAGGATTTTTATAGACCAAGTGGGCGGCATGGAATTGAGGTGTTTGGGCAAAAGTGCTCGACGCCGCTGGGACCTGCTGCTGGGCCACACACGCAGCTTGCGCAGAATATTGTTAGTTCGTACATGGTTGGTGGGCGGTTTATGGAACTCAAGACGGTGCAGATTATGGACCATTTGGAGATTGCCAAGCCCTGTATCGATGCGCGAGATGAGGGTTACAATGTTGAGTGGTCAACGGAGTACACGTTGGAGAAGGCCTATGATGAGTACCTGAAGGCTTGGTTTGCCATTCATCTGATTCAGGCGGCGTTTTCGGGTAGGGTAGAGGATCCTGATTTCATTTTCAATATGAGCGTGGGGTACAATCTTGAGGGCATTAAGCAGAGCAAGATGCAAACTTATATTGATAATATGATTGATGCCAGGAAGAGTCCGCTTTTTGAGCAGTACAAGGCAACCTTGAAGAGTATCATTGAGGATGGGAAGATTCTTCAAGGCACGGATTTGGAGGGACACGAGAAGGCCTTGCGGGGTCTGGAAAATCGTATTAGTGCCAATATCAGTCCAAGCGTGACCATCTCGACGATGCACGGGTGTCCACCGCAGGAAATTCAGGCAATTTGTTCGTATATGCTTACGGAGAAACACTTAAACACGTTCGTCAAACTTAATCCAACGCTCCTAGGCTACGACCAGGTCCGTCATATCTTGGACACAACGGGTTTTACCTCCGTAGTCCTCAAACGCGAAAGTTTCGAACACGACCTCCAGTACTCGGACGCGATTTCCATGCTCCACTCCTTGGTCGACCTTGCCGCGTCACAGGGCTTGGGCTTTGGTGTCAAACTAACCAACACTCTAGGCAATGTTAACGATTCAAAAATCCTTCCTGGGGATGAACGCTACATGTCAGGCCGAGCTCTTTTGCCACTTTCAACTACAGTTGCAAGCATGTTGTCTGAGGAGTTTAATGGAAAGCTTCCTATTTCCTATTCTGGTGGTTGCACTATCTTTTCTGTCCAAGATATCTTTGATACAGGCATTCGGCCAATTACTATTGCTACCGACATGCTAAAGCCAGCAGGCTATGCAAGAATGGCCCGAATGGCAGAGAAGCTAGAAAAAAATAGTAAGAGCTGGTCAAAAAAGGACATCGATCCTGCTGCTGTTACAGCTCTTTCTCTTAAGGCTCGCAATGCCTTCTATTCGCAAAAGGACTTCCGCGGTACTAACTCTGCTAAGGTTGAGGGTCCGCTTCCGATGTTCGATTGTTATGTATCCCCCTGTATGGAGGCCTGTCCGATTCACCAGAATATTCCGGACTATGTTGGTCTAGTCGGCGATGGCCACTATGCAGAGGCTTTGGCCTTAATTTATCAGGACAATGCGCTTCCAAACATTACTTGTAACATCTGCGACCACCAGTGCCAGTTCCACTGTGCCAGAATGGATTACGAGGGTGCTGTCAATATCCGCAACATGAAGAAGATTGCTGTAGAGCGAGGCATGTCCGAATATTTAAACTCTCTTCCAACTCCTGCTGCTCCGTCCGATGTTAAAGCCGCTGTTGTTGGTGCAGGTCCTGCTGGCCTTGCCGCCTCACTATTTCTTGCTCGTTCTGGTTTTGACACAACTATTTTTGAGAAGGCTGCCAATGCAGGCGGTGTTGTTGCCAACATTATTCCTAACTTCCGTATCGATCCAAAGGCAGTTAAGGCAGACATTGACTATGTTGCTTCCCAAGGCGTTAAGTTCCATTTTAATTCTAAGATGGAAGAGGTGACTGTTTCTGCGCTTAAGGCTGCGGGTTTTGAATATATCTACTATGCAATCGGTGCTGAGAAGAACAACAGCCTGAAGATTGAGTTAGACTCTGAGGATTGTGATGGTACCCATGGCCCAGTGCTTGGAGCACTTGAATTTCTTGAGAGTTTCAAGACTGACCCAGATTTGGTCAATCTTGGTAAGCATGTTGTTGTTACAGGAGGTGGAAACACTGCAATGGACAGTGCCCGTGCTGCAAAGCGCGTGGCTGGGGTAGAAGATGTCACCATAGTATATAGAAGAAGCCTTTCCGAAATGCCAGCTGACCCAGAAGAGTACAAGTTGGCATTAGATGATGGTGTTAAGTTTGTCTTTCTAACCAATCCAAAGTCTCTAAGTCGTGGCGAATCATTGGGCGGTGCCTCTGGCGCATGCGACGCATCTAGCGTGTGCGACGCATCTAACGTGCGCGGCAGGGTTCTTACATGCGTGAAGATGGTCCTTGCCGAACCAGACGCTTCTGGCAGAAGGCGCCCAGTTGAAACCAATGAAACGGTAACCCTTCCATGTGATACCCTAATTGCCGCCATAGGCGAGCACGCAGACACCGACGCCCTTAAGTTCCTAGGCGTTCCAGTTAACGAAAAAGGTTACCCTGAAATTGATGCCGAAACATCTGAAACTAGCATCGAGGGTGTCTATGCTATTGGTGATGTCAACGGACCTTCGACCGTTGTTAAGTGCATTGCCTCTGCAAGAAAGGCAGTAGAGGCTACACTTGATAAGATTATTGCAGAATTGGCAGATGCTGAGGTTGATGCCGACTCTAACGAAGATTCAAGAGTTACCGATTCGGATGATTTTGATTCTGTTATTGATGAAGAGCCAGAGTATGAGGACTATCTTGAGCAAGAAGAAAACTTCTTCAAGGATGTCAGGTGCAGAAAGACTCATCTTTGCGAATCCTGTAAGGCCTTTAATGGAACAAAAAATTGCGATTCTTACGCTGAGCAAGAAGCAAAGCGTTGTATGGACTGTACTTACTACTGTAACAAGTGCGTAGATGTCTGTCCGAACCGCGCCAATGTTGCAATTGACATGAGAAGCTCTGAGCATTCAGATGATCCGTTCCAGATTCTCCACCTAGATGCATTCTGTAATGAGTGTGGAAACTGTGCAACATTCTGCAATCACCAAGGTCGCCCGTACAAAGACAAGTTTACACTGTTCAGTAGGCGTGATGACTTTGACGATAGTACAAACAGCGGTTTCTTCGTAGAAGGTTCAGATGTTCTGGTTCGCCTCAATGGTTCTGTGATTGATTGCTGCATTGATGGCGAAGGCCATCTAGTAGTTGCCTCTGATTCTGCCGACGCCGGTTCCAATGCCCTAGATGTCCCAGTTGTCCCAGGTTTGGTCAAGGACCTGATTGAGCAGGTGTTTATCAGTTACAACTACCTGCTAACAAGAGTGGAGGAGTGATATGACCACTGTTATCAGAAACACAAGAGTTATCCAGACAATGGAACCAGTTCAGGTTCTTGAGGGTGTGGATGTAGTTATTAAGGATGATAAAATTAAGGCCGTCGGTAAAAATGTCGCCTACGGCATTAAAGCCGACAAACTTATCTGTGGAGATGGAAAAACTGTTATTCCTGGCATGATTTGCGGTCATCATCACTACTACAGCGGCCTTAGTCGAGCAATGATGATTTCAGCTGGTCCTCAGACTGATTTGATTCAGACTCTTAAGGAGTGGTGGTGGAGGATTGACCGCGCCCTTGATGAAGAGTCCCTGTACTACAGTAGCCTAATTTGCACACTTGATGCGATAAAAAATGGTACAACCACTTGTATAGACCATCATGAAAGCCCAAACTACATTGACGGAAGCCTTTCAACTATTGCAAAGGGGATGGAAAGGTTTGGCCTTAGAGGAATTGTTGCCTACGGCATTACTGACCGCAACTATGGGATGAAGGAAATTAGGGATGGAGTTAAAGAGGGGATTCGTTTTGCAAAAGAGGTAGATAGGCGCGTTAAAAATGGCGAAAACGTTCTTTGTCAGGCCATGGTCGGTGGCCATGCCCCGTTTACAATTCCAGAAGAAGGACTTGAACTTCTTGCCGCCTCCGCTAAAGAAACAGGTCGCGGTGTTCATATCCATGTTGCAGAAGGAGAGTATGATAGCGTTTGGTCCCATCACTTCTACAATCAGGACATTGCAGATAGGCTGGACAGGCATGGCCTACTCTCAGACAAGACTCTTTTGGTTCATGGAATCTATCTTAATGAGCATGAGGTTGACATACTTAATCAGCGCGGTTGTTATCTTGCACACAATCCAAGAAGCAACATGAACAATCAAGTTGGCTATCCAAAGTACCTTCCAAAAATAAAAAACTTGATTATGGGAACTGACGGCTGTGGAAGTAATATGTTCGAAGAGTGTAAGATTGCCTTTTTTAAGAACCGTGATGCAAAAGGTCCTTACTGGCCAGGTGATTACCTTAGAGCCCTTACAAATGCCAATAGTTTTATCGAAAAGTACTTTGTTGGAGACAAGTTTGGAAGAGTTGAGCCAGGCTACAAGGCTGACTTGGATATTCTTTCCTACCAGAATCCAACTCCGCTGGTTGCCGACAATGCTGCAGGTCACTTCATCTGGGGCATGAGCAGTAACTGTGTCGAGTCAGTAATAATCAATGGAAAGTTGGTTATGGAAAATAGACAGTTTGACTTTGATGAGCATGAGGTCTATGCAAAAGCTGCAGAGGTTGCAAAAAGACTTTGGGAAAGAACTGACAAACTCCCACCAGAGGGAACTAGCGGAATTGTCCGTTAACGAAATTGGGTGAAGAACCAAGCTTAACTAGCCCAGTTTCTATAGATTTAGAGAAAGGCATGTAAAACGACTGTTGATGGAATTGTTCCCTATGCAGTTAAAATACATGCTATAATAATGCTGGCCGCAGATTCTGCGGCTTGCGTGTAGTTAGAGCATGCGATTATTCTAGGAGAAACATAATGGTAATCGGTGACATTTCAAAATCTATCAGACGTGTTGACGCGGTCGCTAAGAGTGAGGGAAAGACAAGGTACGTTGCTGACCTTCCATTTGAAAATTGCCTTTGGGGGCGCCTAGTAAGGTCAAGCATCCCAAGAGGGCTAATCAAGTCAATCCACGTCCCAGATTTGCCAGAAGGCTACAGATTTATCACGTACAAGGACATTCCAGAAAATGGACATAACTATCTTCATATGATAGCCACAGACTGGAAGTGTTTTGCAGAAAATGACGTTAGATACGTAGGAGAGACCATTGGAATTATGGTCGGACCTGATAAAGACACAGTCGAAAGATTAAGACTTCAGGTTAAAATTGACTACGAAGAGCAAACGCCAGCAGTTACAATTGATGAGGGTCTACAGTGCAAGGGCGGAGCCTTTGTAAATGACAATAACATCTTCTGCCAGTTGAAGCTTGACGTCGGAGATGTTGATAAGGCCTTTGAAAAAGCAGACAGAATTGTCACAGAAACCATTGAAACAGGCTTTCAAGAGCATATCTATCTGGAAACAAACGGCGCTTGCTGCATCCCAGAAGGGGACCACTATACAATCTATGCATCGGCACAGTGCCCATTCTACATCGCCAAGTCAATATCCCCACTTTTGGGCATAACCCCTGACAAGGTTGTAGTAAAACAAGTAGCCACCGGTGGCGCATTTGGAGGAAAAGAGCACTTCCCAGATGTAGTTGCAGGTCCACTTTTGGTTGCTAGCTACGTAATGAAAAAAGGCGTAAAAATGTTCTTTGACAGAGAAGAGGACATAGAGAACTCTGTCAAACGCCACCCCTCCAAGATTTTTTTCCGAACAGGTTTGGACAAGGATGGAAACATTTTAGCCATTGAAAGCAAAATTTGCTACAACGTCGGGGGCTACCTAGCATCCTCATTCGTCGTGCTTCAACGCGGCTGCTTTCACGTGACTGGTTGCTACCGCTTCCCGAACATGCGCACACAAGGTTTGGGCGTCGCAACAAACACTTTTCCAAGTTGCGCATTTCGAGGCTTTGGCGCCCCACAAACGCTTTTCGCCATTGAAACGCATATGTCCCATATTGCCGAGCTCTATGGCATTGACCCACTAGAGTACAAAAGCCGCTATTTCATTAAGCAAGGTGATGTTACCAGCACAAATGGACGGATTGTTGAAAGGGTAATGATTCCAGAGATGCTAGAGCAGGTCCTTAAGGCCTCGGACTATAAGCGAAAGGCAAAAGAGTACAAGTGGGGTAGTGGACGAGGCATTGGAATCTCTTTCTACAACCACGGAGGAGCCTTTACTGGCAATGGTGAGCAAGCAATAATCAAAGCCAAGTGTCGACTTCACAAGTTTCCAAATGGTAATGTAGAGATTCTATGTGGCCAGACAGAGATGGGTCAGGGCCTTCAAACAATTTTGCCTAAAATCGCCGCTCAGGTCCTTGAAATTCCCATTGAAAAGGTCATTTTCCAAAATCCCGACACATCACGCGTCCCCGATTCCGGCCCAACAGCAGCATCTCGCTCTACTATGATTGTCGGAGAACTGGTCGAGCGCGCTGCCCTTTTGATGAAGGACCGATACAATACAGAAACTGAATTTACAGTTGAAACAAATTATCAGCACCCAGAAGGCTATCCATGGGACCAAACCACCTTCCAAGGCTACGCCTACCTTGGCTATGGCTGGGGCGTTTGTGCCGTAGAAGTTGAGGTTGACCCCTGTACTGGAGAGGTTACTACCAAGGGCATTTGGTCCAGCCATGATGGTGGCCACCTAATAGATGAAAAGATTGTTCATGGTCAGGTCAACGGCGGTGTCGTCCAGGGCCTTGGTTGGGGTTCTACTGAAGTTATGCAAAACATCGGCGGTCACTTTAAGCAAACCAGCTTAAGTGACTACATAGTCCCGACCTCAATGGATTTCCCCAAGCAGGAAGTTTTCTTTGTCGAAAACCCATACCAGTGGGGCCCGTTTGGCGCCAAGGGGATGGGGGAGCTAGTCTTTAATGGTAGTGCTGCCGCCTACATTGACGCCGTTTCACGCGCCATCGGCAAGCGAATCAGTAGCATCCCGCTTCCAACTGAGGATGTTATGCTCTACATGCTTCATGGAGTTAACATTGATGAGAAGGATAAAACGGATCTTACCGGAGTTAAGGAGGCCAAGTGATGGATGTAAGAATTTCTTTTAAGTTAAATGGTAAGGCCGTTACAATCTGTACCGACCCGCTTAGACGCTTAATTGATGTCATTCGTGATGATTTTAACCTTAAGGGCGTCAAAGAAGGCTGTAGTGAGGGTGAATGTGGCGCTTGTTCTGTTCTTTACAATGGTAAGATTGTTACCTCCTGTATCATTCCAATTGGGTGTTGTGATGGTCAGGAAATAATGACTATTGAGGGCGTCACTGAAACGGAACTTGGGCAGACCATAGTTCAGGCCTTTGCCGACGGCGGTGCCGTTCAGTGCGGATTCTGTATCCCTGGTATGGTCATTGCCACCTACTACCTGCTAACCCGAAATCCCAACCCAACAGAAGAGGAAATCAGGCTTGCCATCAGTGGAAACATCTGCCGCTGCACAGGCTATGATTTAATAGTGGAAAGCATCAAGCTTGCAGCTCAGCGCGGGAGGTAACAAATGGAAGAAACAAAATGCTATATGCCAAGAACACTTTCTCAGGCACTGGAGATTAAATCAAAGGTTGATGTTATTCCACTTGCTGGTGGAAGTGACTTGATGGTGTCCCACAAAAGAACCGTAGGTTTGACTCCAGAGTTCGAGAAGCCTGTAATGCTCATTCGGAATATCCCTGGGCTAAATAAGATCTACGTCAATGACAAGGGTGAGTGCTGTATTGGAGCCCTCTGCACCAGTGCAGAAATAGCAGAAAGTACACTGTGCCCCTGGCACCTTAGGCAAGCAGCTTCCAGAATGGGTGCCGTTGGATTAAGAAACAGCGCAACAATTGCAGGCAATATTGCAAACGCCTCACCAAAGGGCGACACTCCTGGTCCTTTGTATCTTCTTGATGCTCGCGTCAAACTTTCATCTGTTCGCGGAAGTAGAGAAGAGCTAGTTTCAGATTTTATTGTAAAGTTCCGCACCATCGACCTTCAGCCAGATGAGCTTATTACGGAAATCATTATCCCATACTCCGAAGATGATTTTGACTATATTTTCTGGCACAAGGTCGGCACTAGAAAGTCAAATGCAATAAGTAAGATTACCCTAAGCCAAGCATTGAAGTTCGATACTGACGGCAAAACTGTCAAGGACTTTAGGCTCAGCGCCACAGCTACAGGCGCCAAGACCAACAGAAGCCGCGCTGTAGAGAATTTGTTAATAGGAAATAAGATAACTGACGAATCAATTTCGGCAGTAATAAATGCTTTTGATGAGGTAATTTCACCAAGGGCAATGCCAGAATTCAGAAGAGAAGCTACCCGAAGGATGATTAGGCGTTTTCTAATCCAAGCTGCCACCCATCCCAAGGACAAGGTCATTGATACTTATGATGGTTACTACGTCCCACTTGCCCCACAACCAAGGAAGTAGCCACCATAGGTCGGCCAGTAGCCCAATTGGCCGTCACCACAAAGCCGTTACCCAAGGCCCAGAACCTTGGGAAGGTAATCACAAAAGGAGAGGATTTTATGAATGAAAAAGGAATATTGATTCGCAGCATCTATGCTCTAATGACGGACCCCGCTAAAGATACTCTCTATGGCGTGGACATGCTAATTGAAAACGGCAAGGTGGCCAAAGTTGGAAACAACCTAGCCTGCCCAGAGGGCTATCGGGTAATAGATGGCTCCAAGTTGGCCGTAGTTCCGGGCTTTGTCAACACACACCACCACTTCTACCAGACACTGACACGAAATTTGCCAGCGGTGCAAAATGCAAAGCTATTTGATTGGCTGGTATACCTTTACGAAGTTTGGAAGTACATTGACGAAGAGGCAGTTTACTACTCATCACTTCTGGCTATGACCGAACTTCTTAAAACCGGCTGCACATGCTCAACGGACCACCACTATGTTTTTCCGAAACAATGCGAAGGCGTCGACCTAACCGGAGCCCAGTTCAAGGCCGCTGACAAACTTGGCATGAGATTCTCCCCAACGCGCGGTAGCATGAGCCTCTCCAAAAAAGACGGCGGCCTTCCTCCGGACTCAGTCGTCCAGACCGAGGAAAAAATCCTAGAAGACTCCGAACGCGTCATCAAACTCTACCATGACCCCTCTCCAATGGCCATGCACAAGGTCGTTCTGGCACCATGCTCGCCATTCTCTGTCACAAAGCGTTGCATGCTTGAAAGCGCTCGCCTGGCCCGCAAATACGGCGTCCGCCTCCACACCCATCTCTGCGAAACCATGGACGAGGAAAACCAATGTCGCGATATGTACGGCATTCGCCCACTAGAACTCATGCAGGAATGCGAGCTCATTGGCAGCGATGTTTTCTTTGCCCACGGAATTTGGTTTAACGACCAGGAGTTAAAGACCCTAGCTAAGACTGGTTGCCACATTGCTCATTGTCCATCTTCCAACATGCGTCTAGGCTCAGGAATCTGCAGAACAAGAGAAATGCTCGATTTGGGAATTAATATAGGAATTGGCGTTGATGGAAGCGCCTCCAATGACAGTTCTGACATGCTGGCCGAAATGCGTAATGCCCTGCTACTGGGCAGGGTTAAGTACGGCTCTCAGGCTCTGACTGCACGTGATGTTTTTAAGATGGGATGCGAAAACGGAGCCAAGATGCTTAACTTCCAAAACGTTGGCCGTCTTGAAGAGGGTTGGGCTGCCGACCTTGCCTGCTTTGATGTCTCCGGTATTGCCTATGCAGGTAGCCTCAGCGACCCAATTGCGGCCCTACTGTTCTGCGGTTGTGACCACACTGCACAATACACCATCGTAAATGGCCAAGTTGTGGTTGATAATAGAAGGGTAGTTGGCATAGATGAAGAACTTCTTGCCAAGAAAGCGAACGAAATAAGTGCATCTCTTTTGGAGAAAAGGAGAATTTATGGCTAAGGACATTCAAAGAAGCCTTACTATCGCAACCTCTATCAAAGAGGTAGCAGAGTTTAAGTTCAAAGTCGGAGCATCTTCAACCTACCTAGCAGGTGGCACTGAAGTTAACCGCCTTAACAGCCTTGTTGATGCTACAGACTTAATCAGTATTGGTAGGATTCCAGAGCTTGACGGTATCCTAAAAGACGGAGACTCTATCAAAATCGGTGCAATGTCAACATTTCAGGACATCATTGACAGCCCCTTGACCCCATGTTATTTGAAACAGGCCTGCTACTTTATGGCATCTAGAACAAAGCGCAACATGGCCACTATTGGTGGAAATATTGCCATAGCAAGAACTGACTCCTATCTTTGCCCAAGCCTTCTTGCCTGTGGTGCCAAGTTAGAGTTAATGAACGAAAAAGGAGAGGTAGTCACCCGCTGTCTGCGTTGTTATCTAAATCACAAAGAGGAATACCAAAACCACTTAATTCTCTCAATCACAGTCCCAGCAAACTCCATCGTGGTCTCTAAGCGCTTCTCCAACACGGCTCAAAGTCACGCCGTCCTGACAGTCTCCCTTGGGTGTGTTACTTGCAACTGTTGCAAGGACCATCAGGAAAACAACTCCGGTTGCAAGCTAGATGCAGGAGCCCACACCATTTCCGCTACCTCCTCCACACCAACTAGTTGCAAGCTAATTCTTGCCGTGGCTGCCAAGAACACTGCGCTAACTACCCTGGATGACATTGCTGATGCAATCACTCAGGCAAGGGAAAACAAAAAAGAGCTATCTGATAATGAGATTCTTAAAATGGTAAAGACCAATGAAAAGCTGGACTTTAAGGAAGACATCTTTGGAAGCCCAGAGTACAAGGCATACCTACTTTCAGTAACTATCGCCGACCTGACCAAAACACTGGCCGATGCCAATGACCAAGCCTGCAAGGGAATAGGAGGTGCAAAATGAGAATTGACTGCATTATCAATGGTAAAAACAGAAGTTTTGATGTTGACCCCACAATTAAGCTTAGGGAGATGCTCCACTTAAATGGGAATCTTGCTGTGCGCGATAGTGATGATGGTGAGGGCTTCTGTGGAAGTGACACAGTGCTAGTAGATGGTACACCAGTCTTTTCAAACTTGGTGCTAGCAGGTGAGGTTAATGGCTGCGAAATTCGCACACCAGATGGGCTAGGGGACTCAAGACATCTGACAATTGTTCAGCAGGCAATGATTGATGCAGGCGTAGTCCAAAGTGCCTACAACGCACCAGCGGCAGCCTTATTGCTAACTTGGCTATTAGAAAATAACCCTAACCCCTCAAAACAGGACATCAAAGACGCTCTGTCTGGAATCTTCATCAGAGATGCGGGTTATCAGCATTACTACCTTGCCGTAGAACTCGCCCTTGAGAAAATGAGAAGTGGTGAGTACAAGAGCCAGATTGCCCCGTCATTCCGGCCGGATTTGGAGGTGGTTGGAAAGCCTATGTCAAAGATTGATGGGCCGCAGCTGGTTGCCGGGGAGAAGGCGTTTGTTGAGGATTTTGTGCCAGAAAATGCGTACCATATGGTCGTGCTACGAAGTCCACATGCCAGCGCGTACATAAATAGTATCGATGACTCTGAAGCGCGTAAGGTCGAGGGCGTTGTAGAGGTCCTAACGGCGTATAATACCCCAGAGACACACTATATGCAGGCTGGCCAGGGCAATCCGGAGCCGTCTCCGCATGACAGACGCCTATTTAACATGAAGGTTCGCCATGTGGGGGACCGTGTTGCAGCCGTTATCGCAGAGACGTTAGAGGCGGCTGAAGAGGCCTGCTCGAAGATTAAGGTTGACTACCAGGTGCTACCTGCTGTTTTCACGGTCGAGCAGGCCATGGCCCCAGGCGCTCCGTTGGTCCATAATGGTATCGTCCAGTACAATTCGGGCGCCCCAGATGACCTAGAGGAGTACAACAAGCTAGCCGGCGACCCGCGTGAGGGCAAGGTGATTTACCAGTTCCCGCTTCACGCCGACATTCGTAAAAATATTGCTGCCTCCAATAAGGGGGAAATAGGGGATGTGGACAAGGCCTTTGCAACGTCCGACGCGGTGGTAGAGGCAACCTACCAGACCAGCCAAATTCAGCACACACCCCTAGAGACCCACTGTTGCTTTGCTGAAATGCAGGGCGGACGACTTACTATTTACGCTTCCACCCAGGTACCATACCACGTCCGCCGCATTGTCGGCTGGGTCACGGGTCTTCCTGAAAATAAGATTCACGTCATCAAGACTCGTGTCGGAGGCGGCTATGGCTCCAAACAAGACATTCTAATCGAGGACCTTACCGCCTACGCCGCCTACGTAACCGGCAAACCCGTCTACTGCCGCAACACCCGCGAGGAAGAATTCATCGCCAATTCCACCCGCCACCCAATGCGCGTGCACGTGAAAATGTCGGGCAACAAAGATGGCCAAATCACCGGCATCTACATGGAGGTCTGCGCCAACACTGGTCCCTATGGCAACCACTGCCTAACAGTCCCAATGAACAGCTGCTCCAAAACCCTGCCCCTCTTTAAGTGCGACAACATGCGCTATGACCTAAAGGTCTACTACACCAACACCCCACCCGCCGGTGCCTATCAGGGCTACGGAACCCCAAAAGGCACCTACGGACTGATGATGGCCATGGCCGAACTTGCCGACAAACTAGGCATCGACTATAAAGAAATGGTCTTGAAAAACCACGTCGAAACAGGCTACATGCTAGAAATCCTCAAAGGTCTAGGCGAGGGCCGCGAAGGCACCGTCGTCCCCGTCGGCTCATGTGGCTTAGACCAAGCCATCCGCCAAGGTTGCGACATGATCAACTGGGGCCAACGCGTCACCTCCGACGACCCAAACTGGAAAATCGGCAAAGGCTTTGCCATGATCATGCAAGGCTCTGGTCTACCCGGCCTTGACCATTCCGAGGCCATTGCCAAGCTTGAAACTGACGGCACTGTTATCCTTAACAGCGGCGGGGCCGACATTGGCACAGGTCTTGACACTATTTCTGCCAAGATAGTTTCCGAAGTTCTTAAGCTCCCTATCGATAAAATCTCAGTTATCTCCGGCGACACTGACTCTTGTGCCTTTGACACTGGAGCCTATGCCTCTTCTGGAACCTTCTTCAGCGGCAATGCCTCCCTTGCTGCGGCCAACAAACTTAAGTCCATGATTCTAACTGAAGCTGCCTTCCAACTTCAGGAGTCGGAGTCCGACCTTTCTCTCATTGCCCCAGGTGCTGTTTACTCCAGCAAAACAGGAAGGACTCTTTCCTACTATGAGCTTTCCCACACTGCCTGTAGCGGCACCGGCCATGGTCAGCTTATTGCTCATGGTAGCTTTGTCACTGGCGCTTCAAGTGTCCCTTATGGCGCTCATTTTGCTCAAGTGGCTGTAAATGTTCGCACTGGAGAAATCAAGGTTCAAAAGTTCTACGCCATCCAAGACGCAGGCACTCCTATCAACCCCGAGATTGCCCTTTGCCAGATGTACGGCGCCGTCATGAAGTCCATCGGCCACTCCCTCTACGAGGACATGGTCCTAGACAAGGACGGCAACTGCCTTACTTCCAACATGACAGACTATGGCGTCCCAATGATTTCCGAAGCTCCCGACGACCTCAAGGCCGTCCTTGTCGATGTTACCGACCAGTTCGGTCCCTTCGGCGCCAAGTCCATCTCAGAGATTGCCTGTAATGGCGCCGCTCCTGCCATTGGCATTGCCATCCACGATGCCTGCGGTGTCTGGCTTCGCTCTTGGCCTATGTCTCCCGAAAAGCTCCTTCGCGCCCTCGGCAAACTCTAATATTGCCTAGTCCAACCAAAAGACTAATGCCCCGAGTAGTAATTCGGGGCATTAGTTTTATAAGAACTTTTGCATTAGAGCTTTTCTATTAGATGGATTTAATTTTTCTACCCTTCCACTAGTTCATTGTAGCACATCCACCCTGATATTTGGCACAAAAACAGTTCGTTTAGGACTGTTTAAAAATTTATAAAAAATCTTTTCGAAAAAATCGAAGGTTTTAGACAGTTTGGTTGTATAGGGTGGTATGAAGAAATTTATTTTATCGTTAATTTTGAACTGGATTTCAGAACTTACAAAACTGATATCGAAACTTGAAGCAAGGCTTCAAAATCGACCCAATGGTATTCTCCTCTGCCGAAAGAAAAAAGGAAGGTATTATTTCTTTTTGAAGCAGGGCTGTAAAGAAACGTACCTTAAAAACGATGATGCCCGAATTGATAGGTTTGCTCAAAGTCAGTACTTATCTCGAAAGTTGACTGCCGCTAAGAGGGAGAAAAAGCAATTTGAAGATTGCGCCCATATTTTGACCTCTAGGGATAGGTGTGCAGACATTGATGATGTTTATAATAGTTTAAACGATGGAGTCAAAGCTTATGTACACCAAGATTCAGATACAACTGATGGATATGTCGAAAATTGGTTAAAGAAAATGCAAAAATCTATTCATCGAGGCTATCCAGAAGAGGCAAAGATCATAACAATGGATGGAAATCATGTTAGGTCCAAGAGCGAAGCCCTTATAGCAGATCGTTTATTTCTCGCTGGCATTCCTTATGCATATGAGGTGCAAACCTATTTGGAAAATGGTGATAAAAAACATGTGTTCCCTGATTTCACAATTCTTGATAAGAAAACGCGCAAGACCATAATTTGGGAACACTTTGGAAAAATGGATTCTCCAAACTATTTTTCTGATGTTGCTAATAAGCTAAAGATTTATGAGCAAAACAACTACTACCTTGGCGTGAACTTCTTTGTAACCTTTGAGTCTTCAAATTCCCCATTAGACACTGAATATGTTGATATGATAATCAAAAACCACCTTCTTTAATTTTTAATGCTTGTTAAATCGTTTGGTTAACAATTCAACCTTTCAAGGGCACATGCTTTCCCATACATGTTTGAAAATTATCTCTGATATTCACAATTTTAGTCTCCCCCAATGAAGTCTTGGCGTAATCGTTATCCTCTTTTGTTCTGTAGAGGGCAATAGAGGATAAAAGTTCTCCTCTTTTGTTCTGTAGAAGGCAATAGAGGATAACTTTGATTAGGTGCACCCGCGTTAAAGGTTGAAAATAGCTACTAGTGTCATCATTTTCATTTAATTTTGGGGCTCCAATCTGAAGTCTTGGCGTAATCGTTATCCTCTTTTGTTCTGTAGAGGGCAATAGAGGATAAAAGTTCTCCTCTTTTGTTCTGTAGAAGGCAATAGAGGATAACTTTGATTAGGCTCACTCGCGTTAAAAGTTGAAAATAGCTACTAGTGTCATCATTTTCATTTAATTTTGGGGCTTTCCAACTGGGGGTTTGGTGTAGTCGTTATCCTCTTTTGTTCTGTAGAGGGCAATAGAGGATAAAAGTTCTCCTCTTT
>X301_European_Hare__coassemble_935_pt1 | contig 34742 bp, 29 predicted proteins | sample X301_European_Hare__metabat2_high_PE_015 | metagenome-assembled genome bin X301_European_Hare
ATTTGCAAATTTAGAACGGATTCCTATCTACGTTTTTTGTTCCGCTTCTGTGATAAAACTTCCCTATTTACTAAAATTGCTTCATACCCCACGAAGTATTGCACCAATAAAAAATAGCAGCCAAATGGGACTAAGCTTGGAAAGATAATGCAAAGAACTATTCAATTGGGAGAATCTAAGTGGCAAACATGAAGATTAGCGCAATAAAAGTGTGGGAAGGGGAAAAGAATGAAAAAAAATAACAAAAGTACTTGCAAAAGATGCGAAACTCTTGTAGAGTGCTTTTTGTCGCTATGACATTTGCCACCTTAGCTCAGCTGGCCAGAGCACGTGACTTGTAATCTCGGGGTCGTCAGTTCGAATCCGACAGGTGGCTAAAACATGGAGAGGTTCCCGAGCGGTCAAAGGGGGCAGACTGTAAATCTGTTGGCTCAGCCTTCGAAGGTCCGAATCCTTCTCTCTCCACTTATGGTCTTCCTCGAAAGGGGAAGACCATGTTGTATTTAGACACCAAAATGGCAATGTGATAGACAAATTAGGTGAGGGTTCGGAATTGGAAGGCTGTTTCTACGAAAAAGGACTTAGATTCGAATGCCAAGGATGCCGTTACTGTTGCAGCGTAGAGCCGGGGTATGTCTTTTTAAGTGAAGAAGATATTAAGCGCTTAGCTGATGGGCTGAAAATGGATAAAGATAGCTTTATCAAAATATATTGTCGACTTGTTGACATGGGGTCATTTAAAATGATCAGCCTACAGGAAAAAGATAATTATGATTGCATCTTTCTAACAAAGACCGGCTGTAGCGTTTATAAGTACAGGCCGTTGCAGTGCCAAACATATCCGTTTTGGGCCCATGTGGTTGAAGATCAGAACTCTTGGGAACAAGAAGCCAAGTCATGTCCTGGAATTGGTAAAGGAAAATTGTATTCAAAAAAAGAAATTGAGGTTAAACTTGCAAGTAGGGTCGGAAATGAACCGGCCATAGTTATGTAGGTGCCATGGCGTATTACTCTGAAGCTGTACTTGAAAACATAAAATCTCGCCTTACTATGAGTGAGGTGGTATCTCCTTATGTTAGGCTGACTAGAAAAGGGGATAGATATTGGGGTCTTTGTCCATTTCATCAGGATAAAAACCCATCATTTACTGTGGTTGATAATGCAGGGTCAAATGGGGGCTTCTATAAGTGCTTTGCCTGCGGAAAGGGCGGCGGACTTTTTGATTTCATTAAAGAAATAGAACATGTAGATTTTCCTGAGGCAGTAGAAATACTAGCAAAGAAGGCAGGAGTTGAACTACGGGAAGAGTCCGAGTCTGAAAAAAAACAGCAGAACATTAAAAAGGCAATGACGGATATGTATAACCGTATAGGCCTTTTTATGAACCAATACTTAAATACAGACCCAGCAGCGCAAGCGGCTAGAGACTATATATTAAAAAGAGGGATCACTGAAGAAACCAAGCAGAAGTTTATGCTCGGGTACGTTCCAACACAGAGTAATTGGATGTATAATTTTTTGCATAACTGTAATTACTCTGATGAAATACTGCTTCAGTCGGGACTATTTGCAAAGGATAATTTAAGCAAGCCTTTCTTCAGAGATAGAATAATGTTTCCGATAAGAACGTGGCAAGGAAACTGCGTAGCCTTTAGCGGAAGGGACATGTCTGGATATTCAGAGGCGCCAAAGTACAAAAATTCACCAGAAACAATGCTATACAGCAAAAGGAATGTGCTTTTTGGATTTTATGAAAGCATTCCAGCAATGAAAGAAAAAAAGCAAGTAATTATCTGTGAAGGAAACTTTGATGTAATATCCCTACATCAAGCAGGATTGAATTACTCTTGCGCAACATGTGGAACGGCGCTAACACCAGAACACATAAGGCTAATTAAAAGATACTGCGATAAAATATACTTGATGTTTGACTCGGACGCAGCAGGGCAGAAGGCTACAGTTTCAGCTTTGATGCTTGCGCAGAAGAATGATTTGACAAACTTTGTCATGAAACTTGAAGGGGCAAAAGATGCATCTCAGATGCTGGAGGAGCAGGGTGCAGAGGCACTACAGCGTTGTTGTGTAAATTCTGTTCCTGGCTTTTCTTATCTTGTATCTTACGCTTTAAAATTGTATGATATACGTCAGCCCAAAGGGAAGACGGCTGTTTTTAAGGAGGTTATACCCTATCTTGACGCTACAAACTCTGAAATTGAGCGTCAAGGATACATAAAATACTTATCCGACGTTCTCCGCGTACCAGAGAATCTTGTGATGAACGATTATTTGAGGCAACGAAGTAATGAGCCGGAGAAAAGAGAAGAAGAAATACCGGTAGCTAAAGTAGCTTATAATCCGTTTAGAACCTCAACAGAGCTCACCGCAATGCTGATTCTCCTAAAGAACAGAGATAAATTCAATCAGTTCAGAAATCAGGTCAAACTTAGCCATCTCACTGATCCAGCAGCAATTAAGCTATATACGGTCCTTGAAGATGCAAGCAGACAGGAAGTTAGAACAGATGATGTTATTCTGCAGATGATTGATGATCAGGATTTAAGAAATTTGGCTGTTACAGCTTTTACAAGCAAGATGTATGAAAGCATGAACGTTGACGCAACACTTGAAGATGCTATTTACCAAATAAAATTGGCCCAGCTTGAACAAAAACGCTCAAACATCCAAAGAATGCTTAATGGTGGGGAAATGGATATTACAGATAACCTTGAGTTTGCAAGTCTTCTACAGATGAAAATGTCACTGGACAGGGAGATTGAGGAACTGAAGGCCGAAAAAGGAAACTAGGAAAAATGACTGACGAAACTCGGAATGAAATATTACAAAAGCTAATCTTTTCGGCTCAGAATGAAAACAAGTTCGATTTGGTAGATTTAAAAGAATATCTTCTTTCAGAGCACGTAAGTGATGACGAAGATGTCTTGTTCTTCAAAAACGAATTGGACAAACGTGGGCTTCTTACTAGCGGTGGGGATTCTGACGACTCGGACTTCATAGAAGAACCCTCTAGCGATGAAATCGCCAACTTGGAAGAAGAAGAATCCGAAGACGACATCCTTGCCGACGACGAAGACATAATGGACGAAGACACGGACGGGATTGACCTAATCGATGAACCCTCGGATGCCGAACTAAACAAAATCGAGGAAGAAGACGAGGATGACGAAGAGGAAGAGGACGAAGAAAACATCGACGAACGCGACTCCTACACAAAAAACTTCATCCGCGAAAACTTCTCGGACGGCTCTGGGTCAGAGGTCATTTCAAATATTGACGAGGACGTTGAACAGGCGGTTCGAAACCGCCCCAGCATACTGGGAACGGATAAGGGCGATACTGGTTCGGATGACCCAATAAGACTGTACCTACGTGAAATTGGACGCGAAACCCTATTAACTGCTGAGGAAGAGGTTGCTCTTTCTAAGCAGATGGAAGAGGGTGCTCTGATTATTAAAAATGTTATCCAACAGTCAGGCATTATGATTACTTGCTTTACTCAGATTCTTGAAAAACTAAATACAAAGTATGATGAAACAGAGGATTTTAATGCTAAAGATCAAAAGGAATTAATTACGGAGCAGAAGAGGTATGCATCTTGCTATCGTGATGCTCTTAAGGAATGCCAAGGAGCCATTAAAAATTATAATGAACTAAAGCAAAGCAAGTTTGCTTCTGGTGATGATATTCTTCATAATGAGGAACTGTTAAAGAAAAAGAATCAACTTCTTAAAAAACTCTCTCAGATTGAGCTTCAGCCCGAGGAAATAACAATGTTCACTGACCTCTTCACCTCGGCAGGCCAGTCAATTAATGAACTCAAGAACAACAAGACTATCCTAGAGTCAAAGCTTCAAGTTACCTGTGACAAAGATGTTAGACAACTTTCTAGGGACCTAGTTACTCAGTCCAAACGCTATGCTGTAGAAGCAAGGTTGGGTATGCCACTAGAAGATATCAAGGATTTAATTTCGCAATACCAGACAGCAGTTAGAAGTTTGAAAAAAATTGAGTTTGAATTTGAGGATAACTGTGATGTTATTTTGGCGCAGGCTCAGGAAATTAAACGCGGCATGAAGATGCTTAAGACTGCAAAGGATAGGCTAATTCAGGCAAACCTAAGGCTTGTTGTTTCTATAGCAAAGAAATACACAAACAGGGGACTTCACTTCTTTGATTTGATTCAAGAGGGAAATATTGGGCTTATAAAAGCCGTTGAAAAGTTTGAGTATAGAAAAGGCTATAAATTCTCGACTTATGCAACATGGTGGATTAGACAGGCCATAACACGTAGCATCAGTGACCAGGCAAGGACGATTCGTGTGCCAGTTCATATGATTGAGCAGATTAACAAGGTAGTCAGAGAATCTAGAATTCTGATGCAGAGTCTTGGACGTGAGCCGACTGATGAGGAAGTAGCCCAAAAACTTGGCTGGCCAGAGAGCAAGGTCAAGACAGTCAAGAATGTTGCTAGAGAACCGATTAGCCTTGAGACTCCAGTTGGAGAGGAGGAGGATTCGCTTCTTTCGGACTTCATAGAGGACAAGGATGTTGAGAATCCAGCTACACATACGGAGTTTGCACTGCTTCAGGGACACCTGGCTGAGGTTCTTGCCACGCTGCCGCCCAGGGAGCAGGAGGTCCTTAAGATGCGTTTTGGCCTAGAGGACGGCTACTCGTTGACGTTGGAAGAAGTTGGGTTATATTTTGAAGTAACCCGTGAAAGAATCAGACAGATTGAAGCCAAGGCTCTTAGAAGGCTTAGACACCCAAAGCGTGCAAAGAAGCTTAAGGACTATGTTTGATTATTATCAGTTTATACTATATACTGTCACATTGTACGTTAGAAATGAGGATGTTAGATGAAACAAATCTATAACACACTGAGTGAGCTTCAGGATGTTTTGGCTAAGATGTTCAAGATTGAGGATGAGATTAAAGAAATCCCAATGGCTTTGGCAGACAAAGAGGCTGTCCTTCAGAAAACAAAAATGACCTATCTTGACCTTCATGAACGAAGTGAAAAGGTCAAGGAGGAACTTAAGTCCTTAAGAGTCCGTCTTGATGAAGCAGGAATTAAGAGGGAAACTTGCGAGAAGATGATGGAAACAATCACGCAGGCTAGGGAGTTTGAGACTCTACAGAAGGAAATAGAGGAAGCCAAAAACACAGAGCAGACCCTAAGAAAGGGGCTTTTAGCAAAGGAAAAGTTCTATGAAGAGCTTAACCGTAGGCTAAGTGTTCATGAAGAAATTATGGCTCAGCAGGCTCAGGAAGTTGATGATGAGACGAAAGTTAAGGACCAGCTTGTTGCTGAAAAGCAGGCTGAACTTGATCAAGTTAAACTTCAAAGAGATAAGCTTGCAAAGGGTTTGGACCCGAACCTTCTGTTTAAGTTTGAGCGTATAATTCGTAACAAGAGCGGTTTGGGAATTGTCCCAATTCATGGAATTGTTTGCGAAGGTTGCCACATGACGCTACCTGCACAGTTTGTCAATGATGTTCGGCGTTCTACCACCAGCGAAGGTGATGGCCATGATGAGGATATTCGCTTCTGTCCATACTGCAGTCGTGTTCTGTTCTATGAAGAAACAGATGATGCAGATCAGGTTACGCTTTCGACCACTTCCGAAGATTTGGATGACTTGGTTGAAGACTCTGATGATGGCGGCGATTTCATGGGTACTGGTAACGAAGACGAACTTGATTCGTTTTAATTATTGATTTTTAAAGGTTCAACAAGCAATCGCTTTGGCATTTAGCCAAAGAGGAAAGTCCGAGCTCCATAGGACGTGATGCCGGGTAACGCCCGGGAGTCGTAAGGCTACAGACGTGCAACAGAAAGCAAACCGCCTTTAAACGGGAAAACTGGTCTCAGTGGACTCGTTCTTGGGTAAGGGTGAAATGGCGGGGTAAGAGCCCACCGGGGACCCAGTAATGGGTTTCGCATGGTAAACCTCATCAGGAGCAAGGCCAAGAAGCGTGTGAGTTGTCCGCTCGATACACGCGGGTAGGCTGCTAGAGATTGTCGGTGACGGCGGTCGTAGATAGATGATTGCATAAACAGAACTCGGCTTATGGGGGACCTTGTTTTATTAAAGGGGGTTTTGCAATGAAGATTAGCTTAAGATTTGCATGCCCCCTTGTTTTTTTGACCTTTTTTCTTCTGATTTTTGCATCGTGCTCAAGCCCAGAGCAAAACTTTAAGCAAGGAAATTACCAGCAAGTTATTAACCAAATTAGCGACCTGAAGGACCCGACGGAGGATGACTATCTTCTAAAGGCCCGTTCTTACATCGCCATGGGTCAGGATGAAAAGGCCCTTGAAAGTCTTTTTATCTATCTTTCAATTACGGATGGGCGTAACCAAGAGGGTAGGGCGTTTGCAGTAGAGCATTTTATTACTTCAAACGAATCCGATAGGCTTACAATTTTGGTTCTTCTTCCGACAGATGGTCTTCAGGCTCAAAAAGCTCTTTACGCAGCCCATAGTCGCCTTGGCAACAAGGACACAGCTTCCGATATTTTAAACCAGCTTTCCTTGTCCCTAGGTTTTGTGGAATATGTTACTCTAATGATTGATGCCCCTAATGACATTGGCTACATGGTTGATATTTTCACCGCCTGGTATAGCGCCATTTCAGAAACCGATAAGGATTCTTATCTTTCTCTTTTGCAAAGATTTACTACAGAAGTATCCATCCCAGAAAACCAAGCAAAGCGTCTTTTTTCTTTAACAGACCTTCTTATGACAGACAGTTACTATATCGACAATGCTTTAAAGCTTTCCTGCCTACTTAAGATTAAGGGCAACATACTTGATATGCTCTATGATAGGGTCAACGCTAGAATTTACTGGACACAGGCCTTAAGATTAAACCCTAATGATCAAGAACTTAAGGAAAAGCTAGAGAGATGAATGAAACTATAATTAAAACTGCATCTGACTTGGCACGTGCTCATATTGATGCCCCAGCGGTTACGCTAGACCAATACGGAAAAATTTCTAATCTTCAGAAATGCCTAGATAGGGGAATTTTAGAGATTGAAAATCCTGCACGTTATATAGGCAGTGAATATATTTATGGAAGAAAGGCCTATAAACCAGGTGATATAAAATGTGCAGTTTGCTTTCCAGATTTATATGAAATTGGAATGGCAAATAATGCTATTAGAATACTTTACGATATAATTAATCGCATTGATAATGCTTTTTGCGACCGCGTTTTTGCTGTGGCTCCCGACTTTGAGGCTATGCTTAGGGAAAGAAAAATCCCACTTTTTACTCTTCAAGAACACTTTCCATTAAGCCAGTTAGATTTTCTTGGTATATCTATTGGTTGTGAGCTTAGTGCAACTAATATTTTACAAGTTCTTGACCTAGGCGGAATTGCCTTACATACGGACCATAGGAAAGAAACTGATCCAATAGTAATTGCAGGCGGACCTGCAATTACAAATCCGCTTCCGTTTTCTCCGTTCTTTGACTTTGTCCACATTGGAGAGGCCGAGGCAGACCATGCTGAAATTGTCAAAATCATTGGTCAATACAAAACAAGAAGCCAGAGGATTCAGGCACTAAAGCAAGTTCCATTTCTTTGGTATCCAGAAAAAGACTTAACCAGAAGGGCAGTGGACATAACTTTTGGTACCGCTAATGAAAATGCTAGGCTTTCGCACTTTGCCGTGTCCTCTTTTGAAACCGCACAGGACCATGGCACTGTAGAAATAATGCGAGGCTGTCCAAACGGCTGTAGGTTCTGCCATGCAGGTCAGTTCTACAAGCCCTTTAGGCAAAGAAATCTTTCCACGGTCTTTAGCTTAGTAGACCAAGCTGTTCAGCAATTTGGTTATAGAGAAATAACCTTGTCTTCTCTTAGTTCTGGAGACTACCCAGACCTTGACAAGCTTATTTCCGCTCTTAACGATAATTATCGTGATAGAAACATCTCTTTTTCGCTTCCCTCACTTCGTGTTAGCACCTTCAGTTTAAACATTCTTGAACAAATCTCAGAGGTTCGTAAGAGTGGCCTGACTTTTGCAATCGAAACTCCTTTAATTGAAAATCAAAGGTCTTTAAACAAGGAAGTTCCAATTGATGCCATAATAAAAATCATCCAAGAGGCAAAGAGCAGGGGATGGAAACTTGCTAAGTTCTATTTTATGGTGGGTCTTCCATTTGTTGATATGGAAACTGAAAAGGATGAGTTGGTGAAATTTCTTGTTGATATTAGGCGTGCAACTGGTATTAATATGAACATCAATATTGGTACCTTCATCCCTAAGCCACACACTCCATTTCAATGGGTAAGGCAACTTTCAATTGAGCAATCGCGCGACCATCTTAGGGCCATTAAGAAAGACTTAATGGCAACAATTCCTGGCATTAAAGTAAGTTATCATGAGCCAGCAATATCTTTCTTGGAAGGCCTTCTGTCCCGTGGCAATGTCCAATGCAGTGCCTTAATAGAGCGCGCATACCACTTAGGTTGCCGCCTAGATGCGTGGGACGAGTATTTGAGGTGGGACGCATGGGAGCAGGCAATTACAGATTTGAACTACGATACGTCTTCGGATGGTTTTGCGCTTGACCAGGCTCTTCCATGGGATAGCGTTTCATTGAATGTATCTAAGGCGTATCTTCTTTCGGAATATGAAAAAGCAAAGAATCACCAACTAACTAGCATTTGCTCTGAAGATTGCAATCATCGCTGCGGTGTCTGCACCAAGTCTGCAGCCAGGGTCATACAGGCCGATAATTCGGATTTCCTGGCAGATGACTTGTCGGCAAGTTATTTGCAACCCAAAAAACACGTCACACCCCCAGCGTCCACATACGTCCAAGTAGTCTTCACTTACCAAAAAACTGGTCGAGCTATTTACAACTCCCACATTGCCGTCATGCGCCAGTTCGAAATGGCTTTCCAGCGAGCAGGCCTTGACGTAATGTTTACCCAAGGCTACAACCCTAAACCAAAACTCGAGTTTCTAAATCCTTTATCCATTGGCATTTACGGAAACAACGAGTTTCTTTTGTGCGAGCTTCCAACATGCCAAATTAATGACAGCACAATCCTATGCCTAAATTCGGTCCTTGCCGAAGGCTTTGTGGTAAAAAAAATGCGAGTACTTACCCCACAAAAATCTGGTCGCAAAATCTCTTTAGCCAGCAAAATCCGCGGTAGCATCTTTGAAATCTCGGGCATCCAAGACCCCGCAATCTCCCAAATCCTTCGCGCACGCCTTTCCGATTCAGGCCCAGACTTCAATCTCTCTGCTGACGGTGACACTTTCACCATAAAAATCTCTGGCGAAAAAAACCTATTTAAACTCTTATTTCCAAAGGAAATGAGCAAATTCTACGTTGCAGATAACTGCACCATCACTCGCACAGAAATCCTAATGGAGGACCTATGATTGACTACCATCTCGAAAAAACCGCCGACCCTGTCCAGGCCATGAAAAACCTCTACGACATTGTCACCTGCCTCCGCGACCCACACGACGGCTGCCCCTGGGACCGCGAACAGATGCCCCGCGACATCATCAGAAGCATGCAGGGCGAGATTTTTGAGTACATCGACGCACTTAACCAAGCTGACTTGCAGCATCAGTCTGAAGAACTTGGTGATATTTTTCTTAACCTCTTTCTACTAGGCAAGATTCACGACCAAAATGGTGATTTTAAGCTTTCCGACAGTCTAAACGAAGCCTGCGAAAAATACATTCGCAGACATCCCCATGTTTTCTCTAACGTCCAAGTTTCCAGTACCGAAGATGTACTTAAGAACTGGAACCAAATCAAAAAAACGATAGAGGGTAGGCAGGAATCTGGCTCGGACTTCTTTGATGGTCGCCCCAAAAGTGCCCCTGAACTAGAAGACTGCTACTTCATCTCCAAGAAAGCCGCCAAGGTTGGCTTCGATTGGCCCGATGCATCTGGCGTTGCTGACAAAGTTCGTGAAGAGCTTTCCGAAGTTGAAGAAGCTTCAACACCGAACCAAAAGTTAGAAGAACTTGGGGATCTTCTTTTCACTGTTGTCAATCTCTGTCGCAAAAACCACATCAAACCACAAGACGCTCTCAGCTTTGCCAACACCAAATTCGTTAAGCGCTTCAACCAACTTTACGCCTTAGCCCAAAAAGAGGGTAGGGCACTAGAGGACCTTACACCCGAGCAATGGGACTACTTTTGGACCATAGTTAAAGCCCAAGAGCACTAAGACATGGCAACGATATCTGACTTAGATAAACCTTCCTGTCACGCTCTTGGGACAATCTTTGATTTCGTAGGGCCTGCCACAGGCAACAATTGTACCACCTTCTTCACCGCCGCCTGGTCCCATATCAATAATATAGTCCGCATTGCGAATTACATCTAAATCATGCTCAATAACAACGACAGTAGCGCCATCCTTTATTAAAGTTTGGAATACCTCAAGAAGTTTTTCCACATCCAAAGGATGCAAACCAATAGTAGGCTCATCGAAAACAAAAATCGAATCAGTCTGAAGCCTGCCCATCTCACTTGCCAGTTTCAACCTTTGAGCCTCACCGCCAGAAAGACTAGGAGTTTCCTCCCCTAAGGTCAGATAACCAAGACCCAAACTTTGCAAAACCTGAAGCCTAGGATAAACATTTTTCATATCTTTGCAAAATTCAATAGCGGAATTTACATCCATATCCATCAATTCTGGCAAGGACTTAGACACTCCTAATTTATTAGTATGTATAACATTATAAGCATCTTTGGCATACCTAGAACCCTTGCATTCAGGGCAAGGAATATCAACATCAGGTAGAAACTGTATATCCAAACTAATAGATCCCGTTCCATCACAAACTGGACAACGAAGTTTTCCAGTATTATAAGAAAAATCACCTGCCGAGTATCCCTTTGCTCTTGCATCCTGACTTCTAGCATAAATCTTACGCAGTTCATCATGAACATTCGCATAAGTTGCAACGGTAGAACGAACATTGATGCCAATAGGGGAGGCGTCAATTAATTTAACATTATGGATACCCTCTGCAGTAACGCTAACAACATGGTCTGGTAGCTTATCTTTGGCAATCATTGCAGCAAGACCAGGAACAAGACTTTCCAAAACCATGGTTGTCTTACCAGAGCCAGAAACACCGGTAACCACAGTCAATTTTCCCTTTGGAATATCTACGTGAAGTGGTTTCACAGTATGGATTTGCCTTGTATCCATGAGGATATGCCCACCCGAAAACAACTCACTATTCTCAGGACACTTATCACTTCCAAAATTCTCAAAATCCCTAACAATCTTTTCACGTCCCGAAAGGAAAGGTCCAATCATTGAATCTGGATTAGCAACAATATCCCCAATCGTCCCTTGTGCAATAACATTACCGCCAGATGCCCCTGCACCAGGGCCCATCTCAATAATCCATCCAGATTCTTTCAAAATTTGAATATCATGGTCGACCAACAAAATCGAGTTCCCATCCGCAAGAAGGTCCTGCATAACACCATTTAAGCCAACAATATTAGCCGGATGAAGTCCAATAGAAGGCTCGTCTAGGACATACAAAACCCCAGTCGTCCTATTTCGAACCGCCCTTGCAAGTTGCATCCTCTGCCTCTCACCAGTCGATAGGGTAGATGCTGCCCGATCAAGGGTCAAATAAGACAACCCAAGGTCCATAAGTCGTTTTGCCACCGTCAAATACGACTCACAAATACTCTTCGCCATTGCACGCATCTCATCTGGCATCGCATCAGGTACCCGCTTGACCCACTCAATCGATTCTGCCAACGTCATCGTGCACGCATCAGCCAACGAAATTCCCAAAATCCTCGGCGCTCGGGCCTTCTCCGACAATCTGGTTCCAGCACAAACTGGGCACGTCGAAAGTCGCAAAAACTTCTCCACACGCTTCATGCCCTTCTCGTCCTTCACCTTGGACAACGCATTCTCAACTGTATATGTTGCATTGAAATACGTAAAATCCATCTCCCCAGCCGCCCCGTTCGTCTGGTTCTGATAAATCACATGATGCTTAACGGCCGGCCCATGAAAAACAATCTCTCGCTCTCTAGGTGTCAACTCCCGAAATGGCACATTCGTTCTAACCCCGAGTTCTCTGGCAATGTCTTTCATAAGCGACCACATCAAAGTTTGCCATGGTAATACCGCTCCTTGGTCAATTGACAGTGATTCATCAGGCACAAGTGTAGACTCGTCAACAACATGCACAATTCCTGTTCCATCACAGTTCGGACAAGCGCCCTGACTATTAAAAGCCAACTCCTCAGCGCCTGGTCCATAAAAATGCGCCCCGCACTGCGGACATACTATCTCTTGCTCTAGGGCTACACTCATCGATGGCTTCACATAATGTCCATTAGGGCATCTGTGACTTCCCAGTCTAGAAAACATCAGTCTTAAACTATTAAGAAGTTCCGTACCAGTACCAAAAGTAGATCTAATCCCAGGTATGGCTGGCCTTTGATGTAGTGCAAGTGCAGCTGGTACATACAACACTTGATCCACATCAGCCTTTGCCGCCTGAGTCATACGCCTTCTTGTATATGTCGATAGTGACTCAAGATAACGTCTAGACCCCTCCGCATAAAGCACACCAAGTGCAAGCGAGGACTTACCCGACCCTGATACACCAGCTATACCCACAATTTTGTTTAGCGGAACATTAACATCTATATTTTTAAGATTATGAACCCTAGCGCCCCTGATTTCTATTGCTTTCGGCATTTCATCAACCATAATGATATCTCCACTTATTAATCTTTTACTGCTGACATTATCAAACATTTAAAAAACTTTAAATACTAAACCCACCCACTGTGTTTCTATACAAAGAAACAAATTCACTTGCATCTGCTCTCAAAGGAGTTACACATTACTTTTCCCGCTAATTTTTCTGCAAGGAAAGTTATTAAAATTCTTACGCACTAAAGATAGATTAGGTTTTAGTGCAATTGACCAAAAATAGATACATTCACTAGCAATTGAACTAAGGCAGGGTAGAGGAGCACGATTAATTCTATCCGTTAGTAGTATCTCAGCTCGACTTTAAATCTGTATCCTTCTTTTCCCTAGATGGAAACTAATTATGAGTCTCTAAACATTTTATTCTTTTCTCTCGTAGTTTTTCAGCAACATTTGGTTTTGAGCAGCTTAATATTTGGAACCATGCTTAGATTTTGCGCAATAGAATGCGAAAATATTTTTTGGACTTAGCTGAGCATAATTTGCCTATTTCTCTCTTCTGCATCTTTTTGTTCAAAGAGAAAATACACAAAACTAAGTAATTTGGCCTTCCTGTGTCTTTGTTTTCTCTTAATGAAACAATAGGGGAGAGTGTCCCCAAGAAAAGAGGACCGACTAGTGCACTTATCCTATTGTCAATTGGCCATGCCTTATCTACCATTGGCAGTATTGGCATCTTTCTCAACTATCCTCAAGGGACATCTGTTAAGTAGCATCAAAGTAGGGGAGTCATCTTATTTCGATCCAAAATAAGCACAAAGATTCTTCTATAGATGGTCTGTTATTTTGGTAAAATTTACCCCTTTTTTGCACAGTCAAAAATTGCCAATTTTCAAATTCCGGCGTTTTTTCAGCCTTTCAAGGGGGTTGCCTAGCGATTTTCCTCTGCATTTTGTCTTTAAAAATTTGTTGAACAAATATTACTATGCATGTTATATCCATAAATATATCAGTCAATTTCAACGTATCTCTAATATGTAAGTCTATATATTATATGATATTAATTGCATATACTTTAAAAGTTCATTAATATTATAAATAATTGAACAATACAGTTTAAACGTAGGCTTGACAAGGTAAAAAATACGTTTTACAATGCATGTTGTAGAATCTTTATAGGATTCATTGAATAAATTTTTAAAAAATGCTCGATTTTGGAGGTGATTATGAAGGATGAAAAATCGGCCAAATTTAAAATGGTCTATGAGAGACTTCTAAATGAGATTCAAAATGGCAAGTATTTGCCAGGGGCCCAGCTGCCCACAGAAGCAGACCTAGCCGAAACTTTTATGGTAAGTCGGAACACACTAAGGCAGGCACTGACGGTGCTTGTGCAAAATGGATATATTTCAAATCAACAAGGGAGAGGAACCTTTGTGCTGAAGAACATGCCAGATAACGCATATAGTTTTGAACAGATTCCTAATCCGATGATTCACTGTGCAAAATGCAAAATAGATAAGATAGAGAAAAATTTTGCAATCCAAAACACTAACACAGAAATAAGAAATGCATTCGGCTTAGATGCCTCAAAACTGATAATCAGATTACAAATCAAATATTTTTCTCAAAACCGCATTGTGGGATTTACAGAAGCTTACATTCCATATGATCTACTATCTGAAGCGAAAATTGCCCTAGACAATGAAAACTCAGTTTTTGATTTTTATAATTACATGATTACGCGTTCAGACATTAAGGGAGATTCCAATATTAATATAGATAAGGAAAATGCCATCGAAGTCAGCTTGCAAAATCCAGCGTTCAAAATCTCTGAAACTTACAGAGACAAGTCTGGCCGCATGGTTTTGATTCAATCTCTATACATGGGTGCCTCAGATTATCAAATAACAATACATAAACCCACACGAATCTGAAATCTCATGTATAATTGTATTGATAGAGAGTAACATACAAATATTGGTATGAAACTTTCTAAATATCGAATGTAACTTCCAAAGTTTAACAGAAGATGCATTATATCCAATTTTGATAATTTTCAGCCCATGGAGGAAAAATGGCAATTAAGTACCCTGATTACAGTAACTCGCTGGTAAATCTGTCCTGCTCTATTCTAAAATATTTCGGAGTACAGGACATCAAGCACAGCACATTGGAATGCGCCGATGAGATTTTAAATAAGCAAAAACCAAATAACGTTGTGATTATGCTTTTTGATGCTATGGGAATTAATATTCTTAAAAAGCATCTACCCAAGGACAGTTTTACAAGAACCCACATTGTAAAAACGATTAGCTCAACATTCCCACCAACCACAGTTGCTGCAACCACAGCGGTTAACTCGGGCTTGACTCCAATTGAATCAGGCTGGCTGGGTTGGATTACCTATTATAAAGAAGTTGACAAAAACGTAGTTACTTTTTTTAACACCATTCAGGATACAGAGACACCAGCAGCCGAGGAGAGTCTCACCTACTCCGCAATTCCGTACAAAACTCTATCTCAACAGATTTCAGAAGCTAATCCCCAAACTGACTGTACAATCGTTGCTCCTTTCAAACTCAATATTTGGGATAATCAAGTTATTTCCGAGTCCATAGATAATAGTTGCAATGCTATACTGGAGATCACGAAGGACAAATCTAAAAATCACTTCATCTATAGCTATTGGGCAGATCCTGACCACATAATGCATGAAGTTGGTATTGATGCTGAATCTGTTACTCCAGTTCTTCAGGAAATTGACCAGAATCTTGAAAAGCTTTCAACCTCTCTTGATGAGGATACTGTAGTTTTCGTTATTGCTGACCACAGTCAGATTAATAGCAAGTGGGTTTTCTTAAATGACTATCCCGACTTGTATGAACTTCTTGTCCGCAAGCCGTCCATGGAAAGCCGAGCTGCAAGTATTTTTGTCAAACCAGGAATGTGCGATAAATTCAAAGAATTTTTTAACAAATACATTGGACAGCACTTTCTTCTTCTTGACCATGACCAATTTCTCAAAAGTGGTCTTCTAGGCTCAGGCATCCCCCACCCTAGAACAGATGATTTTGTTGGAGATTTTGTTGCCATAGCAATTGATGAATACTGTATTTGCGCAGAAAGAACCGATGATTTGATGGTTGGAATCCATGCTGGTTTAACCAAAGAGGAAATGGAAATTCCTCTAATAGTTCTTTAATGGTCAAGCCACTCCCCTACCCCTAGTTTTTGTTCATAGATTCTCACGATTAATAACACCAAGGTCTACAAGTTTGGTCCAGTACACGTTACTATATTGCTTTTCTGGCTGTACACTTATTGCCCCAAATACACGAATTCCATTGTTTAGGTCCCCAGTAAATGTTAATTTTTTCACTTCACCTTGATCCGAATTTCCTTTAAAGCATGTCAACGTTGCACTAGTACTGTCATCCTTCTCCTCACATTTTAAATTAAATGAGTAACTTCCATTTCCATCTATTTTATACGTGTAATTTTGGGCACCTAAGGGGTTTGAATCAGCACTTTTAAAAATATAAACATCAATGCTGCCATCTAATGTCACTTTACCATCCTTTTCTATCAATGGTATTCCATCAATTTGGTTTTGTATGCAAGTATTTTCAAAAGCTTTTTTAATTTTGTCAGTATTATCGTTATTAGAACAATATAAAAGCAACAACTCAACATGAATAGAATCTTCAATTCCTTCATAAGTAAGAGTAAAGCTAATTCCCCCAGATTCATTTTTAGTTCCTTTTACCAACTCTGCCCTTTCAGGAACATAATACGTTGGAATCCCACACCCAGATAGAAAGAAAAAAACAGACGCCATGAGCAATAGAATAATTGCATTATGGCGTCTGCTATTCATGGCACACCCTCCACTAAAGGTCAAAAAGCCTAGTCAAAAAAGACCAAGGCAAATGGACATCAAAGCACGTTAGCAAGGTTTTGAGCAAGCTTTCCGTACTCTGAATTTGGATAAAGGTCAGCAACCTGAGCAAAAGAGGCTTGAGCCAACTGGGTGTTGCCCTCCTGATACTGAATCCTAGCGGCATTGAAAAGAGCCTTTGGGGCTGCGCCACTTTCTGGATAATCGTTGAAGACCTGGTTGTAAATGTCAAAGGCTTTTGTCGTATCACCCTGCGCTTCTGCACAAGTAGCAACGTTGACTAAGGCAAGAGGAGCAAGATAAATCTTTTTGTTCAAATCATATGCTTTCTCGAAAGAGTCTTGAGCTTGGGCATAATCTTGCTGCTCATAGTAGACAAGACCCAAAAGGTAGGCAGCCTTAACTGATGGGTAGTTAGAGCCTTTAATCATGGACTGAAGGTCAGCTTCCAAAGATGCCCAGTCTGGCTGGTCTTCAATGAGAAGGTCCGAATAGCGCTGCTCAAGGTCAGCAATCTTAATCTGTGCATTCTCTTTGGAGTTGTTAACTACATTAACAGTAACGATTGCCACAACAATGGCCAAAAAAATGACAACAATAGCGACAATTAGAATTACGCGATTTTTAACAAAAAAGTCAGAAACACCACCAATAAGTTTATCCTCTGTGGTAAGCTTTTCCTCCCTCTTGATATTCCTTGGTGCCATTACTTGTCCTCACGTGAAGAAATGAGATCTGCGAATGTGACAACGTCATCATCATCTGAATTGGACATGTATTTGGCAACCTCTGATTGCTGGTCGCGTTTCTTCATCTCCTTAATCGACAATGAAAGCTTCTGCTGCTGAGGAATGACATCCATCACCATGGCAGTAATCGGGTCGCCAACATGGAACTTCTTCAGAACCTCGTCCGAATACTCCTCATCCGGCCCAACAAGCGCGAACTTCGGAATCAAGCCCTCAATCTCACCCAAAACTTTCACAAACACGCCAAAATCCGTCACATTGGATACTGTACCAGATATGACCGAGTACCTTGGATACTGTCTTTTCAGCGTCTGCCAAGGATTGTTCTCCAGTTGTTTGACACCAAGTCTGATTCTGTGGTTCTCTGGCTCAACCTTTATGACTGTAACATCAATAGTATCCCCTTCCTTGCAGAATGATGAGATATTTTTAATTTTCTTTGTCCAAGAAACATCGTCGACATGTAAGAAGCCGTCAATTCCGTCTTCTAGGTTAACAAAAGCACCGCTATTAGTTACCTTAACAACAGGTCTTGAAAGGACTGTACCGACTGGATACCTTTCAGTGATTGTGTCCCATGGATTCTCCATAAGCTGCTTAATACCAAGGGAAACCCTCTTCTTCTCAAGGTCATAACCCAAAATCTTGCACTGTACAACATCGCCTATGCTGAGAACTTCCTTGGGGCTGTTGATTCTCTTGGTCCAACTTAGCTCTGAAATATGGGCAAGGCCTTCAATGCCTGGCTCAATCTCAATAAAAGCACCAAATGTGGTCATCTTTGTAACAGGGGCAGTGACAACATCACCAATCTTGTAGCGCTCTTCAAATGTGACCCATGGGTCCTGCTGCATATGCTTAAGGGAAAGATTAATCTTCTTTGTCTCTGGGTCAATGTTAATCAGTCTAAGCTGAATCTTCTCTCCCTTTTTAACAAAATCTCTTGGGCGGCTTACATGGCCCCATGACATGTCATTAAGGTGAAGAAGTCCATCAAAACCACCAAGGTCAATAAATGCACCAAAGCTGGTAAATGACTTAACAACACCCTCTACTACATCACCAATTTTAACGGTGGAGAAGAACTTTTCCTTGTTCTCCTTAATCTTCTTTTCTAGATAATCACGCCTAGAAACTACACTCTTGAGTTTATTTCCACCATGGAACTTTTCAATGATAAAGTAATCCGAGATTCCAAGAAGACTTTCTGGATTTTCTGTTCTAACAATGTCAGCCTTTGACAGTGGGCAGAAACCAAAGTAATCTGACCCAAGGTCTACCTCGTAACCGCCATTAATGACTTTGACAAACTTACCTTCAACAGGAACCTTGTCCTCTGCTGCCTTTCGAAGCTCCTCTCCTCTAGACTTTACATCTGCTTTCTTCTTGGAGATGATGACCTGACCACCACGTCCTTCCTTATTGACAATCAGAACGGTAACTTGTTCTCCAACTGCTGGGGTCTCATCAAACTCCTCAAGGGGAAGTCTTCCCTCTGACTTGTAACCGACATCAACAAAAACTGTCTCGTTATTGACCTGAACAACAGTACCGGTAACGAGCTGACCGTCCTCGATTCCATCAAGAGATTTAAGATACTCTTCCTGCATCATGCTCTGCATTTCATCAGTGGTACCTTGCTTTTCGTTCTCTCTTTCTTCTGACACTTTCTTTTCTCCTGATCCTATTCTTTTTCGCCTTTTATGGCTCCTACAACTCTCTCACAAACTTGCTCAATGGTCAAGTATGAAGTATCTATGTAAATGGCATCGCTTGCTGTTTTAAGTCCACCAACTGGCTTGTTTATGTCAATTTGGTCTCTTTCATTGATTTTTGCCAGTACACTTTGGTAGTCCATTGCGCTTGGATTTTGGTCATATCTCCTTTGTGCCCGAACCTCTGGCTTGGCATCAAAGAAAAATTTATACTGGGCATTTGGGAAAACAACTGTTGTCATGTCCCTACCCTCTGCAATAATATCCAGTTTTTGCGTAAGCGCATGAATGCTTTCATTTACTATTGCTCTTACCTCTGGAACAACAGAAACCTTGGAAGAGCCAATATCAATCTCTGGAGTGTGAAGTTTGTCCTCTACCATCTCTCCATCAAGATAGAATAGCCCATCTTTGACATCAAACTTGGCCTCTGAGGCAGCCTGTATGCACTGTTTAGGGTCTGTTACATCCATTTTGTTTTTAATCATCTTGTAACTTACGCCCCTGTAAAAATTTCCAGAGTTTAAATAGTACAAACCAAGTTTTTGGGCAACCATCTTTGCAATGGAGCTTTTTCCAACCCCAGCAGGTCCGTCAATTGCGACTATCATTTTTTTCTCCTTGTTTTGCTAGGTTTCTCAAAGAGTTAACTTCTGCCTTTGTCAATTTTCGGTACTGCCCAGTAGGCAGTTCTCCAAGTCTCAAATCCCCTACTCTTACCCTTGTAAGTTTCTTAACATTATACCCAAGTGCATCAAACAAATTTCGGATTTCTCGATTTTTTCCCTCTGTTAAGGTGACAGAGACCTCGGTCTTTGAGCGAATTTGATATGCTTTGATTTGGTAAGGCCTTATCAGGCCACGATACGCGTCGTCCATATCCTTTTTGGCAATTTCGTGGTCGACGCGGACGATGTATTCTTTTTCGATTCGAGACGATGGATGCATGACCTGATTAGCGAAGTCGCCATCGTTGGTAAACAGAATCAGCCCTTGCGAGTCCTTGTCCAAGCGCCCGACGTTGAAAAGTAGATTTCGTTCAGCGACATCAATTAAATCGCGTGCGTAGTCCTTGTTGTTGGGATCATAATTACTGCAGACGAAACCTTTTGGCTTGTTCAGCATGAAATAGTAGTATTTCTCAGAGGGCTCGGCCAGAACGTCATCCACGTAGACCACGTCGTTTTCATCCACCCTTGTGCCTAGTTGCGTGACAATTTTGTTGTTGACCATAACCCGGCCGCTTGTAATTAAGCCTTCGCAGCTTCTTCTTGAGCCAACTCCGCACTTTGCAAGGTAACTTTGTAGCCTAATGGGGTATTCAATTATCATTTTCGTCCTTCTCAAAACGTTGTCTGTCAATATCCGATAGCTTCGGCAGTTCACTTATTGAGTTAAGTTTAAATGTGTACAGAAATTTTCTTGTTGTTCCATACAAGCAAGGATGCCCCTGTATGTCCTGCCGCCCCACCACTTTTATGTAATCTCTCTCTCTTAAAATCCTCAAAATAGAATCTGAGACGACTCCCCTAATCTTTGTTATTTCACTTCTTGTTAGCGGCTGTCTGTAAGCAACAATGGCAAGGGTCTCGATTGCAGCCTTCGATAGTCTTTTATCTATCTTCTTTCCATAGCAAGACCTAAGTTTGTCATTTAAGTTAGAAACTGGAACAAAACTATAAGATTCAGAATTTTCTACCAGGGCAAGCCCATGGTTATCTGTGTAGTACGCCTCTGCTATTTCAGACAGTGCCGCCGTGATATCCTTTTCTGGAAGTCCAGTCATTTTTTCTAATCTTTCGACTGTCAGAGGCTCATTTTCCAGAAAAAGTATTGCTTCAATCAACCTAGCATTGTCTGTCAACGTCATTGTTGTAAATTATATATATAAAAGCCCAACAACTCAATACAACTTCAAATGCTTTTGCCAGTGTGCATGAGAGTATTTTTGTGGTCTCCACATTCAATCTAGTTCAAGTTCTCTTTCGACCATAATGTTATGGGGTACTGAGGTAGGAGGCAAGACAGTGGGCATAGACTGCAGAGGCAGTGATGGCAGCGCCGATGTCAGGTAGGAAGGTACTTGAGTGAAGCGGCGCAGAACAACCAGCACCGATATGACAGAACGACCCAGATTTGGCGGAAATGTAGTAACCAAAGTCTTCTGTAGTCATGGTAGATTCTGTAAGAATAACAACCTTGTCATCACCTAAAACCTGTCTGGCGCTTTGTTCAAGAAGGGCAGTCTCAGCAAAAGAGTTAACTATGCCACTGTAGGAAGGTATAATTTGAATATCGAAGCTGGCGCCAAACGTGGAGCATATGCGCCCTACCCTATCTTGAATCATAGAAAGGATTTCTTGACGGTCAGTATCACCAAGAGTTCGGACAATACCTTGAATATGTGCTGTGTCAGAGATAACGTTAATTGCAGTTCCGGCAGAAAATTTTCCGACAGATACCACTGCTTTGTCTTTGGAAGATGGCTTAAGTGAGGTGATTTCAGAAACGATTTGACAGGCGGCCCTTAAGGCATCAACTCCACGCTCAGGAGTTGCACCATGGCAGGACTTGCCGTGGATAGTAATTTTAAACATGTCGGAAGCGGCGTAGAACTTGCCATATTTGATACCGATATTGCCTAGTGGAATGTCGGGCGAAACGTGTCCGCCAAAAACTGCACTTACATCGTTTAGCGCACCTGAAGCTAGTAGCCTTTGGGCTCCGCCGCTACCTTCCTCGTCCGGTTGGAATAAAAAGATAATGTTGCCGTGAAGATTTTGTGAGTTTTGGGCAAGTAGCATTGCAGCGCCGATAGAGGCCGTCATGTGGATATCGTGCCCGCAAGCGTGCATTTGACCTGGATTTTGGGACGAAAATGGGCAGATGGTGGCCTCTTGAATTGGCAGAGCGTCCAACTCAGCGCGAAGTGCAACAGTTTTTCCAGAATGCGAGCCGTGAAGTACGGCAACCAGAGCAGTGTCAAGTGAAGGTCCAACTGGGTGAAAAATCTGAAGGCCAAGGTCAGTGAGGATTTGTGCTATTTTTGAGCTTGTGTAAATCTCGTGGTTACCAAGTTCTGGGTGGCGATGAAGGTCCTCGCGTATGGCACAGAGGCGATTTCTTAGTTTTAAAGCTTCGTTTAGATAGTCCATTTAGTTTTTCCCATCTAGTTTTTGGATAAAGAGTTGTAACCGATCAAGACCCTCTTTTAACTCCTTGTCAGTATAGCAATAAGTCAGTCGAATATGGTCATCACAACCGAAGCAGAAGCCAGGAGTTGCCGCAAGACCAGATTCTGAAATCATGCGGCGACAGAATGTACCCGAGTCTAGGCCAAAGCGCTTGATAGAAGGAAACATGTAGAAGGCGCCCTGAGGACTGGGAACTTCAAGGCCCATAGCACAAAGGCGTTCTAGCATATAGGACCGACGTTTTCGGTAGGTTTCTCTGAGATTTGAGGGATCAACATCCAGTGCCGCAATTGCTGCCTTTTGAAATGGAGCTGGTGTAGAGACTACCAAAAACTGATGCACCAACTGAAATCGTTCTGCAATATCTTTTGGTGCAATAAGATATCCCATCCTCCAACCTGTCATTGAGTAGGTTTTAGAGAAGCTTTGAACCAAAAAAATCTGATCTTTTAGGTCATAATACTCAGTGAAGCTGTGGTAGTTGTCGGTATAGATAAGCTCACGATAAACATCATCACAAATAACAAAAATCCCACGACCGCATACCACGTCATGGACAGCTTTTAGAGATTGAGAATTCAAAACAGTCCCAGTTGGGTTGTTTGGGCTATTTAAAATAATGGCCTTGGTTTTTTCTGTAACTAAAGACTCTAAATCCGTAACAGAGATTTGAAAGTTGGTCTTCGAAATGTCCAAATGGACAGCTTTTGCCCTACAAAGTTTGACAATTTCATCATACAGCACAAAGGCGGGAGTCGGAATAATAACTTCATCACCAGGATTTAGACAACCAAAAAGGGCAACAAAAAGAGCCTCTGTAGCCCCTGTCGTAACAATAACTTGGCTGGCATCACAAGAAAAGCCATGCTTGTTATTTTCATACCCTGCAATCTTTTGCCTTAAATTTGGGTCCCCACTGTTTTCAATATAGTGAGTTTCATTTCTATCAAGGGCCCCTACTACGGCATTTTTAATCTCTTGCGGCGTATCAAAATCAGGCTCACCTAGGGTCAAAGAAATGCAGCCAGGCGTTTGCCTAGCAAGGCTAGCGAACTCTCTGATGGCGCTTTTCTTTAAGTCATAAAGAGATGTGTTAAGACTTTTACAGATATTTTTCGTAATCAAACTCTCCATCAACATCGAATGTCGCAAATAAATCATCAAGGGACTCGGCCCGTCTAATCAGCTTCACATCCCCATTTTTGTCCAACAAAAGCTCCCCACAACGGGGCATACCATTGTAATTGTAGCCCATTGCTCGCCCGTGCGCCCCAGCATCGTGAATCACAAGCAAATCGCCATACTCCACCTCTGGCAACAAGCGGTCCACCGCAAACTTGTCATTATTCTCACAAAGACCACCACAAACATCGACCTTTCTCATGGGGACATCTTTGTCACACGGACTTTCCTTTCCCAAAACGCTAATATGGTGGTACGCACCGTACATCGCTGGCCGAATCAAGTCACACGCCGTCGCATCCACCCCGACATAATCCTTGTAAATTCGCTTGAAACCCCGCACGCCTGTCACCAAATACCCATTCGGGCCCGTGATAAACCTCCCCATCTCCGTGTAAATTGCCACATCCAGCCCCTTCGGGGCGAGAACCTTGTCATAGACCTTCTTGACTAAAGACCCAACTTCAATAATGTCCACTGGCTTTTCTTCAGGACGATAAGGAATTCCAATTCCACCGCCAAGGTCAACAAGTTCTATGTCAATGCCCAAGTTTTCGTGAATCTCTACTACCAATCTAAAGAGCATCTGAGCAAGAGCTGGATAGTAATTATTGTCCAAGCAACAAGATGCAGCCATGCAATGAAGGCCAAAGTGCTTAACACCCTTCTCTTTTAAAATGCAATATGCATTCAAAAGTTGCTCTTTTGTCATACCAAACTTCGAATCAGTTAGGTGCCCCATAATATCACTTGTTCCTATCGAGAACTTTCCTGGGTTGTACCTAAGACAGACAAAGTCTGGAATTTTAACAGCCTTTTCCAGTCTTTTTATCTGTGTAATGTCATCTAGATTAATTATTGCACCAGCTTTAACAGCACTTTGATAGGCCAAATCAGAGGTCTGATTGGACGTAAACATTATTTTTTTTCCACTAAGACCACTTGCCTGACTAATTACAAGCTCTGAAACGGAGGCACAATCAGTTCCACAACCCAATTGGGCTAAAAGGCGTATTATTGCTGGTGTGGGTGTAGCTTTGACTGCAAAGCATTCGCAAAAACCCTTGTTCCAAGAAAAAGCTCTTTGAACATCCAAGACTGTTTTCTTAATTCCTTCTAAGTCATAGACATAGATTGGTGTTCCATAGCATTCTTGCCAAGATTCAGCCTGCTGCTTACTAAATGGTAGCGTCTTTGTCATTAAAATGTCCTTAGTTAAAGAGTCCTTAGCGCACCCTCAAGGGCTGTCTTGGAGTTGGTCTTCTCATCTTTTTGTTTGATAATTCTTGCAGGACATCCAGCTACTACCATGTTATCTGGAACATCATCTATAACTACAGCTCCAGCTGCAACTACGCAGTTTTTACCTACTTGAACGCCCTCTATAACAACAGCATTAGCTCCGACTAAGGTGCCATCGCCAATCACTACGGGCTTTGCACTGGCAGGTTCAATGACTCCAGCAAGGACAGCCCCTGCCCCAATGTGGCAGTTTTTGCCAACGGTTGCACGCCCACCTAGAACTGCGCCCATATCAATCATAGAACCTTCACCAACAACAGCGCCAATATTAATCACTGCGCCCATCATAATAACTGCCCTATCAGCGATTTGCACCTGCTCTCTAATAATAGCACCAGGTTCTATTCTTGCGTTGATATTCTTCTTATCAAGCATTGGAATTGCTGAATTTCGCGCGTCATTTTCAATCACTATATCAGCAATTTTGTCTTTATTAGCCTCTAAAATTGGCTTAAGGTCCTTCCAATCTCCAAAAACAACCTTATCTCCAAGTCCAAAAACCTTGGTCTTGCCACTTTCAGTGCCGTAATCAATTGGCTCTTTTTCTTTTATAAAGACTCTAACCGGTGTCTTCCTCTCTGCAGTTGCAATGTAATTAATTATTTCCTGTGCATTCATTTAGGTGTCTCCAATGGTCTCGATTTATGTTGTGATTGATTTCATGTCGTAAAGGCCGGAGTTTTTGTGGAGAATAAAGGTAGCTGCCTTGAATGCCCCCTCAGCGAAGATGTCTCGAGTGAAGGCTTGGTGACGGAGAACCAGTTCCTCGTTGCCGGTGTTGATGTGGATTTCGTGAATGCCACAGATGTTTCCCATGCGAATTGAGTGAATTCCAATTTCGTTTTTTTCTCTTTTGCCGTTCTGCGAGCGACCAATGTTGTATGTCGCATTTGGCCGAACTGTCTTAATCGAGTCCGCAAGTAGAAGCGCTGTCCCACTTGGAACGTCGAGTTTTCGATTATGATGGGTCTCTATTATCTCAACATCCGCCTCTGGAAAAGCCGCTACTACCCTCTTTGCCGTTTCTGCAAGAACTGCAACTCCCATGGACATATTTGCAGAGTAGAAAACTGGAATTGTCTTTGCCGCCAGTGCAATCAGCTCTTTTTCTTCCTCCGTATGCCCTGTTGTAGCAATAACCACAGGAAGTTTTCTAAGAATGCAAAAGTCCAAAAGAGACTTAACCCCTGCGTGGAACGAAAAATCTATAACCGCATCTGCCTCTTCACTACACGTCTCAAAACTCTGATGCAAGTTGCCCTGATCTTTTTCCAAATCTGGGCTAACCCCTGCAACAAAAGTGGAATTTGCATAGCCTTCTTGAGCCATGGACTTTACAATCTGGCCCATCTTGCCGGTAACCCCGTTGACGATAATTCTCATCTTAACTCCTTTAACCTTACCCAATTAAACCATGATATCTCATTAGCTGCAGAAGATTTGCTTCATGGTCACTTTCCATCTCAGTCAGCGGAAGTCTAAGAATATTCTTTCCAAACCCCATTGCAGAAACAGCCGCCTTTGCAGGAATTGGGTTAACTTCACAGAACAAAGCATTGATCAGCGGAATAAGGTCCATCTGCATTTTAGCCGCCTCCTTAACCTTTCCCTGGAAGTAAAGGTGGCACATCTGGCTTGTTTCTTTTGGCATTATATTAGAAAGGACCGAAATAACTCCTTGCGCACCAACAGATAGCATTGGAACTATGTGGTCATCATTTCCGCTGTAAATGTCCAACCTATCACCAACAAGTGCCGCTGTTTCCACAATTTTAGAGATGTTTCCATTAGCCTCTTTAATTGCAACAATTCTGTCATGCCTTGCAAGTTCAACATATGTTTTGGGTTCAATATTGACTCCTGTCCTAGATGGCACATTATAAAGAATTATCGGCTTATCTGTCTCATCCGCAATTTGAAAATACATCTTAACAAGGCCCTTCTGAGTTGCCTTATTGTAGTATGGTGTAACAATTAAAAGTCCATCAACCCCAACCGAGCACGCATACTGCGAAAGTTCAATTGCGTATGGTGTTTCATTTGAACCTGTTCCAGCTATCACAGGAACCCTGTGTGCCACTCTTTCAACTGCATATTTAATAACAGCCTTGTGCTCCGCATCAGAAAGCGTTGAACCCTCACCACTTGTTCCAGCAATTACCAAAGCATCAATTCCACTTTCAATCTGCCAATCAATTAGCCTACCAAAGTTCTCATAGTCAACACCATTTTCTGTAAATGGGGTGACAAGTGCTGTTGCTGCTCCTCTGAAGATGGGTTGTGCTGATTTCATTTAATCCTCCCTTACGCGCTAAAAACGTCTAATTCTCTAATTCGTATAAACATAAATACTTACAACAAAGGCCGATGCGCTGTGCATCGGCCTGATAGCTCTTCTAAAGAAGGAAGCATTAATCCATAGCTCTCCGCATCAGCGACAGTCAAACAGATTTTATCTGATTAACCAAGTGTAGTTTGCAAGTCTCCACTTTCGGCGACATCCCCTTTCATCAAGGCAACGGCCAATGCATTGGCCTTTTGCACCCAGACTAGTCTTGTCAGTCGCGCCTCTATCCTTTAAATGCAATATGAATGCAATATGTTGAATGTATTTATTCACAAATGTTTTATACTGTCAATAGAAGATTCATCTTCAACTACATCTTCAGACTCACTAATAATTGAAAAATCATCTTGGTCATCAAGTTTGTTTTCAACTATTTCATCGTATTCAGCATCATAGTCATCTGCCTTATTTGGGTCCCAGTCTACTGGGCGCTTTGTTAGAATCATTTCCCCAAATGGAACTGGCTGGTCAACAAGTATAATCTTGTCCTTAACTGACTCTAAAACAGCCAAAAAAGAGCATAGAATATTGTCCATTGTTCGTTTGACAAACAAATCAGAGAACAAAATCTGGTCTTTAGTCTCAAGAAGCTCAAGCATAAGAGCTTTTTTCTCCGTTTCTGTTACATTTTCATAGACATTGAATACCTTTTCTTCAATCTGACTGTATCTTTTGGTCATTACGTCAACAAAGGTATTTAACAAATCATTTGTTGTAACATCTTCCCACAATTCTTCATCAGAAAAAGGAAGTTGAAACTCTGCCGGCTTTCTTTCTATAGAAATCTCGGAATCATCACCAGTTCCCATAAGAAGCTCAGAATACTTTTTGTACTTTGCATACTCCAAAAGCCTATCAACAAGCTCCTCTCTAGGGTCAGCATATTCTTCACCAAATTCAACTTCAATTGGTAGCATCATCTGACTTTTAATCCAAATCAGTTGGGCTGCCATGTTATAAAAATCCGAAAGGTCCCCTAACCCTATCTCCTGGGCCTGATGAATATAGGCCAGAAACTGATCAGTAATTTCTGATATAGGAATGTCATAGATATTAACCTCTGCCTTCTGTATCAAAGCAAGAAGCAAATCAAGGGGACCTTCGAATTTTTCTGTCTTAAACTCAACCATGTCAGACTCTATTCAAACCAATGACTATAAGAGCAAAAACTTAGACTTCAGTAAGCTCAGATACTTCTGCAGAAGGCTTTCCCTCTGCAACGCCCTTGCCAAACATAGCCTGCCTAAGCCTATTATCAAGTTCTGCAAGTACATCCTGATTCTGCTTTAAGAAGTTCAGCGCGTTGTCACGACCCTGACCAATCTTGTCGCCATTGTACGAATACCAAGAACCAGTCTTCTCAATGAAGCCATATCTAAGAGCCCCATCCAAGATGCCACCAGCATAGGAAATACCCTCATCAAACATTAAATCAAGTTCAACCTTCCTAAACGGAGGAGCAACCTTGTTCTTGACAATCTTTACCCTAACACGGTTTCCAACATACTCATCAGAACCCTTACTGATAGTCTCAATCTTTCGAACTTCCATTCTGACAGAACTGTAGAACTTAAGAGCATTTCCACCAGTTGTTGTCTCTGGGTTACCGAACATGACTCCAATCTTCATACGAATCTGGTTAATGAAGATAATAGTTGTCTTACTCTTTGCCAGAATTGCAGTTAACTTCCTAAGAGCCTGACTCATAAGTCTTGCCTGAAGACCCATATGACTATCACCCATGTCACCTTCAATTTCAGCCTGCGGAGTTAGGGCGGCAACTGAGTCAACAACGATAATGTCTACCGCACCACTACGAACAAGAGACTCTGCAACTTCCAAGGCCTGCTCCCCACTATCAGGCTGAGAAATCCATAATTCATCGGTATTAACACCAAGCTTCTTCGCATAGGTCGGGTCCAAAGCGTGTTCAGCATCAATAAAAGCTGCAATCCCACCAGCCTTCTGTGCCTCTGCTACTGCATGGAGGGCCAAGGTTGTCTTACCAGATGATTCTGGACCGTAAATTTCGATAACCCTTCCACGTGGATAACCACCAACGCCCAATGCCTCATCCAAAAGGATTGAACCAGAAGGAATTACCTCAATGTTTGCGGCAATTGGGTTATCACCTAGCCTCATCAAAGAGCCCTTTCCAAACTCCTTGTCAATCTGCTGTCTAGCAGCCTCCAAAGCGTCCAGTCTCTGCTTTCGGACGTCAACCGTCTTTGATTCTGTCTTTTCCTTTGCCATTTTGCGTTCTCCTATATATCTTACCCAATTACCTTATACAAATTTCATCAGAGTCGGCAATAATAGTAACCGGCCCATCATTTTCATAGCACACATGCATGTGTGCCCCGAAAATCCCATGCTGGACATTAAAGCCCATAGTGGACAAATTCGCCATAAAAAGCTGGTAAAGCCTATCTGCATGCTCAGGCTTTCCTGCCCCATCAAAAGAAGGTCTATTGCCCTTCTTAAGGCTGGCATAAAGCGTAAATTGACTTACTACAAGAATCTGTCCTCCGATATCAGAAACGCTAAGATTCATCTTGTCATTCTCATCTCGGAAAATTCGAAGTCTAGAAATCTTCTCAGCCATCTTAGCACAAATCTTTTCATCATCCGAATCTACCACACCCAGATAAATCAAAAGCCCCTGCTCTATTTTCCCAGTGACAACTCCATCAACTGTCACACTTGCGTTTCTAACACGCTGGACAACAGCTCTCATAGTCTATCCCCAAGGCCTTTGGACATCTTATCAACAAATTCTGCCTTGTCCTTAGCCCCAAAAAAAGCAGATCCAGTGACTGCAACATCAACTCCGCTATCAAAAACATCAGAAATTGTTTTGGCATTCACCCCACCATCAATCTCTATCAAAAAATCACGTTCCCCTCGGAGGCTAACAAGTTCTCGAACCTTATCCAGCGTTTCTGGAATTAAACCTTGCCCACCAAATCCTGGATTCACACTCATTACCAAAACCATATCCACATCATCTAAAAAAGGTTCCAAGACACTTGTCGGTGTCTCAGGTTTTATTGAAAGACCACAAGCAACACCATATGACTTTATTAAATCAAGTGTAGCTCGCACATCCCTACATGCCTCCACATGCACTGTAATATTGTCACAACCCGCCTTAGCGAAACTCTCTATAAACCTAGAGGGTTCCTGAACCATCAAGTGGGCGTCAAAGTACAAATCCGTAAAAGGCCGGATATCACTAATAAACTTTGGTCCAAAAGTAATGTTAGGCACAAACATGCCATCCATTACATCAAGGTGAACCCAATCGGTTCCACTATTCTCAACTTCCAAAAGCGCCCCCCTTATGTTCGAAAAATCTGCGGACAATACGGATGGAGCAATAATGATTCTTGTATCCATACGGAAAGTATATCACAAGAAACATCATTATTGAAGTCGTTTTCGGGTTATTTAAGCAAAAAAGCTTAACATTTTACAAGTAGTCACAACTAAGAAAAGGCAACTTTTGTATATAAAACACAAAATTTGTATTTTATACCCAAAATTTACTTTCGCTCCATGACTCTTTCAATTCGGTCTCTCCAAAGTTCTCTTACTTTTCTACGCTCTTCTGGTGAAAGCAAACCACGTACGGCGCTATACAAAATATCTGAAACAGCTATCATAAGAATTCTATTTAACGTTGACCCAGCCTGATCCTCATATCCGCAAGCCGGCACTTGTAGCTTAATATCTGATAGTCTAGCAAGATGGTTATTACCTATCTTTGTTATTGTTATGAGCTTTATCCCTTGTTTCTTAACCTCTTCTACCACCGTATTAACATCTTTATCCTCTCCAAAATAAGAGACAGCAATCGCAACAGAATTTTTTGGAGCAATTCTAACTTGAACGACTTGAAAATTAGGATCTTTTGAATACAACACATTCTTTCCTAAACCTAACATCTTATACTGGATGTCATCCACAGTTACTACGGATGCTCCACACCCAATAAGAAGTATTGTATCCGCCTGATAGACAAGTTTGGCAGCCTCCTGAAGATTTTGAGAATTCAAAATAGATTCAAGGTTTGTAAAATTCCTTTTCGCATATCTGATGTACTTTGAAATCAAATCCTTACTACTTTCGTAACCATCGCAAAAATTTTCCATTACCTGGTCTGCTTGATAGTCATCACTATTGGCAGAATACTTTTCCACAAGGGCCCATAGCATTGATTCTTTAAATTCAACATAACCATCAAAGCCAAGTCTTTTGCAAAATCTTACAACGCTTGTAGAACATGCACCAACTTTACTTGAAAACTCACATATCCCCATTTCAACTGCGGATATGGGCTCTTTAAGCACATACTCAGCAATTTTTTTCTCAGAGGATGGCAATTCTGCCATAATTTGTTCTATCAAAGTAAGTATGTTACTCATTTGCCCCCATTCTACATTCGTTTTAACGAAATGAAACACCTTTTTTCGTATTTTTTAACGATTAATTTTCACCATGAAAAAAACTTGCAATTGCATAACTCTACTCGGGAACAGGCAAGGCAATAAGTTGGTACATAGATGATATTTGCACATTGCTTTTTTACAAAAAGTTTAGTATAGTTTAGTTAGATTTAAAACAACTTCACCGAGCAGGCCATGGTCTGTTCGGTTTTGTTTACACTACAGCAAGGAGCGAAATATGAACGCAACTGAAGTCAGAGACCTTATTAGCAACGAACTATGGCAGGCTACAAGCATCGCATCTGTTGGTGTCAAGGAATTTCAAATCCTTGAGGATGCAGCCGCAAAACTTTCAGAGGCTGAAGACAGGCAAGAGTTTAATTCCTACTGCGTTCAATGCCTAGAAGACAAGGAAACGGACTCTATAGCAGTCAAATACCTAGCAACAATCACCGGTCGTCATCCAATGGATGACAGACACATCTTTTCCGTACTAGAGTTGTACTATGAAGCTTCCAAATGGGATGAAGTTATCTTCATTGCTAATAGGATTTTAACCTTCAATGAAAGCTCTTACGCCTTAAAAGTCCTGTCAGAGTGCTACTCCATTAATAATATGGAAGAGAAAAAAATCCAAACGTGGGAGCGCCTTGTAAAGGTTGAATTGGAAGAAACAGATGTCCTTTACAAGCTTGCCGACTACTTTGAGAAAAAAGGTGACATCGCTACAGCCCAAAACTACTATAGAAGTATCATCCGAAGACACATCAAAGCACACGACCTTAGTTCCCTTAGAAGCGTTTGGGACAAAATAATGAATCTTAAGGGTGATAACACCGAATACCTAATTAGCCTTGCTTCAAAAATAGCAGATGCAATGGGCAATGAAAAAGGTGTTTTCTTCCTCAAATCCATCTATACAAGTGGAAACTTTGACATTGACACCAACATAGAGATTCTAAAGAAGGTAATTAAGTTTGCCCCACGTGACGGAGAATCTCGTGACAAACTTGTGGAACTGTTAAAAGAAAAATACAAGGACAATCCAAGGCTTGACTACTGTCTAGCAAATACTGGCCTTCAAGACAATTATCTTAATCTTAATACCGCAGTAGAGAACTTTGAAAAGCAAATTGAATTTGTCGAAGGGGCCTTTGTTTATCATGATAGTTGGAAACTCGGTCAAATCACCAAAATTAATAAAGATGAAATGATTATTCTCTTTCCAAAGAAAGGAAAGCACTCCATGTCATGTAAAATGGCCTACTCTAGCCTTCGCGTCCTACCCAAGGGACACATTTGGGTTCTTAAAGCCAAATTCCCAAAAGAAACTCTGGCAGCCAAGTTCATGCAAACTGGCAATGTAGCCTGGGGACTTCGAATCATACTTAAATCATTCGGAAATCAGGCATCTTTCAAACAGATGAAGGCCGAACTGGTTCCTTCCGTTCTTTCTGATAAGGAATGGTCCATCTGGCAAGCAGAGGCCAAAAAAGAACTTTCAACAAACGCTTACTTTGGCATTAGCGAGGAATCTTCAGATGTTTATGTCCTTAGGTCAACACCTATTACATTCGAAGAAAAAACCCTTTCTATGTTTAGAAATGCAAAGGACATCTATAGCAAGCTAAAGATTGTTAAAGACTTCCTCAACCAAAAGGGCGATGTCGACAATGATGAATTCCAGACTATGATTTCCTTCTTCCAGGGCCGCTCCCACATCTCTGGCTCAGAATCAGTAGTCGCCTACTTGGCACTGGACCTTCTCCGAAACAAGTATCGCCTCCCCTTCATCCAGGACCCAGGCAACTTCAGTGAGTACTACAGTCGCCTCTCCGACAAGAGAGCCTTCTTCGAGTCAATTCAGGACCCGGAACTTAAAAAGTCCTTCATCGAGAACGTCATGAACTCCATCGACAACTGGCAAGAAGTAATCATCTCACTCTACCCTGTCTACATGACCGCCTTCATGGCCGACTGCATCAAAAAAGGCCCAAAAAAGAATGTCATCTACACAATCCTCGCTCAGGCCGCAGAAAACAGCAAAAAAGACCCCGACTTCTTCCTCTACTTAATCAAGGCCTTTGATGACAAAGACTGGGCAAAGGCAAAGGTATCATCCGAATCACTTCTCATCACTAAACTCAACCTCCTCTCCTTCGTAAACAAAAAAATCGCCAACTCTACTGAAGTCGCCGACAACAAAAAGCGCCAGAAGCAGCTTATCTCTAGTCTATTTACCGAGGACAAAGAGATTTACAACTACATAGAAAACGCCGACGCATCGGAGGCCCAGCGCATCTTCTCAATCCTGAAAGGCATACCCGACATCGAGCCCGAACGTCTCTCCGTCAAGCACTACATCGCCTCCAAATTCGAGGACTGGGAAGCAATCACTGGTGACAACCCAAACAAGGCCATCGACAAAAAGAAAATCATCCCCAAGGGCATGCTCTGCACAAAGGCAATGCTCGAAGCCAAGAGTCAGGAACTCGACCACATCATGAATGTCGAGATCCCTGAAAACTCCAAAGAGATTGGTATAGCAAGAGAGTTAGGCGACCTTCGCGAAAACTCGGAGTACCAGTACGGCAAGGACAAGCAGAAAAACCTCAATTTCCTAATGAACAAGTTGACCGACGAAATCTCCATCGCCCAAGTCATTCTGCCGGAAAACGTCGACCTTAAGTATGCCTCCTTCGGCACAAAAGTCACATTTATTGACAATCTCAACAAAACCGAAGTGGTCTACACCATACTCGGTCCTTGGGAGTCCGACCCGAACCGCAACATCCTTAACTTCAAGGCCCCCCTCGGCCAGGCAATTTACAACATGGAGTGCGGGGAGACAAGAACTTTCACCATCAACGGCGTCCCCTACAACTACACAGTCAAGTCCATAGAACTTGCCGACTTCTAAAACCCATAGTCATCCATTTTAGCAAGCAAATCGAGCCCACTGCCCCTTTGCTTGCTTTTTTTTGCAACAAAGATAACTTAGTTTTAGTGCGATTGACCATAATCCAAGTCCCTAACTCTAGAATTTCCACGTATTTCTTCCAAATTCTCATTTTACGTGGAAATTTCCACGTATTTCGCTCAAATTTCAAAAATACGTGGAAATCATCTGTGTAGGTGATATGGTGCAAAAAAAGGTAACACATTTTGTTCCACTAGAGCAGCCAAGG
>X301_European_Hare__coassemble_937_pt1 | contig 34386 bp, 46 predicted proteins | sample X301_European_Hare__metabat2_high_PE_015 | metagenome-assembled genome bin X301_European_Hare
AGTAAATTAAACTGATTTTACCGATATAGTACAATCTTTTGGGAAAATTCTATTTGAATATGTGCTTTATGGCTTTGAAAATTCGATTTGACTAGAATCTCAAAGCAAAATCAGCCTACTAGCAACCAGTTTTCCCAAGTTTAATCTCTTTGTTATCCTCTTTTGTTCTGTACAGCGCAAAGGAGGATAAAAGTTGTCCTCTTTTGTCTCCTAGAAAACAAAAGAGGATAATTCTTGAAATTAACCTGCAAGCAGGAACTACTGCTTTATCAGAAATTGCTTTAAATTTGTTCTGTGGAACAGCAAAAGGGGTGATTTAATGAAGGATAGGAATAAGCAGCAAAAGGTTCTTGCTCACAGTTAATTTTCGAGCAAGTGCTTGTGAATAGGAATGCTATTTTGCCTAGTTATTTTTTTCAATTTGAAATTATTGCATCCGCCTATATACATGGAAAGCCTTAGTCCACTTTATGCATTGACTTCTGAGCAGGATAATGTGGGGTCAGACAAGTATTGAGGGAAGGTCTGTGATTTTTCGGATTGTGTAGGTAGGTCTTATTTCACCAGACTTGTCTGGGGTGCCGCGCCCGTAAATGTCAAGCCAGCAGGTGTCAATTCCAAAGTCAATTCCGCCTTTGATGTCGCTAAGGACACCATCACCAACAACAAGGGCTTTGGTTCGGTCAAAGTTGGGAATACTTTTGCTTACGTATTCGAAAAACTGGGGAGCAGGCTTGTTGTAACCAATCTCGTCGGAGATAAAAACACCATCCATAAGGGCAGCAATTCCGCTTTTCTCTAGGCGAAGATGCTGAGTTTCGGCGACGCCATTGGTGATTATGTAAAGCTTGTAATTACTACGTAAAGATTTTAGAAGGTCAATGGCGCCATCAATAAGTTGGGAACCTTGACCAAGTTGGTTTCGATAGAAATTCTCGGTTTCTACTGCATCCGCAGTTATGCCCACTCTCTCAAAGAGGGTTTCGAATCTTTTAACTAGAAGGTCGTCTCGTTTTATCTTGCCTTGAGCAAGCATGTCCCAGTACATGATGTTGATTTCATGATACATGGATATTGTGCTATCAGTGCAAGGGATTCCAAAATTGGTAAAGGTTTTTAGAATAGACTGCCTTTCGTTTTCATCAAAATCTAATAGTGTGTTATCTGCGTCAAATAGTAGAAATTCGTACTTCATGTTGTCAATTGTGTGCTTTTGGGCTTTGGTTGCGTGGCCTGCACTGCCCATCATGCAATGCCTATCATGCAATGCCTATCATGCAATACCTAGATTGCAGGGTCCAGTTGATTCTGCCACACTGCATTTGAACAAGAAGGATGGGCAGGATGGCAGAAGGGGAAAAAAATACCGGAGTTGCTAGAACCCCGGCTGATTTAAGGAAATAAGGCATGTTGGCCGCTTGCCTTCTGTGAGTGCTACACAAGCGGGCGGCGCGAGTGTCAGGCCTTCTTGTCCTTCTTGTCCTTGGCTTTCTTTTCGGGCTTTTCAGTCTTCTTTGTTAGCTCAAGGATTGCCATTTCGGCGGCATCACCAAGACGATTCGAGGTCTTGATGATTCGGGTGTATCCACCGTGGACGTCAGCATAAAGCGGAGCGATTTCGGTGAACAGTTTGTTTACTACTGCCTCATCGTAAAGAATGGCAGAAGTAAGTCTGCGGTTGTGCACATTGTCAACCTTGGCTCTAGTGATCATCTTCTCAGCAAGACGCTGGACCTCCTTGGCCTTGGCCTTGGTGGTCTCGATGCGCTCGAAGCGGAAAAGGCTGGTGACCATGTTCCGCTTAAGGGCCTTGCGTTCTGCGTTGTTTCTGCTCAGAGCGTTGAATCCAATCCTATGCTTCATTATCTTCTTCCTTGTTGTCTGGAACTCTAATCGAGCTCTTCAGGACACTGTAATCTGTCATTCCAAAACCTAGGTTCCACTCCTTGAGCTTTTCCTTGATTTCGGAGAGGGACTTCTTGCCAAAGTTCCGAGTCTTGGCAATCTCATCCTCTGTCATCTTGGTTAGGTCGCCGATGGTGCGAATGTTAGCATTCTTCAGGCAGTTGCTTGAGCGAACTGTAAGCTCAAGCTCTTCTACGGAAGTGTTAAGAATCTTGCGAATCTTTTCCTCCTCCTCGTCGACCTCGTCGGTGTTGCTGACCACGGCTTCATCAAAGTTGATGAAGATAGTCAGGTGGTCCTTGGCAATCTTGGCAGCCTCTGCCAAGGCATTTTCTGGGGTGATGGTACCGTCCGTCCAAATCTCCAAAGTAAGCTTTTCGTAGTCGCTACGCTGACCAATGCGGAAAGGCTCTATTGTGTAATTGACGCTTGGAACTGGGGAGAAAATGCCATCGACGGGGATGGTGCCAATGACCTCGATATTGTCGAAGCGTAATTCGGAGGGGAGATAGCCCCGTCCAAATTCGATTTGTACCATCATTTCGACGTTGGTGTCGGCCATCATATCGAAGATTTCCTGGTCCTTGTTGACGACGTGGACGCGATCTTTTTCAAAGTCGGCGCCAGTGATTGTGCCGGGGCCTTTGCATTCGATGGTGATTGTCGTGGTTTCGACGTCTTCGGGCAGGGTGAGTCGGAGCTTTTTCAGACGGGCGATGATTTCACAGATGTCCTGCTTAACGCCCGGGATTGCCTCGAATTCGCTGGAAATTAGGTGCGATGTTCCGTCTGCATCATAATAGGTGAACCAAACGGCAGTGATTGCATAACCCTGAATCGAGGACATCAGGACGCGGCGCAAGGTGTTGCCAATTGTTTGTCCCAGACCGCGTTCGAAGGGGTAGGCCGTGAACATGCCATAGTTTGACTCCACCTTGGTGTGTTCCATTGAGATTGATCGGGGTAACTTGAAACCCTTCATTAGGTTCTTGCGAGCCATCTAAACTCCTTTTCTCAATTAATTCTGTCTCAATTACTTAGAGTAGAATTCGACGATAAGGCTTTCAGTGACATCGAAGTCAATGTCTGACCTCTGTGACAGTCTGACAACCTTCCCAGTGAAATTATCCTTGTCCACCTCTAGCCATGCAGGAACGGCAACGCTGAGGTTGTTTGCTACTATGAGCTTCTTAACTTTTGAGTTGGGCTTGACTGCAATTACGTCACCTTCTTTGACCTGGAAGGATGGGATGTCGACCTTCTTTCCATTTACAAGAATGTGGCCATGGTTAACAATCTGTCTTGCCTGAGCTCGGGTCTTTGCAAAGCCCATGCGGAAGACGACGTTGTCAAGGCGTGACTCCAAAAGTTGGAGAAGGACCTCGCCGGTGACTCCGCTCTTCTTTGCAGCCATCTCGTAGTATCTGTGGAACTGTTTCTCCATGACACCATAGATGAACTTGACCTTCTGCTTTTCGTTCAGCTGAATACCATATTCTGACTTTTTCTTGCGTCTTACGACGTTCTGATTTCTCTTAGACTGCTTGGTATAGCCCATCACTGAGGGGCTGATTCCCAATGACTTGCACCTCTTCAAAAGAGGCTGTACGTTCTTTCCCATTTTCTATCTCCCCTGGTCAGATTCTTCTGGTCTTGCGTGGCCTACATCCATTGTGAGGAATCGGCGTCACATCACGAATCGAACGGACCTTAAGTCCTAGGGTTCCCAGACAACGAATGGCCGACTCACGACCCTGACCCGGACCCTTTACAAAGACGTTCACCTCACAAAGCCCAAAATCGAGGGCTTTCTTAACAGCTGTCTCACAGGTAACCTGCGCGGCATATGGGGTAGACTTCTTTGCCCCACGGAATCCCAAGCCACCAGCGCTTGACCATGAAACGGCGTTACCGTTGATATCAGTGATTGTCACAATGGTATTGTTGAAAGTAGCCTGGATATAGACGTTGCCTTCAAATACGGTCTTCTTGACCTTAGCTTTTCGCTTTGTAGTTGGTGCCATTCTCTACTCCTTACTTCTTCTTTCCTGCAATGGTCTTCTTCTTACCCTTTCGAGTACGAGCGTTTGTCTTTGTTCTCTGACCACGTACGGGAAGTCCCTTTCTGTGTCTAAGGCCACGGTAACAACCAATGTCCATCAGTCTCTTAATGTTGAGATTGACCTGTGTGCGAAGTCTACCTTCTACAGTGTAGTCATTCTCAATAACCTTACGGAGTTCAGCCAAAACATCTGCGCTTAGAGTGTTGATTCTAGCATCTGGGTCAACTCCGGTCTTCTTGCAGATCTCCTCAGCGGAGGTTCTTCCAATTCCGTAGATGTATGTCAATGCAATCTTTGTAGCCTTGTTAGGTAAATCTACACCTGCAATTCTTGCCATCAAAGGCCTCCCTAATTATTTCTGTCTCTGTTTATGCTTTGGGTTTTCGCAGACAATGCGAACAACACCATTTCTTCTGATAACCTTGCATTTATCACACATAGGTTTAACACTTGCTCTAACTTTCATAATCTGCTCCTAGGCAATTTTATCTCGCTACCAGCTTAACTGCTTGGCCCAGACAGACCAGTCCAAGCAGCTGGCGCAATTTCTTATAAATTCTTGGACTTGATTTTCTTCACACCTACAAATCCAGGGTGGTGGTGCATCTTCATGATGCTTTCTATCTGCTTCATCATATCAAGGTCAACACCGACAAGAATAATCAGTGAGGTTCCACCAAAGAGCATAGCAACTGAGGATGGGAACTTAAAGATAATCTGAATCAGTGTAGGAATCAATGCAATGAAGGCAAGGAAGATAGAACCAGGAAGAACAATTCTGTTAAGAACCTTGGTTAGGTACTCCTCAAGACGGTCCGCCCTGACACCAGGAACACTTCCACCGTTTTCACGAATCTGCTTGGCCATCTCAACTGGGTTGAGAGAAACCTGTGTGTAGAAAAATGCAAAGGCGATTATCAGGATTGTGTAAATTATGATGTATGGGGCACCTGACGGATTAAGCCAATTTGCAAATGACTGCAACCACTTTACGTTCGATCCAAGCGCACTGGCAATCTGCAAGGGGAATGAGAGGATAGCAGAAGCAAAGATAACAGGAATAACACCGGAGGGGTTAATCTTAAATGGAATGTAGGAACTTTGGGCACCGTACATTCTTCTACCAACAACCCTCTTAGCATAGTTTACTGGAATCCGTCTTTCGCCAGCCTGTTCGCAGACAACCAGAGCAACAACAACAACGAACATCACCAGAACAAGAACCAAGAAGACAGGGTTGATATAGTTGGTAGAACCCTTACCTGCCATGATGCCTTGAATAATGGTGGCAATGGCATTAGGAATTCTTGCAACAATACCAGCGAAGATTAGAAGTGAAATGCCGTTTCCGACACCATACTGTGTAATCTTCTCACCCAGCCAGACAAGTGTCATTGTTCCAGCTGTAACTGTAAGCATTGAAATAAGTGTGAATGGAATCATGTCAATCGTAATCACACCAGGGACATAGAACTGAATGCTTCTGGCATAAACTGTGACAACGAAAGACTGCAGCAAACACACAACGATAGTACCATATCTGGTAAGCTTCTGAATCTTTCTTCGACCATCAGCGTCCTCGCCCCACTTCTTCAGCTTTGGAATGATCAGCATCAGGAGCTGAACGATAATCTGCATAGAAATGTAGGGCATGACGCCAAGTGTGAACAAAGAGAAGTTAGAGAAAGCACCACCAGAGAAGAAGTTCAAGTACTCTACAAGCATATTTCCAGACGAGGACTGACTTCTGAAGTACTGCTCCAACAAGGTTGGGTTTACACCAGGAACAGGAATTACCGTTCCAATTCTTGTAATTGCAAGAATCAAAAGCGTAAAGAGTATCTTCTTCCTAAGATCCTCCATCTTGAACATGTCAGAAATGGTGTTTGACATCCTTACTCCTTAGGCCTCTGCTACGACCTTAATCTCTCCACCAGCAGCCTTAACCTTCTCCGCGGCAGCAGCTGAAATCTTCACACCATCAACGATAACCTTCTTGGTAATCTCACCATCAGAAAGAATCTTGGCCTGGGTGGCAGCGCCCTTGATAATCCCGAAATCCTTCAGGGACACCAAATCAACCGTCTCACCATCCTTGTACGTCTCATTAATCACATCCAGGGAAACGGCGACGTACTGCTTCTTGAAGGGGTAATTCGAAAAACCCCGTCTGGCAACACGACGATACAACGGCATCTGGCCGCCCTCGAAACCAGGACGAACTCCACCACCGGAACGGGCATTCTGTCCATTCGAACCCTTTCCACAAGTCCGTCCCTTGGACGAGGCCCCGCGCCCCACGATGGTCTTCTTTTTATTAGCACCAACTGGTGCATGAATCTGTCCCATAGTTAAACCTCCTGGACCTTAACAAGGTGTTCAACAACGCGGACCATACCCATAGTACTGGGTGTTGCGTCCTTTACAACGCTGCTGTTGATCTTACCAAGACCAAGCGCCTTGGCTGTGGCTCTCTGCTTTGGGAGGCAGCCAGCAAGGCTCTTAACAAGTTCAATACGAATCTGCTTTGCCATGAATCACCCCCACATTTCCTTTAGGTTCTTGCCCCTGTCCTCTGAGAGCTTCTTGGCGCAGAAAAGATTCTCCAAGCCATCGAAGGTTGCCTTGACAGTGTTGATTGTGTTCTTAGAGCCAAGCGACTTACTAAGAATGTCCTTAACACCTGCAGCATCACAAACGGCACGAACTGCACCACCGGCAATAACTCCGGTACCAGCCGAAGCAGGCTTAAGCAGTACACAAGCACTCTTGAAGTTGCCAGTGACCTCGTGCGGGATGGTGTTGTCCTTAAGATTCACAGTAATCAGGTTTTTCTTAGCGGTCTCTGTGGCCTTGCGAATTGCGTAGGAAACGTCGTTGGCCTTGCCCATTCCGTAGCCGACACGACCCTTTTGGTCGCCGACAACTACCAGAGCCGAGAAGGACCTGCGGCGTCCACCTTTGACGGTCTTGGAGACAGCACTCAGCTTGACGAGCTTTTCAACAAACTCCTTTGGCTGGTTATCTTTTTCTCTTCTATCTCTATTTTTTTCCATACTACCCACCTTAGAACTTTACACCGGCTTTTCTGGCGCCATCGGCAATAGCCTTTACAATTCCATGATAAAGGTAACCGTTTCTGTCGAAAACCACGGTCTGAACACCCTTTTCAATACATCTCTGTCCAAGAACTTCTCCGAACTTTGTTGCATCTTCAACGTTGTTTTTAAGACCTGCAAGCTCCTTTTCAACTGTACCTGCGCTAACAAGTGTCATGCCTGTTGTGTCATCGATAACCTGAGCATACATGTGTAGGTTACTTCTGAAAACAGTCATTCTTGGTCTGAGGGCAGTTCCGGAAATGGATTTTCTGATATGAAGCTTCCTTCTTGCATGCTTTCTGTTTTTGTCAATAATTCTATTCATATCTTCAACCCGCCTTATTTCTTACCTGACTTTCCGCTCTTGGAACGCACAACTTCAGTATCATACTTGATACCCTTGCCCTTATAAGGCTCGGGCTTCTTCAGTGAGCGAATCTCTGCAGCGGTCTGACCAACAAGCTGCTTGTCAATTCCAGAGATAGAAATCTTTGTTGGGCCATCAAGCGCAACGCTAATTCCCTCTGGGATGACGTACTCAATGTCATTAGCATAACCAAGGGAAAGAACCAAAATGTTCTTCTGAAGCTCAGCCTTGTATCCAACACCAACAATGATTAGGTTCTTCTTGAAACCTTCGGAAACACCAACAACCATGCTGTGGATAAGCTGTCTTGTAAGCCCGTGGGCTGCCTTTGTGCTCTTATCATCATTGTCTCTTGTGACAACAATTTTATCAGAAGCAATTTCTACCTTGATTGCATCATTGCAAATTGCCTGGGACAGTTTGCCCTTTGGTCCTTCAACGGTAACAACACCATTGTTGATCGAGGCCTTGACCGTCTTAGGCATATCAACTGGTAATCTACCTATACGTGACATAGTTCCCTCTCTTTACCAAATCGAGCAAATCAGCTCACCGCCGACCAACTGCTCTGATGCCTTCTTGCCGGTAATAACACCTGCAGAAGTCGAAACGATAACAATACCATAGCCGTTGAAAATACGCGGCATCTCCCTGTATCCAGAATAAACACGGCGGCCAGGAGTTGAAATTCTCTTGATTCCGTGGATGACTGGGTTATTTGCCTCATCATACTTCAAAAATACACGAAGGAATGTGGCACCGTCTTTGGTGACTTTCTTAAAATTCTTTATGTAGCCCTCGTTCTTCATAATTTTAACAATCTGAAGCTTGAGCTTTGAACTAGAAACGTCTACTTTCTCATGCTTAGCCTGGCTAGCATTTCTGACCTTTGTCAGCATATCAGCAACTGGATCACTTACTGCCATCTCTGTACTCCTACCAACTGGATTTTGTTACACCAGGAATCAGGCCTTCACTAGCCAGCTTTCTGAAGCAATGTCTGCACATATCAAACTTGCGCATATATCCACGGGGTCTTCCGCAAATTCTGCAACGACGAACAGTCCTTGTGCTGAACTTTGGCTCTCTCTGGGCCTTAACAATCATTGACTTTTTTGCCATATATCCTACCCCTTATTTGCTGAACGGCATGCCGAGTTTCTTCAAAAGAGCAAAACCCTCTTCATCTGTCTTTGCTGTGGTGACAATTGCAACATTCAGTCCGCTGATGCGAACAATCTTGTCGTAATCAATCTCCGGGAAGATGATTTGCTCAGTAATCCCCAGTGCATAGTTGCCGTGACCGTCAAATGCATTTGGCTTAACACCCCTGAAATCCTTAACACGCGGAAGAGCAATGCAGATAAGTCTTTCAAGGAAGAACCACATGTTGTCTCCTCTAAGAGTGACCATAGCTCCAATCTCCATGCCCTCTCTGAGCTTGAAGTTAGCAATAGACTTTCTTGCTCTTGTCTTAACAACATGCTGACCGGTAATCTGCTCAAGTTCCTTGACAGTAGCTTCAAGGTACTTCTTGTCAGAAATTGCATCTCCAACACCAGCAGAAACAACAATCTTTTCAAGAGCAGGAATCTGCATCTTTGAGGTGTACTGGAACTCTTTAAAAAGCTCCGGCGCAACTTCATCAAGATATTTCTTTTTCAAGTTCGGTATAAACTTTTCCATCAGATTGCCTCTCCGGTCTTCTTTGCGTAACGAATCTTATTTCCGTTATCATCCGTTTTGTAACCAAGCTTGCTAGTTTCGTTCTTTTTGTTAATAACGATAGCAACGTTTGAAACGTGGACTGGGGCCTCGATCTTTGTAATGCCACCCTTGTCCTGCTGGTTCCTCTTCTTCATGGTCTTTGTGACCATGTTGGCACCTTGCACGTAGACCTTGTCATTCTCAACGTCTACTTTAATGATCTTGCCAACCGTGCCCTTGTCACGCCCAGCAATGATCTTGACTGTGTCATTTTTCTTCAGTCTCATTCTGTTTCTCCTACAACACTTCCGGCGCGAGTGAAACAATCTTCATGTAGCCGTCTCTAAGCTCTCTAGCAACCGGCCCGAAGATACGTTTTCCGCGTGGGTTATTGTTGGCGTCAATGACAACGCACGCATTGTCATCGAACCTGATGTATGTACCGTCAGGTCTGCGGTATTCCTTCTTTGTCCTTACAATGACAGCCTTCAAAACATCACCCTTCTTGATGGCTCCGTTTGGAAGAGCTGACTTTACAGCCACAACGACAACGTCCCCGATGCTAGCCACATATCTATGGCTGCCACCCAGAACCTTGATGACCTGGACAAGCCTTGCGCCGCTGTTGTCAGCGACGTTCATATAAGTTTGCATCTGTACCATGACGACCCTCCTTACTTGGCTCTCTCAATAATCTGAGAAAGTCTCCAGCACTTGTCCTTGCTGTAATGACGGCACTCCACAACGCGGACTGTGTCACCAACATGGGCCTGATTTGTCTCATCATGGGCCTTCAGCTTCTTTGAGCTGTTGACGTACTTCTTATAAAGCGGGTGCAGGGCTCTGTTGCTGACAGTGACAACAATGGTCTTGTCCATCTTGTCGCTGGTAACCACGCCTATAAAACTCTTTTTTCTAGATTCCATAATCTCTCACCCTCTTACTTTGCCTTGCGAATTCCCAAGGTGTACTCATGGATGATGGTATTCAGCCTTGCAATCTGCCTTTTGACATTCCTTGTCTGAAGGGGATTATCTACATGGCCAAGAACCTTTTCCATTCTCATGTCAAGATAACTTCTTCTTAACTCATCGCGCTTGGCGACCAATTCGTTGTATGAAAGCTTTGCAAATGAATTCTTCATTACTCTTCAACCTCTCTCTTTGAGACAAACTTTGTCTTGATCGGGAGCTTGGAAGCAGCAAGCGTAAGAGCCTCTCTTGCAACCTGCTCATCAACGTCTGCCATCTCAAACATGACCGCGCCCTGCTTAACAACGGCGACCCACCCTTCTGGTGCGCCTTTTCCGTTACCCTGTCTGGTACCGATTGGCTTAGATGTATACGGCATATCTGGATAGATTCTAATCCAAACCCTACCACCTCTCTTGGCATGACGTGTCATAGCAACACGGGCAGCCTCAATCTGGCGATTTGTAATCCACTTCGGCTCCAGCGCAACAAGCCCGTACTCCCCAAAGGAAATCTGATTGCCACGATGGGCAACGCCGTCACGCGTACCTCTCTGCTTCTTTCTGTATTTAACTCTTTTAGGACTAAGCATTTCTGATTACCCCTTACTTTGTCTCAGCAGCATCATCCGAATAATCGGCAGCCTTCTTCACCAAGGAGCCGGCATCATTCTTCTTGACCCTGTCAAGGATTTCTCCATTGTAAACCCACACCTTCACACCAATGGCACCAAAGGTCGTGTTCGCAACAGCAAACCCATAATCGATATCGCTTCTGAGCGTGTGAAGGGGGATTCTTCCCTCTTTAACCCACTCAGATCGAGAAATCTCGGCTCCGCCGAGGCGGCCTGAGACCCTAATCTTGATTCCCTGAACACCAGCGGCTGTGGCCTTAGTTACGGCGTTCTTCATTGCTCTCTTGTATGCTGTTCTGCCTACAATCTGTTTTGCAACACTCTGGGCAATCAGTTGAGCATCCTTTTCAGCATGCTCTAGACTCTTAATCTTGACCTGAACCTTCTTACTTGAAACCTTCTGAAGCTGCTCACAGATTTTCTCAATGTTAGCACCCTTGGCACCAATAATGACACCTGGGCGGCTTGTGCTGATAAGAACAGTTACGCGCTGTGGCTTCCTGCTAATTTCAACATTTGAAATCTCTGCACCCTGAACCTCTGGGCACTTCATCAGAGCCTTGCGAAGCTGAAGATCCTCATGAAGGGTTTCTGCATACTCTTTTGGGTCCACGTACCACTTCGATGACCAAGTTTTGTTGACTCCAAGTCGGAATCCAATAGGATTAACTTTCTGTCCCATTTACTCACTCTCCCACGCTTTCGCTAACTTCAACGGTGATATGAGACATTCTCTTAAGAAGAATATCTCTCTTTCCGTGCGACCTTGCCCAAACTCTCTTAAGAACTGGACCGCCGTCAATGTAGATGGCAGATACCTGAAGCTGACTTTCATCAAGCTTGGTGTTTCTGCTCATAGCATTAGAACCGGCACTTACCAGAACCCTAAGAATCAAGCGGGCCCCTTTCTGCGGCATAGCTGTAAGAATGCCATAGGCCTCTTCATAGCTCTTGCCTCTAATCAAGTTAGCAACCGGACGGACCTTCGAAGGAGATACCATCAGATACTTTGCACATGCTCTATATGTTTCTGCCATGATGAACCTCCTTACTTAGCCTTCTTATCTGATCCGGAGTGTCCGCGGAAAATCCTTGTAGGAGCAAACTCACCAAGCTTGTGTCCTACCAAGTTCTCTGTCACGAATACTGGTACCCAGGTCTTTCCGTTGTAGACGGAAATTGTAAAACCTACCATATCAGGAATGATTACGGAGCTTCTTGAGAAGGTCTTAATCATGTCCTTATGACCTGTCTTGTTGGCTTCTTGAACTCTCTTTAACAGACTATCGTCAACAAAAGGTCCTTTTTTAATTGATCTAGCCACGTTCCTACTCCTACTTGCGCTTCTTCACAATGAAATTGCCTGAAGGTTTCTTCTTTGAACGAGTCTTGGCACCCTTGGTCGGTTTGCCCCAAGGAGTAACCGGATGACGTCCAGCTGCGGTCTTTCCTTCACCACCACCATGTGGGTGGTCAACTGGGTTCATTACAACACCACGAACCTTTGGTCTTTTTCCAAGGTGACGGCTTGTACCAGCCTTACCCAAGGACACGTTCATGTGGTCTTCATTACCCAGAGAACCGATTGTGGCATAACACTCACCAAAGACCATTCTCATCTCACCAGAGGGCAGGCGAAGAGTAACATAGTCGCCTTCCTTAGCAATGATTGTGGCACCTAGACCTGCGCTACGAACAAGCTGTCCGCCACGGCCCAGTGTGAGCTCTACATTGTGTACCGTCAGACCAAGGGGAATGTTCTTAAGTGGAAGCGCACACCCAGATCTAAGTGGGGCATTGGCTCCGCTAACTACAACAGAGCCAACTGTCAGTCCCTTAGGGGCCAAAATGTAGCGTTTCTCACCGTCTGCATAGAACACCAATGCAATATTTGCACTGCGGTTAGGATCATATTCAATTGTCTTAACTGTGCCGGGAACATCGTACTTGTTGCGCTTGAAATCAATTGTTCTATACGCACGCTTATGCCCGCCACCTCTTCTGCGAACGCTTACGCGTCCAAAGCTATCACGGCCTGCAGTTCTGTGAAGGTTCGTTGTCAAAGACTTCTCTGGCTTATCTGTTGTGACCTCACTTCTGATAAGCACAGTCTTCTGACGGAGACCTGGTGTGTTTGGTTTATACGATTTTAGTGCCATACTTCAGTCTCCTTCCTTATACAGTCTCGATAGCGTCAATTACTTCGCCCTTTGACAAAGTAACAACTGCCTTCTTCCAGCTTGAAGTGTAGCCCTTGATATAGCCACCCTTTCCTCTGGAGAACTTTGGCTTTCCAGCCACGTTCATAACATTACATCCAATAGGATTCACCTTAAAAAGCTCCTTAACGGCGCTCATAATCTGGAACTTATTAGCCCTAGGATCAACCTTGAATGTATACTTCTTACAATCTGAGGATCGAGCGATATTTGATTTTTCGCTCAATACCGGCTCAATAATTACCTGATCTGCTCTCATGTAGTCACCTCTTAGTAGCCGTAGAACTCATTAAGGTTCTTCGCTGCACTCTCAAGCATGACAACCTTCTTTCCATAAAGTAGCTCTTTCGCTGAAAGCTTGTCATAAGCCAAAACGTGCAGGTATGGAATGTTCCTTGCGGCACGGCGAAGCATTGCATCATCATTCTTCATGATTAGAACAGTTCTCTTTCCGTCCTCAACGAAATTCCTGAGAATTGCAACAAGTTCCTTTGTCTTACCATTCTCACTTGTGAAATCCTCAACCACAACCAAGCGCTCTTCCTGAACAGAAAGAGACAGAAGTGACTTCATAGCAAGGCGCTTGACCTTCTTAGGAAGGCTGTAGCTGTAATCCCTTGGCTTAGGCCCGAAGATTGTTCCTCCACCGACCATAACAGGGGACTTCTTGTCACCTCTTCTGGCATTACCAGTTCCCTTCTGCTTGAAAGGCTTAGTATTGCTGTAATTAACTTCAGCACGTGTCTTTGTGCATGCGGTACCAACACGGCGGTTGGCAAGCTCATTGTTTACAGCATGATAGATAGAACCAGTACTAACCTCTATTCCGAAGACATCAGGATTGAGGTCGATGGTCTTAATTTCTTTGCCGTCTACTGAAAAAACTTTTGCTTCCATCGTGTTACCCTTACTTCTTTACCGCTTTCTTCACAACAACAACGCTCGATGCTGGTCCAGGAATTGCTCCCTTGACCATCAATACCTGAAGGTTTTCATCAACACGGACAACTCTAAGGTTCTGAACTGTGACCTTCTCGAATCCCATATGTCCTGCCATCTTCTTCCCTTTAAAGGTCCTTGATGGTGTTGACGACATTGCTGTACCACCTAAATCTCTGTGGAACTTTGAACCATGGGTTTTTCTTCCGCCGCTAAATCCATAGCGCTTCATACCACCCTGGTATCCTTTACCTTTTGATGTTCCTGTGACATCAACAAATCTGACATCCTTAAAGAGATCCACTCCAAGAACTTCACCAACCTGGACTTCCTTATCATAATCACGGAACTCCATCAGTGTCTTCTTAGGATCTCCATCGAACTGTCCGGCATATGGTTTCGTTGCGCGGCTAGCTTTCATATCACCAGAGCCAAGAACTGCAGCATTGTAACCGTTCTTGTCCTCTGTCCTTTCCGCGACAACTACGTTGCCTTCAATTTTAATGACAGTGACAGGGGTTAATCGACCTTTCTCGTCAAAGACCTGTGTCATGCCAACTTTCTTTCCGATAAGCCCTAACATCTCTTACCTCATTACTGCTTTATCTCTACATCAACACCAGCCGGCAGCTCCAACTTCATCAAAGCTTCCATGACCTTGTCTGTAGGATCTAAAATATCGATTAACCTCTTGTGGGTTCTCATCTCAAACTGTTCACGTGACTTCTTGTTTACGAACGGTGACTTAAGAACAGTAATCTTGTTAATGCGGGTTGGGAGAGGTACTGGTCCGGAAACCTTTGCTCCGGCTTTCACTACTGTCTGTACAATTGACATTGCGCTTTGCTCAACAAGCTCAACATCAAAACCTCTCAGTCTAACGCGAATCCTATCGTTAGCCATTTTTCCTCCAAAAATCAGGCCTTGCCCCAGACCTTTTGCTTAGTCAGGGCAAGGCATTCGAGTTTTTAATTAGTCAACAATCTCTGTGACCTGGCCGGAAGCGACTGTCTTACCACCCTCACGGATAGCAAAGCGAAGTCCCTTGTCCATTGCAACTGGGTGAATCAGCTCAACGATAAGGTCGGTGTGATCACCAGGCATGACCATGTGAGTTCCCTCTGGCAGAGAAACTGTTCCTGTAATATCGGTTGTTCTGAAGTAGAACTGTGGTCTGTAACCAGCAACAAATGCGCTGTGCCTTCCACCTTCTTCCTTGGACAGAACATAGACTGTTCCGATGAACTTTGTGTGTGGTGTGATTGTCTTTGGCTTTGCAAGGACCTGGCCCTTAACAACTTCCTTCTTGTCAACACCTCTGAGCAGTGCACCGATGTTATCACCGGCCTGACCTTCGTCAAGTGTCTTCTGGAACATCTCAACACCAGTACATACTGTGTCACGAGTCTCTCTGATACCAACAATCTGAACTGGGTCATTAACATGGATAACACCACGCTCTACTCTACCAGTAACAACTGTACCTCTACCGGAGATTGAGAAGATGTCCTCAATTGGCATAAGGAATGGCTTATCAATATCTCTCTGTGGGAGTGGGATGTAAGAATCCATAGCTTCCAACAGTTCCTGAATGCACTTTGTTGCTTCTGGGTTGTCAGGCTCTGTCATGGCCTTGTAAGCGGATCCTCTGATAACTGGGCAGTTGTCACCATCGAAACCATAGCTGTTAAGGAGGTCTCTCATCTCCTCTTCAACCAAGTCAGCAAGCTCTGGGTCATCAATCTGGTCCATCTTGTTAATGAAAACGATGATTGCAGGTACACCAACCTGTCTTGCAAGAAGGATGTGCTCCTTTGTCTGTGCCTTTGCGCCGTCATCAGCGGCAACAACGATAATAGCTCCGTCCATCTGTGCAGCACCAGTAATCATGTTCTTGATGTAGTCTGCGTGGCCCGGGCAGTCGACGTGAGCATAGTGTCTGTGGTCAGACTGATACTCAACGTGTCTTGTGTTGATGGTGATTCCTCTGGCCTTCTCTTCTGGAGCATTATCAATCTGATCATAGCTCAGAAGCTTGTCGCCATACTTTCTTGCGCAATACATTGTAATTGCGGCTGTAAGAGTTGTCTTACCGTGGTCTACGTGGCCAATGGTACCAACGTTTACGTGTGGCTTGGTTCTCTCAAACTTTTCTTTAGCCATCATTCCTCCTTGTGACCTTTTTGTCACAAATCAAAAAAAATAAATGAATGTGCTCTAAAGGCACAAAGCCTTTACCTGCTTACCATCGAGACAAACCAACTCTATTTTCTGATTTAAAAGAAGGAATCCAGAGGTCGAAGCCACAACGTCTTGGGCCACGACATAGCACAAGTTGAAAAAACCTGTTTCTGGAACCACCTTATCATCCCTAAAATGATTGGTTTGGCTCTAGAATCTTACTCTGCCGATATTTTTAGGGCATACCACAGGTAAGACACCTCGGCTAATATAGAGAAAAAGCACTTTCTTGTCAATACTCAATGCAAAAATCTATAAGGTAACCTTTTACTATTCTCAGTAGTTTTACCAGCCCTTCACGCAGAATCGAACTTGCTACCCTTTTTAGAGAAACTCAAGGGACTGAAGTTGACCAAAGAGTCCGCTTGGGCTGGCTCTTAAGTCCAGATTTTACCCAAAAGGTCTTTTTTTAAGCGTTCGGTGATAATTTTTATCCCTTTTTGCCTAAAATTGAGCAGAAAGGGTAAAACGAAGAAGAAAACCATCGTTAAAAAGTAGATGCACTGAGTCTTAAAAAAGGGACCCCATAGGAGTCCCTTCTAGTTTGTGCGTCAGAGATTATACAGCAAGACAGTCGTCAACGAAGACTTGGAAGCAACTACGAATCAGCTTTTGACCTTTGTTATTGGGATGAACACCATCGGGGCCAAGGAGAGAATCTGGGTCCTTGTATTCGGTGAAGGCAGAGCGAAGGTCCAAAAGTGGAACGCTCCTAGTGGCAGCAACAGTTTCAATGGCTTGAGAGTACTGGTGCTGGTGGTCGGTTAAGGCGCCATGATTAAGTTGAACCCAGGTGTTGATGTTAGAGGGGTTTAGCCGCTTAACTTTGCAGATGTGGTCTATGTAATTTTGCTCGTTCACGGGAACCAAAGTGGCTAGGACTGGGGTGCTTCTATGTGATTCTACATAGTCTATTAACTTGTTGTAGGTGTCAACGAACTCGTCCAGATTGGTATTGGGAAGATGTGTGGCGGTGGGATTGGTGGAGATGGCGGGCCAGTCGAAATCGCAGTCGCTAGAGCCGAAGTTCATCAGGACAATGTCGGCGTCGAGTTTTGTAAACATGCGTTGGACGTACTGCCAGGCCTTGGTAATGGTGCAGCCGAATTTGCTGAAGTTGCGCATTGAGAGGCCAGCTTTTGCAGCGACTTGGTGCAACCCCATGTTGTCATTGACGGTGTAGCGACCAGCGTTTGTATCGAATTGGACTCCTTTAAGTATTGAGTCCCCAAAAAGATTGAATCTATCCATTTCGGACCTCCTGAGTAAGTGATAAACCCAGAATTGTGGCCTGAAAATAGCAACTTTTATTCATTTTGCAATTTAGGTGACTTTTCCCATTGGTTTTGGATGCAATAGTTAAGTACTACTATTTGGGGTAAATTGTGAGGATTGAGGAAAAACAGAAAGAAATGCTTTTAAAAGTGAGGTGAAAATGGGATTTTACTATTCACAGTCGATTTACAAGGTTTATGCAAAGTCGGCCAAGTACTGCTAGGAAAACAGGGTATTTGAACTCTCATTATTGATTATATTTGAGGCGGGGTAGACAGAGGATTTCCACGAATTTTCAAAAATAAAACGAAATACGTGGAAATTCTAGCAGACAAGGCCATGGTTTCAGGCCGAGAAATGCCTTGCAGGACACGGGCATGTGCGTCATACTACGAAAAAAGCTCGGGAGCTGAACCCGAGCTTGAAATTTTTACTTTGGCAGTGGTGCCTACCACGCAAGCAGAAAAGCTTAGAAGCGGATGTGGCTGAAAGCCTTGTTGGCCTCGGCCATGCGGTGCATGTCTTCCTTTTTCTTGAAGGCCGAGCCGGTGTTGGCGTAGGCATCAAGAAGTTCGGCGGCGAGCTTTTCGCTCATGGACTTACCGGCGCGGCTACGAGCGGCGGCGATAAGCCAACGCATTGCAAGAGCCTCGCGGCGGGGCTCTCGGATTTCAGTTGGAACCTGGTATGTGGCTCCACCTACTCTCTTGGACTTAACCTCGACGACAGGCTTAACATTCTCAAGGGCCTTTGTGAAAACATCGAGTGGGGACTCGCCAGTTTTCTCGCCCATAATCTTCATAGCATCGTAGAGGATGCGAGTGCTGACAGACTTCTTGCCATCAAGCATCATGCGATTGATAAATTTCTCAACAACAGTGCTGTTGTAAACAGGATCCGGGAGTACCTCCCTAACGGGTGCATTAGTTCTTCTTGACATACAGATACCTCCTCATCAAGCCTTTGGCTTCTTTGTACCGTACTTGGAGCGGCTTCTCTTTCTGTCGGTGACACCCTGAGTATCCTTGGTACCACGGATAATGTGATAACGAACACCAGGAAGGTCCTTGACTCTTCCGCCACGGATAAGGACAACCGAGTGCTCCTGCAGGTTGTGACCAATACCAGGAATATAGGCTGTGACCTCAATGCCGTTTGACAGACGAACACGAGCGACCTTTCTAAGAGCTGAGTTAGGCTTCTTAGGTGTAACAGTCAGGACCTTCGTGCAAACGCCACGCTTCTGGGGGCATCCCTCCAAAGCTGGCGACTTGGTCTTGTGCGTGACCTTTGCACGACCTTTTCTTACCAATTGGTTAATTGTAGGCATTTCGCTTACTCCTCACCGTAAACGACGCTCCGGCCAAACCGGACAACTGCCGAATACGCAAATTCACCATCCATACGAATGGCTCGCCCACAAATGGGCATCAAAATAACTCAGGCGCCCGCATAGCGGCGCCGAGTTCTTTGGCCCCAGTACCCCGTAGGGCCAGAGCCAACACCAAAGTGTCAGATTGACACCTTAGCTATTACTTGGACTAACTGACAGAACCAGTTGAGGTCAGCTATGAAATCATTCATCGTCAGTATCGAAGGAATCAGAGGCCGAGTAGTCGTCTGATTCGGTGATGATTTCATCCTCTGTGGACATGTCAGCAAGGTCCGAAATTTCACTTTGGGCCCTTTCGTTCATGACAGATTCGACACGGTCGCTAAGAGCCAGAGCGGCCTCGTCCTTCAGTTTGACGTCACGATAGCACTTCATACCGGTGCCGGCAGGAATCAGGTGACCGATGATGACGTTTTCCTTAAGGCCGCGCAATTCATCTCTACTACCAGCAATTGCAGCGTTTGTCAAGACCTTGGTTGTCTCCTGGAAGGAGGCAGCGCTGATAAACGAGTCAATTGACAGCGAGGCGTTTGTAATGCCCAACAGGCATGGCCGAGCAATAGCTGGGTGACCGCCGTTGGCAATGGTCAGGGCGTTTTCCTCATGGAAACGGTACTTGTCAACCTTTTGGCCAAGGATGAAGTGGGTATCACCTACTTTCAGAATTTCAACCTTACGGAGCATCTGGCGACCGATGATGCCAAGGTGCTTATCGTTGATATCTACATCCTGAGCACGATAGACCTGCTGAACCTCTTCAAGAAGGAACTTCTGAAGCTCGTTTTCGCCAAGGATGTTCAGAATGTCGTGCGGGTCAATGTTTCCGTCGCAGAGTTTTTCAGCAGCCTCTACATGGTCACCCTCACGAACGAGGATGTGCTTACCAAGAAGGATCGAGTGCTTATACTCGCGGCCGAATTCGTCGGTAACGATGATAACACGCTTACCCTTTTCAATACGACCATAGGTGACTACGCCGCTAGCCTGAGCAAGAATAGCAACGTTACGCGGCTTGCGGGCCTCGAACAACTCGCCGACACGGGGAAGACCACCAGTAATATCCTTGGTCTTGACGCTACCAGTAAGAAGACGAGCAATAATCTGACCTTCGGTGACCATCTCTCCATCGTTGGTCTGGATGTAGGAGGAACCAGGAAGAAGGTAGGTGGCAATGATGTTGTCATTTTCATCTACAATTTCGATTCTAGGCTCTACATTGTCCAAGGCGTGGTCAGTAACCCTAAGGTCTACTGTACCAGTTTCCTCGTTAACCTCTTTAATAAGGGTAATGCCGGTAGTAAGGTCAGCAAAGCGGACCATACCACTAACTTCGGAAATGATTGGCTCTGTGAATGGGTCAAAGGTAATAATTGTAGCTTCGGCTGGCATGTACTGGTTTTCGGTGGCAAGAATTGTGGAACCAGTCTTGGCATCGATACGCTCTTCTGGACCAAGGACTGCTACGATGTTGTCAATTACCTTGACAATTCCGCCCTTGATTGAGCAGGTGCGCTTGTCTGAGCCCTTTGAGCAGATAACTGTGTTCCCAGAAACCTTCATGCCGTCGGTAATACCCTTGGCAAGCTTAAATCCATCTTCAAGGGTGAACTGGTCCAGGGCAGGTCTGTAGAAGACATAGCCCTTTCTAGTGAAAATGTGGGCGCCGTCTTCCTGACGAGTGACAATGCTTCCAGAAATTTTGGTGATATAGACTGGGTGCTTGAAGCTAATTTTGTTCTCTTCTGTACTTGTAGAGGCGGTTCCACCAACGTGGAAGGTTCTCATTGTAAGCTGGGTGCCAGGCTGTCCGATTGACTGGGCGGCAATGATGCCTACAGCCTCACCGACTGAGACAGGCTTGTTGGTAGCAAGGTTTCTACCGTAACACTTACGGCAGATGCCGTGCTTGGCCTCGCAGGTGAAAACGGTTCGAACAAGGACACCCTCAACACCGGCGTCTTCTATAGCCTTAGCTTCTTCATCGGAAATCTCATGGTCCAAGGGGACAATGACCTCGCCTGTATTGGGATTGATGACGTTTTCCAGAGTGTATTGCCCGGAGATGCGGTCGGCCAGAGATTGGACGATTTTTTCGCCGTCCTTGATAGCTGTGCGGACCACGCCATTGATTGTGCCGCAATCGTCCTGGTTGATGACGACGTCCTGCGAGATGTCGACCAGACGGCGGGTAAGGTAGCCGGCTTCGGCGGTTTTCAGAGCGGTGTCGGAAAGGCCTTTGCGGGCGCCGTTACTTGAGATGAAGAATTCGATGATCGAAAGGCCTTCTTTGAAGTTGGACTTGACAGGGAATTCGATGATTTCGCCGTTTGGCTTACTCATAAGGCCGCGCATTCCGCCCAGTTGCTTGATCTGGGTTTTGGAACCTCGGGCGCCAGAGTCGGCCATCAGGAACAGTGGGTTGAAGCCGTCCTGACTTTCTTTTAGGCGGTCCATGAGCTCGTCGGCAAGCTTGTCATTGGTCTTGGTCCAGATGTCGACAACCTTGTTGTAGCGCTCTTCTTGGGTAATCTGACCACGATGGTACTGCTCGCGAACCTCTGCCTCTTGAGCGTTGGCCTCTTCGACCAGCTTCTTTTTGGCCTCTGGGACAATCATATCAGAAAGACCAATTGTGGCGCCGAAAACTGTAGCGTACCTAAAGCCTACATCCTTGATAGCATCGCAGAGCAGAACTACTACAGAGTTCTTATCGTTCTTTAGGGCACGCGAGATTAGCTGCTTAAGCTGCTTGTCTCCAAAGAGCATGTTACAATCTTCAAAGGTAATGCCGTTAACTGCAGGAAGCGCATCGAAGAACAGAAGTCTTCCGGCTGTGGTATAGTCCTCGGGATCTTTGGGGTAGGTAAATCTGCGACCGTTTGGAAGTGTGTAACCAATTTTGGCGTTATAGGAAAGAACACCTGCATCAATGGCCATCTTAACTTCTTCGATATTGTCAAAGTACTTGCCCTGCCCCTTGTCGTTGTCCTTGACTCTGGTAAGGTAGTTGATTCCCAAAACCATGTCCTGAGAAGGATAGACAATTGGCTTTCCGTTGGCTGGGTCAAGAAGGTTTGTCGTACTAAGCATCAGTGTCCAACACTCAAGCTGGGCAGCCTGGGTAAGTGGGACGTGAATTGCCATCTGGTCGCCATCAAAGTCAGCGTTAAATGCGTGACAGACAAGTGGGTGAAGCTTAAGGGCCTTTCCATCTACCAAAACTGGCTCAAAGGCTTGAATTCCAAGTCTGTGCAGTGTAGGCGCACGGTTAAGCATAACCGGATGCTCCTTAACTACATCATCCAGAATTGCCCAAACATCGTTGGTCTCTTGCTCTACCAAGGTCTTTGCCTTACGAACGTTGGAGGCCAAACCGGTCTGAACAAGCTTCTTCATCAAGAACGGCTTGAAAAGTTCAAGGGCCATCTTGGCTGGGACACCACACTGGTGAAGCCTAAGCTCTGGGCCAACAACAATAACAGAACGGCCTGAGTAGTCTACACGCTTACCAAGAAGGTTCTGTCTAAAGCGTCCCTGCTTACCCTTAAGCATGTCGGAAAGAGACTTAAGTGGTCTGCTGTTTGCACCCTTAACTGCACCGCGCTTCCTTTTGGAGTTATCCAAGAGGGCATCTACTGCTTCCTGAAGCATTCTCTTTTCATTTCTTACGATAATGTCAGGAGCATGAAGGGCAATAAGGCGCTGGAGTCTGTTGTTTCTGTTAATGACCCTTCTGTACAAATCGTTAAGGTCACTTGTTGCAAAGCGGCCGCCGTCAAGTTGGACCATTGGGCGCAAATCTGGCGGAATAACAGGAATAACGGTAAGAATCATCCACTCTGGGCGGTTGTCGCTGTCGCGGAAGTTCTCTACTACCTCAATTCTCTTAAGAAGCCTTTTGTCGGTAGCTTTGTTTTCGTTTTCCTTCTTCATCTGCTCCTTAAGCTCTACGCTAAGCTTATCCAAATCCAGTTCTGCAAGAAGGACCCTAATGGCCTCTGCTCCCATCATGGCAGTAAAGCTATCGCCGTACTGCTCACGCGCGTTGATGTATTCATCCTCAGTAAGAATCTGCTTGTACTTAAGGTCTGTACTGTCTCCTGCGCTGGTAACAATGTACTTTTCGTAGTAAAGGATGCTCTGAAGTGCAGTTTTGGAGATGTCCAAAAGAAGGCTCATCCTAGAGGGGACGCTTCTGTAGTACCAGATGTGGGACACTGGAGAGGCAAGTGTGATATGGCCCATTCTTTCACGGCGGACCTTGGTGTTGGTAACTTCAACACCACAACGGTCACAGACAACGCCCTTGTAACGAATGGACTTGAACTTTCCACAGTAGCACTCCCACTCCTTGGTGGTTCCGAAGATCTTCTCACAGAAAAGGCCCTCCCTCTCTGGTCTGAGGGTTCTGTAGTTGATTGTTTCAGGTTTTTTGACCTCACCATAGGACCATGCCTGAATCTGCTCTGGCGAAGCCAGTTTAATCATTACACTATCGAAATCTTGAATGTCTTTCATTTATATCACAGCCCTTTCTTGTTGATAATCTCTTCATCTCTCTCTGTCAAAGCAACCTGCTTACCCTTGGAGTCGTAAACGCTCATATCCAAGGCCAATCCTCTGATTTCCTGAACAAGAACGTTAAACGCCTCTGGCATACCTGCGTTAGAGGAAGGTTCGCCTTTGACGATACTTTCATAGATCTTAACACGACCGTTCATGTCATCACTCTTGATAGTGAGTAGCTCCTGTAGTGTGTTTGCTGCCCCGTAGGCTTCTAGGGCCCAAACTTCCATTTCTCCAAGTCTCTGACCACCGAACTGGGCCTTACCACCAAGAGGCTGCTGGGTTACCAATGAGTAAGGACCGGTACTTCTTGCGTGCATCTTATCATCGACAAGGTGGTGAAGCTTAAGATAGTAGATATAGCCACAGAAAACTGGGTTTACAAATGGAACACCTGTTCTACCATCAAAAAGCTTTGTCTTTGATGTAAGCGGCAGGCCTGCCTCTTTCATCTTAGCCTCTATCTGCTCCATGCTGGCGCTTTGGAAGACAGGGGATGTATACCACTGGTTTAGCTTAACAGCAGCCCAACCAAGCTCGGTTTCCATCAACTGTCCAATGTTCATTCGTGAAGGAACTCCAAGTGGGTTCAAGCAGACATCTAGCGGTGTGCCGTCTTCCATAAATGGCATATCTTCTTCTGGGAGGATTCTTGAAACAACACCCTTGTTTCCATGGCGTCCTGCCATCTTATCGCCTTGGCGAAGCTTTCTCTTGGTGGCAATTAAGACCTTGATAGTCTCTTCTACACCAGGTGGAAGCTGGTCGTCACCACCCTCACTCTTCTTTAGGCGCTGGACATCAATGACAATACCCTCTGTGCCATGAGGTACCTTAAGGGAAGTGTCCCTTACGTCCTTTGCCTTCTCTCCGAAGATGGAGTTAAGAAGCCTGAACTCTGGTGTTGCGTCGCTTTCACTCTTGGGGGTAACCTTTCCAACTAGGATATGGCCTGGGTGAACCATTGTTCCAATCTTGATAATCCCCTCTTCGTCCAGCATCTCAAGCACCTTCTCACTGGTATTTGGGATATCGCGTGTAAGCTTTTCGGGCCCCAACTTTGTCTCTCTTATGTCAGTGGAGAATTCGTGAATGTGAATTGATGTATAGATATCCTCTTTGACAACGCGCTCTGAAATCAAAACTGCGTCCTCATAATTGTATCCATTCCAAGGAACGAAGCCTACCAGAATGTTCCTACCAAGGGCCAGGTCCCCGCGGTCCGTAGCAGGACCATCGGCAATCACAGTCCCCTTCTGAACCACCTGCCCATATGACACAATTGGCACCTGCGTGAAACAGGTATCCTGGTTGGTTCTCTGGAACTTCTGAATCTCATACTTGTCAATCTCTCCCTCAATCTCCGCTTCGTCCTTGTTCACAGTAATCTCAATTCTTGTGGACGAGACATACGTGACCTTTCCACCTCTCTTAGCCTTGACAAGTACGCCAGAATCATAGGCGGCCTTGCCTTCCATACCGGTGCCAACCCTTGGGGCCTCTGGGAACAAAAGTGGAACTGCCTGACGCTGCATGTTAGAACCCATCAGGGCACGGTTAGCATCATCGTGCTCCAAGAATGGAATTAGGGATGCAGCAACGGATACAACCTGCTTAGGAGATACGTCCATGTACTTAATCTCTTCAGGATGCTTAGTTGAGTAGTCGCCCCTGTTTCTAACAGGAACGTCCCTATCTACAAAGCTTCCGTCACTATTGAGTTTGGCGTTGGCCTGAGCGATGAAGTATTTCTCTTCATCGTAAGCATCCAAGTACCTAACTTCCTTGGTAGCCTTCCCATCAACAACCTTTCTATATGGTGTCTCCAAAAATCCGTACTTGTTAATTCTTGTATAGTTTGCAAGTGAGACAATAAGACCAATGTTTGGACCTTCAGGAGTTTCAATCGGGCACATTCTACCATAGTGGGTATAGTGAACGTCACGGACCTCAAAGCCTGCGCGGTCACGATTCAGACCACCGCTTCCAAGGGCTGTAAGTCTTCTCTTGTGGGTAAGCTCTGCCAGTGGGTTAATCTGGTCCATGAACTGTGAAAACTGTGAGGATCCGAAGAATTCCTTGATAGCAGCCACAACTGGCTTATTTGAAATCAAATCCTGCGGCTTAGCGGCCTCTGGATTTGTGTTCATCCTATCCTTGGCAATTCTTTCCATACGGGAGAATGCAGCCTTAAGCTGCTGCTGCAAGAGCTCCCCTACACAGCGAACACGGCGGTTTCCCAAATGGTCAATATCATCGATGCTTTCTTCATGGATAAAGACACGAATCAGGAAGGCCATTGTGTTTACAATGTCCTGAGGTGTAAGAACTGTAAGATTCTCATCAAATTCTGTGTCATCTTCAGAAGAACTGAATCTCTTATGAAGCTTGTATCTACCAACGGTTCCTAAATCATAGCGGCGTGATGAGAAGAACATTTCGGGAAGCTCGCGCTCTCCGCGTTCAGTGGTAATCATTTCACCGGGCATCAGGACGCTGTAAATGGTGCTAAGGACCTCGTCCTTGGTGGGTTCGTCGCTGATTTCGGAGTTGGTGTATTTGGACTCTTCAATTCCGAAGCAGTTTAGGACCATGTCGCTGTGAAGTGAGTTTTCGGCGTCCATGTCGACAATGTCAATGCTAGTGACGCCCATGGTCATGAGTTGTTCCAGGTCGTTGGCGTTCAGAGCGGTGCCGGCTTGGAAGACCTTTGCGTTGTTGCCATCTACTTCTGCATAGATGTCCTTTGCAGGGTATTTTCCGTCCAATTCCTCCTTGGTGTCCTGATTTAGGGGCATTGTTTTGGAGGCGTAGAATGCTTCAATGATTTTTTCGCGGGTGTCGTATCCAATGGCACGAAGGAAAAGTGTTCCAAGAATTCTTTTCTTTCTGTCGATTTTTGCGCAAATTACGCGCTTTTTTTCGTCAATTTCAAACTCCAGCCAAGACCCGCGATATGGGATGATTCTGGAGGAGTAGACGCCCTTTTCGTATGTGAAAATGACGCCAGGTGAGCGGTGAATCTGGCTGACTACAACGCGTTCTGCGCCGTTAATGATAAATGTTCCCCGCTCTGTCATCAGGGGGATGTCACCCAAAAAGATTTCCTTTTCTCTTAGTTCGTCGTTGGCAGAGAGTGTCAGGCTAATGACGGCTTTAAGTGGAACGCTGTATGTGCGCCCCTTCTTTTTGCACTCGGTCTCTGATTTTATGCTACTGAAATCTAGGCTGTATGACTCATAACCCAGGCTCATCTCCCCGTTTGGACCATCTATAGGGAAAGTGGATCTGAACACTTCCTCAAGCCCAGACTTTGGGTCAAGCTTCTGGCCGTTTAAAAGTTTCTCACTCTGAAGGAAGTTTTCATAGGAATCTTTCTGGATTCCAATCAGGTCTGGGAGCTGGCATACTTCTTCGAAATCAGCTCCGATGTAGGTTCGGTTTATGGAATTGCCTTTGGCAACCATCGTATATCCCCCTAAGGAAAATGCTAAAATAAAACAGAAAACCCTCCTGGGCCTCAAATTTTGCTAAAAAAGCCAATTTGGGCCCTGGAGGTTAACTCAAAAAGGTCGATTACTTAACTTCGACAACACAACCGGCAGCTTCAAGCTTCTCCTTGACAGTAGCTGCATCAGCCTTAGAGATACCCTCTTTGACCTTTCCGCCGGACTCAACAAGCTCTTTAGCTTCCTTAAGACCCAAATCTGCACAGACCTCTCTGACTGCCTTAATAGCGGCAATCTTCTTTGTTGCATCAAAGGACTTCAGGATGACGTCAAACTCTGTCTGCTCCTCAACTTCCTCTGCGGCAGCGGTAGGTGCGGCAACTGCAACAGCAGTAGCGGCGGCTGTAACACCGAACTTCTCTTCCATAGCCTTAATAAGGTCTGCGACCTCCATTACGGTCATGTTGGCAATAGACTCTAGAATCTCATCTCTTGTAGCCATATTATCTTCTCCTTTGTATTTTTTACGGCCGTAGCATGGTACTTTGAAGACTAAGGCCGTTATAATTTATGCGTTTGCTCCACCAGCAGTTTCTGCTGGGCTTTTTCCTTCTAGCTTTTCCTGATAAGCAAGAAGTGTTGCAGCAACCTTCTGCATCGGAGCCATCATTGTTGCCATCAAGTGGCTGATAAGCTCTAGTCTTCCAGGTAGCTTTGAGAATGCGTCAACCTGAGCTGCATCAAAAGCTCTTCCATCCAAAAAGCCTCCGCGAACTTTAAGCTTGTTATCTGTTCCCTTCTGAGCATCAATAACAATCTTTGCAGCTGCGCTTTGCTCATCACCTCTGGTAAGAATAACCGCAGTAGGTCCAACCAAATCTTCATCAACACCATTGTGCCCAAGTTCACGCAGTGCAATCTTTGCATAGCGATTCTTGACAATCCGGCAAACAGAATCCTTTGCCCTAAGCTGCTTGCGCAAGTCCGAAAGCTGAGCAACTGTCAGTCCACGATAATCTGCAAAGATGAAACCGGAATACTGACTAAACTCATCCCTAAGCTGCTTTACTGCAGCCTCTTTTGTTGCATTAACTTTTGTCTGATAGTCCATATTTCACCTCTTTATTACTGCAGTTCCTTTGTATCTACCACAATGCCAGGGCCCATGGTCGATGCAATGGCTGTGCTGACAACAAAGTCACCCTTAGCATCAGCAGGTCTTTTCCTAAAGACTTCCTTAACTGCAACAACTGCGTTTTCCGCAATCTTCTCAGCATCCATGGAAACCTTACCAATTGCCATGTGTACAACACCAGTCTTATCCGAACGGAATTCTGTTCTACCTTTGCGAAGCTCTGCCAAGGCACCCTTGATGTCCATCGTAACTGTCTGTGTCTTTGGGTTAGGCATAAGGCCTCTTCTTCCCAAGATAGGACCTAGACGTCCAACGTCCTTCATCATATCTGGTGTCGCAACTGCTACATCAAAGTCCATCCAGCCGCCGCGGATTTTTTCAATCAAATCAGCATCGCCAACATAGGCTGCTCCAGCGTCCAATGCTTCTTGGGCCTTATCACCCTTAGCAAAGACAAGAATCTTCTTCTCTGCTGAGAACTGGTTTGGAAGAACTACTGTATCTCTGACGCTCTGGCTCTTTTTCAGCATAAGCTTAATATGAAGCTCTACTGTCTCATCGAACTTTGCATATGCAAGGTCTTTGACCAGTTCGGCAGCTTCAGAAATTGTGTAAACCTTTGTTTTGTCGTACTTTTTTACAGCATCCTGATACTTTTTGCCGTGCTTCATTTTTCCACCTCCACGCCCATTGATCTGGCTGTTCCTGCAATAATGCGCTTTGCAGCTTCCAAATCATTAGCATTCAAATCGGGCAGTTTTGTCTTTGCAATTTCCTCAAGCTGAGCCTTAGACAACTTACCAACCTTCTGCTTGTTTGGAACTCCACTTGCAGTCTCTAGACCCAAAGCCTTCTTGATAAGAACTGCAGCAGGTGGTGTCTTAAGAACAAATGTGAACGATCTGTCAGCATAAACCGTGACAATAACAGGAATGATAAGCCCAGCTTCAAACTGTCTTGTCTTCTCATTGAACTGCTGGACAAACTGTGGTGCACTTACACCATGTGGGCCAAGGGCTGGACCAATCGGTGGTGCCGGCGTAGCCTTCTGGGCTGGACACTGCAACTTTATTACTGCAGTAACCTTTTTCTTTGCCATATCTCTCTCCTTACGTGGCTACTTCTACAAAATGCCCCGCAAGCACAATCACTCTTGCACTATTGGCCAATCTTGGCACACAAGGCACTTCATAAAAGACTCCCACGCTGGTATTAACGCCTGTCATTCGATCAGGCTCCCACCTTTCCTAAAACGCAAGTCAATGCATCCATACATCCCCACATCTTAGGAGAGGAGTTTTTCATGTACAAATGGACGTATGTATCCACCCACCAGGCAACATCCGGTACCTTGGCGGCAGCGTAGTCAAATCTTCTCTACCTGAGAAAACTCTATCTCTACTGGGGTCGGACGCCCGAAAATCTCCACGGACACCTTAATACGATTCTTCTCCGTGTTAATCTCCTCAATAAGTCCCGAAAATCCAGAAAACGGCCCCTCGGTAACCTTGACGGCATCCCCTACGCTGAAATTCTGTCTAGGCTTGAACGTCTTCTCCGCCGAAATCTCTCCCGTCTTCTGCAAGATATTATTCATCTCTTCCTTCGTCAGCGGGATTGGCTTGGACACTCTCGACGCGGCAAGAAAACCTGTCACACCCTGAATATGCTTAATCTGCGAACAATACTCCTTCCACGAATCATCATCCGGTAGGTCGAGTTCTACCAGTACGTACCCTGGTAGCACCTTGTGCTTAACTTCTTTCTTAACCCCGTCCTTAACCTCTAAAACAGTTTCGAACGGCACTTTTACATCAAGACACACGGTCGCAAAGTTTGCGTCCGTGTCCATTAACTTGCGGATGAGTTTCTCTATCTTCTGTTCGTAACCTGAATAGGTGTGAACTGTATACCAGTGTCTTGCCATAACTGCCCCCTATTTTAAAAAATCAGGGTAACCAGCTCTAAAAGCAGAAAATCGACAAGACCAAGCAGTATGGCGAAGATGATTGTTGTTATAAGAACGATCTTTGTTGACGACAAAATAGTAGCCCTATTCGGCCAGGCTACCTTCTTCATCTCAAGTCTGCATTCTTTTAGATATCTGAAAAACTTCCAATCTTTTGGCTTCTTCATCTCTTCTCCTAAACAGAGGCTAAGTACAGGCCAGGAGGGATTCGAACCCCCAACACCCGGTTTTGGAGACCAGTGCTCTAACCGTTGGAGCTACTGGCCTATATTTTTCCTCTATTTATTTTACCTTTGTTTCACGATGAAGTGTGTGCTTCCTATCAAATGGGCAGTACTTCATCATTTCTAACTTGTTTGGATTGTTACGGCGATTTTTCTCTGTTGTATAATTCTTCCTCTTGCACTCTGTGCACTGGAGAGCAATCTTCTCAACAGGACTTTTCTTCTTGTCTGCCATATCTCTATCTCCTTAAGGTCAAAGCCCCCGAGCGGATTCGAACCGCTGACCCCCACCTTACCATGGTGGTGCTCTACCGGCTGAGCTACAAGGGCATAGTGCTAGTGTAAAAACGCGCAGAATGTAACTTAGCAAAACCCGGCCCCTTTGTCAACAACTTCACAACATATATTGTAATATTCCCCCATCGTTTAACAAAGAGCGAGACTTATCACGGATTTACCACAAGCGAAGCTGTCATTTTACAATTTCCCCTATTTCAACCCCTGCTTCAAATTGAATTAGCATCAATCTTGTGATAGATTAAGCGCACATCTAGTATTGGGGCTGTTTCCTAACCTCATTTGTTACATGCTATAAGGAAACAGCCCCCTTTTTTCTCTCCACCACCTAGCCATCTTAGCTAGGCATTTTGACTGTTTTAAAAAGTTCAGACAGATATTAGCACAGACTTGCAAATTCGTCACGCTCCACACGCTCCACATGACGAATTTGCTTTAACATAGATTTTTCTGTCTTCTGAAATTTCTCGGCCACAGATAAGTCAAACTGGTTTAGGCTTGCTTCATAAACGAAGTTCATTTCTTACGTTGAAAACTTCATATTTGGATAATTCTTTTGCATTTCATTGTCGCCGTAGGTCTTGTCTAAGAATTGCTCTAGGGCATTTGCTGGAGGCGTATAATCTGTAAGCCTTTCCCTCCACCTCATTACCGCAGCAGAGGAGAAAAAGAAGTTTAGCGCCATGAATATGGAAAGTACTACACATCCGATTTTCCAAAACTTGCCATCTATCTTCTCTAGATAGGTGGCAAGTATGGGAAATACAAATCGAGTAACGGTAATACCCAAGACGCCCCAGATCAAAGCCATTTTTAAGCTAACTCTTCCGCCGATGTTCATGAAATGACAACTGTAATCCCAGGATTTTGACCCAAAGACGATTTCTTGTAGCAAACTCCCGAAATACTCCACCAACGAACCAACCACAGAAAAGAGAATAAATTGTAGAAGGATGTTTTTATTTTTCAAAATCGATGAAGCTAGGTAAACCGATACCGCCCCTACACCATAAATGATGCAAAACGGCCCCCAAATTGTGGACGAATGGCTTTCCCATGATCCCTTTTTTAAGATGCACCATAGCCCTTCCAAAATGAATCCAATGACACTTCCGAATATAAAAAGCCAAAATAGTGAGCAATATGAGATGTGCCTAAAAGTATATTCTTTATGTTCTTTATCCGATTTTGTGGGCATATCCACAGCGGGAAGCTTCATTAACAAACCTCCTTACCTTATACTATTAGCTCATCCGACAGGCGCATAATTTCTGGCGCCAACTTTGCTCGCTTACTCTTGACCATATGCGTATAGATTGGATATGTTGCAATCATTCCAGCAATACCAATAATTCCGATGACAATTCCTGGGATGAATAGCCTGTCTCTCAATGTCAATGTAAGCCACATCCCTGTACCAAAAATCAGAGAACTAACAACTCCAAAAATCAGAGATGCAATGGTCGCTCCCTTTGTAGAACTAGCATCTAAGCGACGAAGCTGTTCCATAGAACTTTCTTTTTTCGTCTGAGGTGCATATTTCTCTCGGATGTTTTTGATTTCCTCCTGCTCTTTCGCAGAATAGGAATAGATGGATTTTTCATTCTTTTCTTCCATAATCTTTTTCTTCTTTAAGATTTCTGAAGAAAAAGTAACAGGCATACATTTGTGAAATATTCAAATAATGTTTGTGAATTGTTAATTTTTTACGTTTATCAAGTGGTAACCGCCGATAGAAGCCTCATTGAATTATGGACGACTCACCATACTCGATTGAAAATCATCGCTGAATGAGTAGACGGATTCTATGTTTTTAACAACCTAAGAGGCAAGACCAAGAATTTTGGCAGATAAAGCGTAGACGTAGCAACAGGCTTTTGGGTTCTGGTTAACTTCTTAGGGCATGCAAAATTTCGGGCAAAAGTTGCTTCTTGCGCGACAGCACGCCGGGCATGCTAAATACATGGTCTGAAATAAGTTGATATGACAACTTCTTCTCATACTTGCAAGGCGTGGACAAAAGGACACTATCGCCGCGCAACACGTCGGTAACCATCAGCATAAGCCAATTCAGGCCATTGGATAGGCGCACCTCCTCCAAAGCCTCTAGGTACACATCCTTCAACGCGTCCAAATCTCGCAACACTGGAATAGCGCATTGTCCGACGGCAATCTTCACGCCGTTGCCCGTGTACGACTTCAAATCCGAATTTATTACCGTCTTCGGGTCCAACGCCGACAAGGACTCGCTATGGCTAAACAACTCGCGCCCAAAGCTGTCCAGGTCCACCACTCCACAGATCGAGGCCAATTGGTTGGCACTTCCAATGTCGATATCCGTTGTTGTAGGAGACTTCAAAATCATGGTATCGCAAATAATACCCGTCAACAGAACTTTTGCTGTAAGCGTATCCGGTATTAGGCCGTTGCGAAGGTACTGCTGATGCACAATAGTGCAAGTGCTGCCAAGGGGCTCGACATCGAATAGGATGGGCATATCGGTTTTCGGAGCGTCGACGCGGTGGTGGTCGATGACCTCGATGATATTAGCTTCCTCGATGCCATGGATGCTTTGCGAGGCCTCGTTGTGGTCGACTAGGATTACGTTGTATTTCGGCTTGCTGAGAAAGCAGCGGCGGGTGATGAAACCGACCCACTGGCTGCCGTCGAAGACCGGAAGGCCTCGGAGAGATGAGTTGGCAAGCATGTCGCGTGCGTCGTCGAATAGGTCGGACAATTGGACCTCGGCGCCCTGTTTGCTACTCATTATGTTCTTGACACACGCGGTCATCCTCAGACGCCTAAGCGCCTCCGCTGTGCCTAGGTTGGTCTGGTAGACAAAGCCCTTATAGTTAGAAAAGTCTACGTCTTTTACCCCGTTGGTGTTTGTAATTATAATCCCAGGCACGCCCATCTTGATAGCGTGCTCTATATGGTCCTTGCGGTTGCCCATGACCACTACACTAGAGGTGTTCGGCTGCACTATTGTCTTAAACTTACTCAGCCCAGTTGCGTCCACTATCAAACTTGCATTCAGCACTTGCTGCTTGCCGCGACAAATGACTTTGCCTGGTATTATCGAAGCTATATTTCTTACTGGAAGCTCATACACAGGTATGGCTACCGAGTTGTCTTTTAAAAACCATCGTGTTATATCATCTACGCTTAACAGTCCATAATACTGTCCCTCGTGCACTACTGGCACTACTGACGGTTGGTTCATGCTATACACATTCACTAGATTATAGATGGGCGACTCCGAGTCTACCACTACCTCTGGCTTTAGCATGACATCCGACACTTTTGGATATACATCCTCTAGGTACATCGGCGCTTGAAACCCTATTGCCTGAAGTTGCCGCTTGACTCCCTCCGACAGATGCCCACACCTTACCGGCACATACTTATTTGCCGGGTCTAGTATGCTTTTCAGCCTTGAGTACGCATACGCTGAGCAAACGCTATCTATATCTGGGTTTCTATGTCCTGTTATATATATGGTCTTCATAGTCCAACTGTATTATTAAACACCCCCATAGTCAATCAAATCCTTCGGCTAGTTACAGTTGTTCTTTTTCGATTTTGGCTGCAAAACGTGGCCTATGTGGAGTGGGCTGCCTTATATATTAATAAGAGAAAACCAATTCAGTCCCCTACCCTGTCCTTCGCAAACGCTCTGCCAAAACATCCAAATTCCAACAAGCTACCTGTACTGCAAGATACGATGTACAGTACAATCGAGCATCAATGACCAATTTTGCATTTGAATCATAGAGAAAAGCACACATGCATTGTTACTGTTCACAGCCAATCTACCAAATTAAGCAAAGTTGGTCGCTCTTAAGATAAGTCGGCCAGTTGCTCCCGTAACCCTTTGCAGAGGATTTCCACGTATTTTCAAAAATGAAGCGAAATACGTGGAAATTTCCAC
>X301_European_Hare__coassemble_938_pt1 | contig 34091 bp, 24 predicted proteins | sample X301_European_Hare__metabat2_high_PE_015 | metagenome-assembled genome bin X301_European_Hare
TTACACCAAATGTAATTTAAATTACAAAAGGTGATAATTTTTATCACTTTTTGTTAAAGTTTGAACAAAAAGTGTAAAACATAAGTGGTTGAAACTGCCCTAGGTGGTAAAAATGGTACACTATTGAGATGTGTTTTTACACCAAATGTAATTTAAATTACAAAAGGTGATAATTTTTATCACTTTTTGTTTGTTTTTGAACAAAAAGTGTAAAAAGTGAGAGATTCACCAGTACAACTGTTTTTCCCAAGAAAGTTAATCATCTGTATTTAAGGTAGCTTAGTTTTAATGCAATTGACCATGCCTAATTCTAAGGCATTGAGACATGAGAAAAGGCGGGATGAAAGGAAAAAGTGGCAAGGGAAAGCAGGAAGTGGGAGGGCTACTTGATGTTGCGGGCGTGGCAGATGGTTTCGTAGGCGGACTGGATTTCGCGGAAGCGCTGAGTGGCGTAGTCTTTGAACTCGTCGGCAAGACCTTTGGCAGCAATGGTGTCGGGGTGGTACTCAAGGATGAGCTTGCGATAGGCTTTTTTGATTTCGGCATCGGTGGCGGTTTCGGGGAGGCCTAAGACAGCGAAAGCTTTGGAGGTGCCGCTAACGTGGTATTTGCGCCGAATGTTTTCGGTAACGGAGTCAGGAATACGGAAGGAACGCGCGGCAAAATCGATAAGAGAGGTCTCGGTCTGGGAGAGGCGGCCGTCTTCCATGGCGACGCGATAGAAGATGTCGAGCATCAGAGTGAGGATTTGTGGGGAGGAGCGGAAGTTTTGGGCGAATTGGTCGGCTAGGTTTTGGAAGGAGATGTCTTGGGTGAGGGCTTGGTTGAAGATGCGTTGCGCGTATTGGTAGCTTTGGCCGGAGAGGCGAAGGTCCTGGACCATGAATTGTTCGACTTTTTGGCGGGCGCCGGGAGTGACGGGGCCGTCGGCGGAGGCGAGTTTGGCTAGCATGGAGAAGGCGCCGACGAAGAAGACCATTTGTGAGCGGCTGTAGCCAGTGTTGCGGAAGTAGTAGCCCTGGTCGTCTTGTGGGTTGAAGTAGTTGCGGTCGGAGCCCCGTTTGCCTTTGCTGGCGTCCTTTTCCTTGTCGTACATGTGGCCAAAGACGGCACCTGCGATTAGACCCAAGGGGCCCCCTAAGTAGAAGCCTAGTATGCCGCCTATAATTTTACCAAACCAGCCCATGCAAATTCTCTATTTTAGTCCATTATGTGCTTAGAGCTTATCAATTAGCATGGAACACTTGCCACTTGGAATGGGGAGAGTTTTCTTCTTTTTCTCGTCCAGAATTTCGATAGTAAAGTAGTAAAGTTTCTCGCTTTCCAGGCGAATTTCCCACCCTCTGGCGTTTTTGTTGCTCAAAATAGTAATCAAGTTCCGCTTCAGCGAGAGATTCTCAATCCCCATCACCTCTAGGCTGGGCACCATCCAATTGACAGTCTTTCGTGGCAACGAAATATCAAGGCCAATGATATTCTCAATCATCAACGTAATAGTCACTAGGCACGCCTGAGGCAAAAATCTTTTACGCGGGAAATCGCCATCGGGTCCTGGCACACCTTCTTTCGTCGGCAAATACGCCTCCCACACGTCACCTGGCTTGTCGCCCTCTGGGTTCAACGTGTCCAAAATGAAATACACGTGACGAATCGCGCACTCACGAGCAAAGACATATTCACCATATTTTTCGAGGCCTTTGACAACGCCATACACATTAGAGGGTACGCATGAACTGCAATAGCCATTTGGAGTTTCAGAGTAATACTTAGAGTCCGCGCTTACGCTTGGGAACGGGTTATCTGTTCCAAAGTATGCTGGGTCCTTAAGGTAGTTCACCATATACGCCGCGCGCTCATCATTCGGAATCTCTGCCAGCATTGTCCAGTAAGCGCTAATCATCTTCAGGCGAATACGCTTTTCGTTTTTATCCAAATCATAGTAGAAGTGGCTGTCTTGGTCCCACATCATGTTATTGATTCTGGTTTTCAGCGAAAAGTACAATTTTTTATACCTGAAGCTCAGTTCTTTATCATTAAGTATGTCCCCTATTTCCGACAAATACAGGGCATTTAGCGCCACCATTGTGTTAAAATCCACTGCATAGCGTGTCTGTTTTCTAGGAATATTGCCCGTCTGGCAAGCAGATACTGGCACAGAAAACAACCCATTTTCCTTTTGGAATGTCTCCTTCAGCCAGGTAAAGTAGTTCTCCAAAATTGGCACAACTTCCTTAAGTCGTTTTTTATTACCTATTTTGTGATAAAAAAAGAACTCTACATATGCAAACAGGGGTATGCTCACACCCTCTGGGTTGTCTGGTCTGAATATAGGGCGCCCATCCACTAGACTATAATCAGACCTTATGGCTCCGTTTTTTTCCTGCTTTGCATAAAAGTAGTCCAGCATATCAAATGGCGAGTACGTCTGGTTGCTGTAATTTAAAAAAAGTGCAGATAGACAACAGTTAAACTGATTGAATGTTTTTTGCCCTTCATACGTCAGGTAATTCCCTGCTAGGCCATTTTGTTCCGTCCCCTGAACCCAATTTTCCTCTATCCAAACCCAGGATCTGTCATAAAGATCAACGAAATCTTGGTCATAAAAGTGTATTGATGGAATTGATTCTCTGCTTAACACTTTGTTCCCCATTTCATAAAAAACCCAATATCAAACGATATTGGGGTATAATACAATCGATACTACTGGTAAGTTTACCACATATCGAAAATAACGTCAAAGTTATTTTATTGAATTTGCTAATTATTTTGCATTAAGTTATTTGCCTGCTCCTATTTTTTGCGAAATTCAAAGGTGCATGCTGTTGCAACTTGTTGCAGCTTGGGACAACCTGTTACAGTTTGTCCCACCGTGGGGAGTAGCAGAAGTAGCAGGAGCAATAGGAGCAGTGTGAGCGGTGGTTTGAAGACTGGAGAAGGCATTGAAAGGCAAATGGGCAAAATCCGCACGGAATCCACCACAAATGCTAGTATTTTTGCTGAGTTTCCTTTTTACTGAGTTTCCTCTTCCCTCTTTACTCTATTTACCACAACCAACAGGCTCCTAGCCCTAGAGCACCCAATGTATAGATAGCGACTTTTATTTCTATAAAATCGGTTCGTATCAATCAAAATAACTACCTTGGCATCAAGACCCTTAAACCCCTGAATCGTAGAATAAGCTGGGACGGTGGTTTTTTTCACAACTCCCTCCCACATCTCGCAAACCTCCAGTCTGCCAGCTCCGACCTTATCCAAAATAGACTTGTTAAGCCTAACAGGGGAAAGGAAAACAACCTCATTTAAGGGGACACCACCGCGCCTAAACTCCCTCATTAGCGCAGTAATCTTGCTGATAAACTCATTCAAGCTCGAATAAGTAATCTCCCGGACCTCCTCTCCGTTTTCAACCATCTGCTCACTAAAAAATCCATCTTCACTACTTTCAAAACCTACACTTTCCCCAAAACTACCACTCCCCTTAGTTGGGTCTTCCTCCTCTCTACTCACCCTCGCCGTATATCTTGCAATCTGCACTGTATTGCGACAATTAACCAAAAGCCTAAACCTAACAGGATTGTACAAACACAAAAGCCGCATCCCCTCTGCATACTCCGACTCTGGATTGTAAATATTCTGCTTCTCATCCTGAAACACAGCCCACTGCCCCTTCTCCAGTCCACCGAGTAAAACTTGGTCCACCGCATGCAGATAGTTGGGCTTTAGCAGATCCTGCCCCTCGTCCATAACCAACACGTCATAACGTAGCGCCTCTCTCTCAATTTCTGGCAGTAGCTTCAGTTTCTTCAAAAACTCCTTAGGCAAAATCTCCGAAAAAAACTCATTAGGATTCTCCACATTAGCCATCGAATCCCCCAACACAAACTGCCCAAAAAACGCATGAATGTTAATAATAGTAAGTCTACTTCCAGTCTGCTTATCTAGAAACTCCGTCCCCCGCCAGTACTGGCTTTCAGGTCGCTCACAAAGAGACTCCCCAAAAACCGACTCAAACTTTTTCCCAATATCCCCCGCCAAATTCTTATTATACGTCAAATACAGGACCCGCTTTCCCTTCTTGTACTCCCGTCTGGCATACTCCACCGCAAGTAGCGTCTTACCAGTACCCGCTCCTCCTTCAATCAAAAGCCTCTGGTTCGCCGCCAACGCAAGCAACACATTCCCTTGCTCCCTAGTCAGCCGCAAAAGCTTATTATCCACATCGCTCAACCTATCCCCCAACGATGGCACAAACACAAAATCTCCCCGCAGATACTCCGCAATCATATCCACCTGCTTTGTCGACAACGCCTCCGACTCACTCGCCCGCCGACTCTGCCAATACGCAAAAATCCCCTTAATATACTCCGTTATATCTCCCGTATTCCGATCATACACAATCTCCCCGATAATCTCCGCCCCGCGCGCACTAAACACAATATCAGGAAACATCACCCCGCACGCAAACACCACCGCTCCCCAATCAATCTCAGAATCGAACCGCTTCCGCAAATCCTTTAACAGGCTAAACATATTCCCCGTCGCCTGCCCAAAAGGCCCCTCCGCCTTCACCACTTCTCGCCCCGTCCGGTCCATATAAATCCACTCCCCATCGCGCACCTCTACACGCCCGCCCTTAATCTCCAAACAGGCTATGCCGAGTTCGCTGACAACAACAAAATCAGTTTCTCCATAAATTTTTGACTGATGCCTTGGCAACCCCAGCGAGTGCAGCACATACGCGTGCTCCAGATTCAACCCCTGTAGTATCTCAAAAACCTTCCGCTCCGCATTGCTCTTAACATCATCGCCACAAAAACTCGGTACAAACTTTACCATCTTATCTTCGACTACTCCCTCTTTCTCTAAGTCCTCCCCTTATTATACCAAAAGTTCCTCCACTTCCCAACCACAACTTTTCTATCTGAAGTATGGTCAACACACAAAACTCACTACCTTCTACTGCGTGTTTGTGCTCGTGTTTTTGCTTTTGTCCAAAGGTTTTCCCAATTCAAAAAACCCACAAATGTCCCTAAATTCAAAGCAGTCTCCTTCCAATCTAAGTCTGCCGAAAGTAATAATAGCAGAATCCCAAAAACATTGGCCGCTTTAAAGCATATCGATAAAAGCCTCTATTTCTGATTAATTGCACTCAAACTATGTTGCCTTTAGAACAGGAGGTAAAAATTGGTTGCGAATTATGACTAGCAATTACCTTTAATATAAGAAAATACAGTTGTAATTTCATTTTCACTTCCACTATAACTTAAAACAGTATACAATCACCACATGCAAAACTCTCAATCCCACACTAACTTCCTGGGAAAAAACAAACCCACTAAAAAATCTCACACCTCTCACACAAACTCCAACTTCATCCAACATACCTCAAACAAAACAAAATCCTCCACATCACCCAACTCTACCAAAAACTCCTCCCCACAAAAAATCATCCCAACAGAATGCACCCCAACTAAAGCAAACCCCATAGCCTTCCTCCCAATCTCCCGCTCCGACATGGATAAACGCGGCTGGGACCAACTTGACATCCTGCTTATCTCCGCCGACGCCTATGTCGACCACCCATCCTTCGCCGCCGCCCTCCTTGGCCGCATGCTCGAAAGCCATGGCTATCGCGTCGGTATCATTGCCCAACCTGACTGGAAAAAATCCGACTCTCTGACCATCATGGGCCAACCACGCCTCTGCGTTATGATCAGCGGCGGCAACCTCGACTCCATGGTCGCCCACTACACCAGCGCCAAAAAACGTCGCAGCACCGACCAATACTCCCCTGGCGGCAAAATCGGCCTACGCCCCGACCGAGCCACCATCGTCTATTCCAACCTCGCCCGCCAAGCCTTCGGACACATTCCAATTATCATCGGCGGCATCGAAAGCTCACTACGCCGCCTCGCCCACTACGACTATTGGCAGGACCTAGTCCGCAAACCCATCCTCCTCGACGCCAAAGCAGACCTCCTCGTCTACGGCATGGGTGAACTCCAAACCCTCGAAATCGCCCGCCGTCTCGCCGCCGGAGAAACCATCAAAACCCTCCATGACATCCCCGGCACCTGCTATGCCCTCCCAATTTCCGCACTCAAAACTGACCAACTCACCACCCAAACCCAGGCCGCTCCCGCGGCCGAGTCCGTTGTCATCTCTTCCCCCTCAGCCATAACGACAAACTCAACTTCCAATTACACCACATCAGCATCCACTTTCACTTCTTCTCCCGACTCCAGTTTTTCCTTAAACCCATCACTCTTTGCCCCCTATACTCCCATCCTTCTTCCCTCATTTGAAGAAGTTTCGCTAAGAGACAAAAAATCCAACACCCCAGACCCCGCTAGCCAAAAAGCCTATGCCAAAGCCTTTAACATCCAGCTTACTCACGAAAACCCATTTCAAAAACAATGTCTTATACAGCCATGTAACGGCAAAATTATTGTACAAAACCCTCCCTCCAGGCCATTAACCGAAGCCGAATTTGACTCTCTGTACGAACTGCCATACCAGCGTAGGTGGCATCCCATCTACGACAAATTAGGCGGAGTCCCTGGGCTGCAGGAAGTTCAATTTTCTATCACCAGCAACCGTGGTTGCTTCGGCGGCTGCTCCTTTTGCGCAATCACCAACCACCAAGGTCGCATCATCCAAACTCGCAGTACCGCATCCCTAGTGAGAGAAGCCACCCTCCTTACCCACCACCCCGACTTTAAAGGCTACATCCACGACCTAGGCGGCCCCACCGCCAACTTCCAAGGCCCCGCCTGCACCAAACAACTCTCCGTCGGCCCATGCGCAAACCGCCAGTGCCTCTTCCCCACACCTTGCCCCAACATCACCGACACGCACCGCCTCTACCTAGCCAAACTTGATGCCGTCGCATCCGTCCCTGACGTCAAAAAAGTCTTCATCCGCAGTGGACTTCGCTTCGACTATCTAATGCTCTGCGCCGACAAACCCACCCAACAACTTTTTCTCCAAAAACTTGTCTCCAACCACATAAGTGGTCAACTAAAAGTTGCCCCCGAGCACATTTGCAACAACGTCCTCCATTGTATGGGTAAAAGTCCTGTAGCCGTCTACGACGCCTTCCGCGCCGCCTACTCTGCTGAAAACAAACGCCAACACAAAAAACAGTTCATCATCCCCTACCTTATCGCTGCCCACCCAGGATCCACCATCGATGATGCCATCCAACTTGCCCTTTATATGAAAAACCAGCACTTTGTGCCAGAGCAGGTCCAAGAGTTCTACCCCACCCCCTCTACAGTATCTACCTGCATGTACTACACTGGCCTTGACCCCCGCCCTGGTCAAAACTTCAAAAGCATCTACATTCCCAAAGGCCGAGACGCCCATCTCCAGCGCGCCCTCCTCCAGTTCAACAAGCCGCAAAATCGCTCACTTGTTCTTCAGGCCCTTCAAAAAGCCAACCGCCTAGACCTAGTCTCCACCCTCCTTCCCAACAAGCCAATAGACTAACAACAGCCCACACCTAAAACCCTGAAGTTCACTTGTCTCGCTGAAAAACTTTGTGATACATTGCTACCTAACTTCCGTCGTTTTACTCAAAACCTAGTGCTCAGACATCAATTAGCATGCAATTTTTAAAGAGATTATCAACTTCCTTTTTCTCAAGATATAGAGCATCTAAGACGGATAGACCTGTTTGATTTTTGACCTTTGCATTCGCAACAGGATTCTTGGAGATATTCACATATATTTGATCTCCCCGATTTATCACTCTAAAATCTCGCATGAAATTTATGAGGTCATATGAATTAACTTGGTTTTTAAAGCATTTAATTTCCAAGACTCTTAAAAGAAACAGACTAAGGTAACAGATTAAGAAGTGACCATAAATTGTTTCCTTCTTCTGGACGTAAACTGGGCGTGCATCAAGGTATGATTTTGTGATTCGGAAAGACTTCTCAATTTTCCATAAGCAGTGGTAAGTTTCGTAGACTTCTAATGGATTCATGTCAATTTCAGATGTCACTATTAGATTATAGCCAGCAAACTTCATATCTTCTTCAATCTTTTCGTAATCTATTTCTACAACAGGTTTTACTTTTTTCCCATTCTTGTCTTTATTAGTAATCTTTACATATTTTGCACTATCACCAAGGTCGTCTTTTGCAATGCTTTTGTATGTTGTATAATTAGTTGCCTTATCAACCATTTTCTGAATTTCTTGCCTTTGTTTTTTTGCAAGTTTTGGATTGTATGAAACGATTCTTTTTTCTTTAACAGAAAATGAAACTACAGTGACCTTTCCCGTTTCTGGATCAATTTCATCAAACTGATAATTAAATGTATCAATACAGGACTTGATACGGAACTTGAGGTTTCCTTTTTCATCTCTATAATCGGTGAACACATTTACATCGTTTTCTAAAAGAACCCACTGCTTTTCTTGATCACTAAGGTTTCTACCATGCACCGATTTTGAAAAAATATATCCGTCATTTGCCTCTTTTACAGCAGCATAAATATTCCTAGCACAGTTAAGTCCTTTGTCAGCAACTTGTACCGTTCGACCTTTGACCTTATAGCGCTGTTTCATCTCTTCAATACATTTTCTGATGTATGTTTTTTCGGATTCATTTCCTGGATACATCTGCATTGCAATTGGCACAAGGTCTGAATCAAGTAGCAATGCTTGCCCAATAATAGGTCCTTTATGATTTTCCTTAGAAGGTCCTTTTTGTTTGTCGTCTTTGGCTTGGTCTATTTCAAAATAATAGTTTGTGCAGTCAAAAAATACTGTATCCAGATTCCTCTTATAGTACCTTTCATAACAATGATTGAACAATTCAATGTATTTCTTATAGAAACCACCAATAAATTCACATCCATCATAGACTTGATCCTCTGAAATTTGAACTCCCCCATACAGATATGGAAACACCTGGGATACGGTCTTTGATTTTGAACATGGGAAAAGAACTCGTGCGTATATAAGCTGAGAAATTAAATCATAAAGAGAAAACTGAAAATTCTTTGCAGATGCAAGAATATCGATGGTGGGTTTAACATCAAGTTCTGACAAAAGTGAATGGAGAAGGAAGTGACCAGCATACTGTTCTGGATAAGAAGAGAATGCTCTTGGTCTTGTATCCTCATGAAAAGCAGCTTTCCGTTCAGCCTCCTTTTTCTTTACATATTCTTTGTAATAAGCGATTGGATCAGAAATACCCGAAGCAATTAATTCATGAACATATCCAAATGCCTCTACTGATTTCGACCTAGCACCTTTTTTCTCCTTGTTCCATTGAGAATCGTACATTTGAAGATAGATGCCTTTTTTCTTTTTTTCTTGTCTTAAAAAGTATGCCATAACCAGTTTCTCCTAAAGTACTATGAAGTACTATCAGTATAAAACACTTGATAAAATTTGTCAATAAAAAAATGCCCCGAAGGGCATAATTTTTTTTCTTTTATGAAAAGGAATTAAGGCATAAAAGTATTGTGGTCTCTGCGAATTAGATTTTCATTGCTTCGGAATTTTCATAGTACTTTGACAGAAGACGGGCCCTCCTCCAGTTCAACAAGCCGCAAAATCGCTCACTTGTTCTTCAGGCCCTTCAAAAAGCCAACCGCCTAGACCTAGTCTCCACCCTCCTTCCCAACAAGCCAATAGACTAACAACAGCCCACACCTAAAACCCTAAAGTTCACTTGTCTCGCTGAAAAACTTTGTGATACATTACTAGCACATCAGAGCACCATGCAAACAACCAACCCAACATCTACACTAATTCTCAATGCCAACATTGTCTCCGCCGGAAGCATTCGACCAAACAGTGGAATTCTCATTGATGGCCGCATTGCAAACATCTTCGACATGGCCGACCTAGACAAAATAAAAATCCCAGGCAACGACAACTCCAACACAAAAATCATTGACGCGCGCGGACAAATCACCTGCCCCGGCCTGATCGACACCCACATCCACGGCATCGCCGGCCGCAGCACCGACGAAAACTCGCCCTCCGCCATCCTAGACATGTCCCACGCCCTGGCACAACACGGCATCACCTCCTTCATCCCAACCCTCTACTCTGGCCACCCCGACAAAATGGTTAAGGAGGCTAGTTCAGTTGTCAGCGCCATGGGCAAAGAAACCGGAGCTAGGATTCTAGGTATCCATATGGAGGGTCCATTCCTTAGCCCAGAAAAAAGTGGAGCTCAGGACAAAGAGTCTATGAGCCTTCCAAGTGCAGAAATAATGGAAAAACTGCTGGAGGCTTCCAAAGGCAACCTGCTAGCCATGACAGTTGCGCCAGAACTACCAGGAATTGAAAAAGTTGTGGAAATAGCCAAAAAAAATAATGTAGTTCTACTAATGGGGCACACAAATGCCACTTACCAACAGGCAAAACGTGGAACTGAACTAGGGATAAGACACACAACCCACATGTTCAATGCCATGAGTCCATTAAGTCACAAAAACCCAGGGGTTGCAGGAAACTCGCTGATAAATGACGAGATGAGTCTAGAAATTATCGCAGATGGTGTTCATGTGAACATGGACCTAGTTCAGTACGTTATCAGAACAAAAAGCACAGAAAAGGTTGTGCTAATTACAGACAGTTTAGGCCCAACCGGCTTAGGACTAGGTCATTACAAGGCTAACGCAATGGACATTGTCCTAGGAGAAAACGGAGCCTTTGTTGATGCAAAAGACCACACTAAATTATGTGGTTCTGCACTGACACTGAACAAAGCTGTAGCAAATGTTGTAGCAGGTGGAACAGACTTGGCAAAGGCTGTTAAACTGGCTACCGAAAACCCAGCAAAGATATACTCACTAAGGGGCCTAGGTGCAATATCTAGAGGTTTTTTGGCAGACATAGTTATCTTTAACGATAGCCTAATTCCCCAGTATGTACTAATAAATGGCAAGGTAGTACACGAATTAGGCCACGATTGATATAGGAGAAAATCCATGAAAACATTTGACTATTTTAAAGAAATTTGCAAAATCCCGCGCGAATCGGGCAATGAGGAAGGCATGAGGCAGTATCTACTGTCCTGGGCCAAGGAAAATAATTTTGAAGCACTCAGAGATAATGCAGGAAACATTATAATAAGAACAAAGGCAACAGAAGGACATGAAAATGTAGCGTCAGTGGCGCTTCAAGGTCATATGGACATGGTTTGTGTGAAGACAGCAGAAAGTAAGCACAACTTCCTAACTGACCCAATAGAAGTTTATCAAGATGGGGACTTCCTCCGTGCAAAAGATACAAGTCTTGGCGGAGACAACGGAATTGCAGTTGCCATGATTATGGCGCTTTTTACAGATAAGGAAGCAAAGCATGGACCACTGGAGGCAATCTTCACTTTTTCTGAGGAAACAGGTATGGACGGCGCCTTTAATTTGGATGGAAGTCTAGTCCAAAGCCGCCGTTTAATTAACTTAGACAGTGAAGAAGAAGGAGTCATTTATATAGGTTGTGCAGGCGGAATTGACATTGTTGGGCGCGCTAAATATGAACTAGACGATGTCCCAAAAGACTGGGATACCCTTAAAATTTGCGTATGTGGCCTGCTTGGAGGCCATAGTGGAGGGGAAATACATCAACAAAGGGCCAACGCAATAAGTACCCTTGCCAGGGGACTCGTTTGTATTGAGCAGGCCAATGTCCCATTTATGCTCAGTCGCCTTGTTGGTGGGAGTCGTCGCAACGTTATCCCCTCGGCGGCCGAATGCGAAATCCTAGTTCCGCGCGATTGCAAGCACGTTGTTGCCGAGCAAATTCAGGCCACTCTGGATGCCCTTCGAGACGAATTCCGATTCACGGACGCTGGCCTGAGCATGACCTGCACGGACCTTGACAGCTGCCTTCCACTCCCGACATGCGCTTTGGACCCTGACCTGTCTCTACTTATCGCAAAGGCCCTTTTTGCGTGCCCGCACGGCGTCTACTCCATGAGCAAGGCCATCCCAGGTATAGTCGAGACCTCTGACAACTTGGCCATAGCAAGTTTTCAAAACGGTCTTTTTGAGGTCCAGTTGAGTGTTCGGAGCAACATTGACTCGGCCAAGTTATTACTAGCAAACAAAATAAAGGTGATTCTTGAAAGTTTTGGCATAGATTGCACTCTTGGCGACGGCTACCCATCTTGGGCACCAGACCCAGACTCCAAGTTGGCCAAACTCTGCGCCAAGGCCTATCAGGAAAGTACAGGCAAGGCTGCAACTATCACAGCCATCCACGCTGGTCTGGAGTGTGGGGTAATCAATAGTAAGTGCCCAGGCATGGACAGCATCTCGATTGGCCCGAACATGTACGATGTGCACTCGGTCAACGAGCACCTTTCAATTAGTTCTGTCAATCGCACCTACGCCTTTGTCTGTCAACTCCTGTCCATCATGGAATGAATTTGTAAGAAGCTTAAATTGTCTTCCGAAAATGGTACCCATAATGGTTCAACTGCCTATTTCAATGATAGGTTCGACGAAATACGCCTTCTTCTAATCTTCCACGCGGTAGTTATCTGCCAAACTTTGGTTGACTTTATCCGACAGATGATTTACGCAAGGCCTTTGATTTTTGCTTTGTTTATTCGCACCCTAGAAGTGATAAACCACCTTCCTATCATTATAGCTTCTAAGCGTATCCCCCCATAAAAGCCAGATCAAAAAGCTTGTTTTTTGGAATTGGCCTAACAATCTGGGCTTTTGCCAAGCCAAGTTGCCTCAAAACAGCCCAAACCAAGCCCGTGTCCGCTGGAATTTCCACGTATTTCTTCCCAATTTTCATTTTACGTGGAAATCTTCTGCCCTACCTAGCTTCAAACAACTTAAACGCTAGACTATGTTCATGGCCCAGCCGGATTTGGTGATTTGGCTAAGTTCTTGCTTGCGGTACTCTAGGTCGGGCATGTGAATAGACATAAGGTGCCAAAAGTCGTGACCATGGCCGCCGTAGATGAGGTGGCAGGACTCGTGAAGGACTGTCATGTCAATCAGTCTGGTGGGTAAGATGGCGCACATGTAACTTAGATACAGGCGTTTTTCAGCGGGATAGCAGACGCCCCACTTACCCTTGGCTTTATTTACATCAAATTTGGGGATAGAAATCTTTAACTTAGAGCACCAATAAGGGACTCGATCTTTCATGATGTCCTTGACGGTATCAATGTAGAGTTGTCGGATGATGGATTTGACATCTTCGACCATGTCTGTGATGGTTGTGATAATTAGCGTGTCGTCGTCGATTTTGTAGGCGGAGTAAGTACCACGACGGACTTGCAGGGACAGGCGGCGACCCAGATAAGGGACAAAGTCGCCAGTTTGCCAGGTGTGGATGGCGACCTTTTTTCGATACGCGTTAATCCAGTCGGCAGATTGGGTCACAAATTCGTCGATTTGCTTCAAACTGGCATGGTACGGGGCGCTGACTATGGGATTTCCGCTGGAATCTAGATGAACGCGGAGGCTACGTTGGCCTTTGTTTCTAACTAGGATAAAATCTATTCCGGCGATGGTTCGACTGGTCTTCATCGTAATCAGTATACCAAAATCGCTACTTTGTTGAATACTTTGTTTTTAACCGTTATATTTAAGGCATGAAAACCGAGCATGTTAGCGACACTATCAATAAAATCTCTCTGGACAACGGAGACCAAATCATCCTTGTTGGCACCGCGCACGTCTCCTCTACCAGCGTCGACGAGGTCCGCCAAATCATTGATACCGAGTCCCCTGACCACATTTGTATAGAGTTGGACCAGGGCCGTTACGAAAGTAAGACTCAAAAAAAGAGTTACTCTGAGATGAATTTGACCAAGGTTTTTAAGGAAGGTAAGACTTTCCTAGTTTTGGCCAACACTGCGCTTGCTTCTTTCCAAAAGAAGATGGGTGTCCAAACGGGCTCTGACGCTGGGGAGGAGATTTTAAGCGCATGCCGCATTGCTCAAGAAAGGGGCATTCCTTTTTCCTTGTGTGACCGCGATATTGCCATCACTTTAAAGCGTGCTTGGGCCAAAAGCAACCTTTGGAACAAGGCAAAACTTATTGGAGCCCTGCTTTCTAGTGCTTTTGACAAAGAGGAGTTTAAACCAGAAGAAATTGAAGAGTTAAAGAATTCTGACACCCTTCAAGAGATGATGAACGAGCTTTCAAAGGAGCTTCCAGGTGCCAAGGAGGCTTTAATTGACGAGCGCGACCGCTATTTGGCTACCAACATTCTAAAGGCTCCAGGCCACAAAAAAGTTGCGGTAATTGGTGCAGGCCATGCTAATGGTATTATCAACACCATAGGTAAACTTGAAAAGGGTGAGCTTTCCTCTGACGTTTCCGATATTGCACAGGCGCCCAAGGCTTCCCGCTGGAGCAAAATTGCCGGTTGGATTATTCCTGTGGCACTGATTTTGATTATTGTGCTTGTCGGTGTTTTCAATGGTTTTCACGAAAGTCTTCGCTATTTTCTAATCTGGGCTGGAACCAACGCCTCAACTACAGTTCTTTTTAGCATCCTCTCTTTGGCTCATCCTCTAAACTGGCTGGTTGCTGCAATCTCCGCTCCAATCGCTGTGCTAAATCCGGCCATTGGTGTTGGCGTGATTACCGGCATTGCCGAGGCTACGCTTCGCAAGCCTACTGTTCAAGATTTTGAGGCATTGTCTGAAGATATTTCCACCTTCCGCGGTTGGTTTAAAAACAAGGTCCTTCACGCATTTCTCATCTTCTTCACCACCAGCCTTGGTAGCATTCTTGGCACTTTCGTGCTTTTCCCCATCATGTTAAAGTTCTTTAGTTAGCTTCTTTAATAGTTCCACTAGTTTTCTGAGACATTCCATTTTATCGCAATGTTAGGGCGTCTCGTATTTTTTGACAGCGGTTGAGTAAAATCGGTGTCTGAGAAAAATGCATGGAGGCGGGCACTATGGCCTTGTTAAAACCCATTTCCGCAGCAGCCTTCAGGCGACGGTCACCGAAGTTAACTGGACGAACCTCACCCGCAAGAGAAAGTTCGCCAAAACTAACCATTTTGTAAGGTAGGTTGGTGTCGCTAAAAGCGGACCAAAGTGCAAGAGCAAGAGAGAGTTCGACAGAAACTTCACTGACTTTGATACCACCAGCGACGTTAACGTAAATATCTTTGTCGCCTAGTCGAATGCCTGCATGTCGCTCTAGGATGGCGCAGATGCGAAGGACCCGAGAGGAGTCGATTTTGTCTGAATAGACACGGCTGTATCCAGTTTTTGCATCCACTATAAGGGCTTGAAGTTCAACTAGAAAAGTTCTGGTTCCCTCTGTTATTGCAGTATATGCTATCCCAGGAGGAAGAGTGGTGCCAGTGCGCTCGGAAATAAAGAAGCTGGCTGGGTCCTTGACCCCTTCTAAGCCCTGAGCAGTCATGTTGAAGATTCCAATTTCGTTGACAGAACCGAAGCGATTTTTGGCGGCGCGAATTAGGCGGACACCTAGGGAAGCCTGCTCAAAATAGAGGACGGTGTCTACCATGTGTTCAATGATTTTGGGGCCAGCAATGGTGCCTTCTTTAGTGACGTGAGCAACGAAAAAGACAGCGGTGCCAATGGCTTTACATGTAGATGTGATTTCCATACAGCAATTGCGAATTTGTGTAACAGAGCCGGCAACTGAGCTAAGTTCATCTGTAGCAAGAGTTTGTAATGAGTCGATAACGACAATTTGGGGTTTTTCAGCCTTGATGACGGAAATAATTTTTTCGAGTCTGGTGTCACAAAAAATATTTATACTAGCTAGATTTAGGCCAAGCCGTTCTGCTCTTTGGCGAATTTGACTTGCGTTTTCCTCTCCGGAAACGTAAAGAACACGGCGACTAGAAGAGCAACCTGCCACCAATTGTAGTAGTAGTGTAGATTTCCCGATTCCTGGCTCTCCTCCAACTAGGACAGAGCTAGATTTTACAATTCCACCACCTAGAACACGGTCAAGTTCAGTAATTCCACTATTGAATCGAAGGCCCGATTCATATGGAACATCTGAAAGGGCTGTTGATGAATATTGTGAGTAGTCATTACTAACTGGTTTCTTTTCTTCTATTTTCTCTTCTGTAAAGGAATTCCATGCGCCACAATCTGGGCACTTACCTAACCACTTGGATGTGGTATAACCGCATTGTGAACAGACGAACTGGGTTGTTGTCTTCATTTGTTAGGACTCCTTATTAAGTTTTAGTTATGTAAGTTTTAGTAAAATCTGGAAGGTTGAAAAAGACTTTGAGCGGTTCTACTAATGCCTACATAAAAAGAATACGATACATAAAACAAAACCTGCAACACCGATTATCAAAATTTGATAGAATGATGCAGGTTTTTAATTTTGCGATTAACTTGTAGCCAATATGGTTAGTTAATTTGGATGACTTACAAAGTTACTTTTTTTGATAATTACTTTAGAAATCCAAGAGTTCAACATCAAAAATCAAATAAGCATTTGGAGGAATAATTCCAGGGAAACCATGTATGCCATAACCAAGTTCTGGTGGGATAATTAATGTTCTTTTCTCCCCTTTTGTCATTGTTTGAAGAGCCTCGTTCCAACCATCAATGACCTCGCCCACCTTGAAAGTGGCTGGTTGTCCACGATGAACTGAAGAATCAAAAATGCGACCATCAAGGAGTGTGCCTGTGTAGTGAACAGTTACTCTTTGACCATACTTAGGACTGGCCTTGCCATCACCTTTTTTGAGCACAACGTACTGAAGTCCAGATCTTGTACGAATTGTGTTCGGAAAGCGGTTTGCAATTTCAGCTTCAATAGCTTTGCGCTCTGCCAAAATGCGCTCGTTTTCTTTACGAGCAGCTTTTTCAACAAGGTCAGAGAATATCTGCTTAGTTACTATGAACTTCTGCGCATCTTCGCCTACCCTTTCAATTGTGATTGTGTTGATTTTATCGCCTTGCCGAATAGCATTTACAACGTCCTGACCTTCTACAACGTGACCAAAAACAGAATGTTTGTCATTAAGCCAAGGTGTTTTTACATGTGTGATGAAAAATTGGCTTCCATTAGTTCCTGGACCAGCATTGGCCATACTAAGAACTCCAGGACCATCATGCCTTAGGCTAGGGTCAAACTCATCAGGAAATGAGTAACCTGGACCGCCAGTTCCATCTCCCTTCGGACAACCGCCTTGGATCATAAAATTGTCTACAACCCTGTGGAAATTAAGACCTTCATAAAAGTTCTCTCCTGGGTCTTCTAGGTTTAACTCGCCTTCTACAAGTCCAACAAAGTTAGCAACTGTCATTGGGACTTTTTTGTATTCTAAATTAAGTACAATGTCTCCTTTTGCTGTATTAATAACGGCATAAAGGCCATCTGTATCTTTATAGCTCATTGTCTCTCCTAAGTTTTTTCGTTTGAAATTTTGCCTTCAAAGAATATGTTAAATGTATAAATACTTACAGTATGATAAGTTATATTAATCGTAAAGCTCGTCACCTGGGGCAAGAATCTGATAAATTCTTTCTAATTCTTCTTCAGATTTGAATGGAATAAGAATCTTACCTTTGCGAATTGCACCATTTTTATATTTTCCCTTGATTTCAACCTTGCATCCTGTAGCTGAAAGAAACTTCTCTTCAATGTCGAGAATTTCTTGTGCTTTTACCTTGGTTTTCTTATCCGTGCCAGTTTTTGAAACATTAACAGCACGTTTTCCAGTATTAAGTTCGGCAGCTAGGGTTTCAGCTTGTCTAACAGAAAGTTCATTATCAAGGATTTTATTAAAGAGAATCTCTTGGTCCGCAGGATTTTGCACACTGAGAATTGCCCTTGCATGACCTGCTGTGTACTGGCCCCTTTCTAGTGCGTCAAGCATCTTTTCTGGAAGATTCAGAATTCTAAGACTGTTAGCAATTGAAGGACGACTTTTTCCTACTTTTTTAGCTAAATCTTCTTGCTTAATTCCTGACTGGGTAAGGAGATACGAGTAAGCTCTTGCCTCTTCCACAGGATTAAGATTTTCTCTTTGAATGTTTTCAATAAGAGATACTTCCATCCTTTGAAGGTCCGTAAAGTTCCTAACAATGCATGGGACAGTTTTTAGACCCGCTAGTTTAGCTGCTCTGTATCTGCGTTCTCCAGATACTATTACGTAGGCATTATCCGCTATGTCTTCAACAAGAATTGGCTGAATAATACCTTGAGATAGGATTGAATCCCTTAATTCCATTAAAGCATCTGGATCAAAATTTTTTCTTGGCTGATTTGGATTTGGTTTAATCAAATTAACGTCAATATCAACAACTTTAGCACCTGTTTCCTCGAGTTTTTTTGCTTCATAAGGTGCATAATCATCAATAAGGGAACTAATTCCCCTACCAAGACTTGATTTTTTAAATGGCACGGCTTATAACCTCCTTTGCAAGTGCTGCATAAGCCTTAGCACCAGAGCAGCTATTATCATAAGCATTAATTGGGAGTCCATGAGATGGGGACTCACTTAGGCGAACATTTCTAGGAATTTTTGTTTCAAAAACAAGATCTTTAAAATATGTTGAGATGTCCTCTACAACTTCATTATGGAGATTTGCTCTACTAGAATACATTGTAAAGACAATTCCTAGCACATTAAGTGATGGATTTAGCTTCTTTTTGACAGAATTAACCGTCTTCAAGAGAAGATTTAGGCCTTCCATGGCGAAATATTCACATTGCATTGGAATTATTATGCTATCACCCCAGCAAAGTGCATTCATAGTAACAAGGTCTAATGCAGGTGGACAATCTGCGAAGATGAAATCAAAATTATCCTCTAAAGGAGCCAATGTATTCTTCAAGAAGAATTCTCTATTATCCTCATCTACCAGTTCTACGGCCAAACCAGCCATATTTATTCCACCACTTAGGCAGTATAGACCCTCTACAGGGGTTGTCTGGACGGCAGAAATGTCCGCCTCACCAGCCAAAATCTCATAAATTCCAGGTTTGGATGTATCGGCAGAAACAGAACTGGAAAGATTACCTTGGGAATCTAGGTCGACAAGCAGAACCTTGTAACCTTCACGTGCCAAGGCAGAACCAACGTTAACAGCAGTTGTAGTCTTCCCAACTCCGCCTTTTTGATTCAAAAATATTATTTTTTTTGCCAGCATGCTATAAATATAGACCATAATTATTTAAAAGTCACTATTTTATTGACTTCTATTGCTTTATGTTGTTAGATTTATACATCGGAGGAAATGTCCATGCAAGATTTAGAAAAGAAAGTGGTTGAAGCCATAGATTCTATTCGTCCTTCCCTTCAGAACGATGGTGGAGACATCGAATTTGTCAAAATTGATAATAATAAGGTTTATGTAAGACTTCAAGGCGCATGTGCTGGTTGCATGATGGCCCAGATGACATTGAAAAATGGTGTGGAAAGAATGCTGCGATACAATGTTGATGATCAACTTGAAGTTGTAAACCTAAATTTGGACGAGGAATGATGTTTCACGTGAAACATTAACCAGGCTTCGGCCTGGTTTTTTTATGCACTATTATCGATTTTGTTGTTATTTTTTATGATTTCAATTTAATATGGTGTGTTATTCCTATATTTCTAATACCGGTGAATCACATCTGGTAACTAATTTTGATTTATAACTTAGATTACTTTTTCAATATACACCACATTAGTTTTTTGATTTATCTAGTGTGAATACACTAATGTTTCACGTGAAACAATTGTTTTTATTTTTGAAAAATAGACTTCTCTGCCATTTTGATATTATGCAAATTGCTAAATATTGGTTAATCAGTTTGCTTTTTCATAAATAATGTCTTCAATAATGGATTTGTTTCACGTGAAACATAAAAAATTTTTGCCAAACATAGTATTTATGCTAAAAGATTCGACTTTTATGAGGTCAAGCTATTTTAATTAATTCATTTTTTATATTTGTAATCCATAATTATTGGTTATTAACACCATTGAATAAAACTACTACCTATGACATTGATAAATTCCAAATACATACGCCTTTTCAGTTGTTGAATTTGTGGGGTACTAAGTTATTTTTAATCTCAATGTTTGAACTAAGGATCCAAAACCATAAGTCATTTAGCAATAATCCAATCTTTAAATTATTTTCCGAAGCAGCATCAAATCGACCAATCTGGGAAGCAGTTTCCACTGATTATTATCATAATAATAATTGTTTCACGTGAAACACTTCATCTTACTATGAATTACTATGCAAAAGCTTTTTTCCTTTAAATTAATCCACAGCAATTATTCGAGCATCAAAAAGTGTAAAATAAGCTTAGGCTTTCAATGTTTTTGCTAGAATCTTTATTTCTATTAGCGTTTTGTGAATTACAACCGTTTTGTTCTTGTTTTATCTAATTCATAAATATCAGGCAGATAACAATGCAGCACAATAAAAACAAATGATTTGTTTCTGAATAATTATCTATTCTCTTTAATAGTAACTCTCTGAAGGTAAAAGCCAATACTTTATTTTTATAAAGCATCAGGATTCAGACATAGGCAAATCAAAATAAATTCTAAAACGACCTTTATGTCTTGTGATTTTCCTGTTAACTTAATTCGGTATTAGAATCCACAGTATTTTCTTTTGCTTAAAACTATAAATAATTCTGGAACCACTCTTATATTCTTCGGATATGACTACAGCATTATGCGAAGTAGGGTTTTATTTCATCTGTTGGGATAATTAATGCATTATACACTTTGAGCACCCTAGATCTTTTTACTTTTAACTTAAGCAAAAAATAATATTCTGAAAATCTGCAAGTTTCATAATCTTTTAAAAAACCAACCTTCTGACACCGACTACATCAATTAACATATAACCTGACGCATTTAGTTTTAGAAATAAAAACTTAATTAAACGCATCATATTTCTGAATTCTTCATCTCATCAATGTTTCACGTGAAACACTCCGTTATTAACCCGGAAACATTGCTCAATTGGCACAATTCTACCCATAACAACATCACAAATGACCACCGAAATTCCAGATCGTTTTCATCCTTTTTTTGTCTTAATGTTGGCAAAAATTTAAGACTTTAATTAACGCAATTTGACTTAATTTTAGCTTGTTTTGGTTCTTAAATTGTTTTTAAAAATCATAAAAAACACAATTTTTGTATCTACCTTGTTCATTTTTTGAAACAGCCCTAAATTAAGCAAAAACCGCATTCTAGGGGCCTAAAATGCGGTTTTTTGGCAATGTTTCTATGCATAGAAACAGAATAATGTGGGTTAAAAAGCACAATTTTTGCTAATTATTTGTCTCATCAGTTGTTGATTCAACCAGGTCATTTTCAGTCCCATTTTCAACACCATTTTCAGTTTCTTTTTCACTTAAATTTTCGCTTACAATAGCAGAATTTTCATCTGTTTCTTCGTCTTCCTGGTAGTCTGTTAGGGTCATTGCAACAATGTAATCATCATCAGATTTCATTCTAAAAACATTTACACCACTAGCAGCGCGGCCTTGAGCAGAAATACCTTTGATATGGGTGCGAATTGTTTGACCTTTTTTGGTGATACAAACCAGGTCATTTTCATCACTAACTCCAAGTGCTGAAACAAGATAAGTAGTTTCTGGAAGCTTATAAATCATCTGCCCCATGGTACCTCTGGCATGGGCTTTGAATAGATCAAAGTCAACCTGCTTGCCCTTTCCTTCATTGGTTACAAGCATGATGTTCTTTCCTGCCTCAACACGAACCAGACCAATAATCTCATCATTTTCAGCAAGGTTCATTCCACGTACGCCATGAGCTGAACGCCCCATAACTCTGACGTTGTTAACGTTAAAGCGTAGACACTTACCATTACGAGAGATAATCATAGCTTCATCATCAGGATTTACAAAAAGACACTTAATTAGAGAATCACCCTCATCAAGGACAATTGCCTTAATACCATTCTTTCTTGCATTGATAAAGTCATTTAGTCGAACCTGTTTAATGACACCAAATTTTGTTGCCATAAGAAGATACTTATCTTCTTCAAAGCCCTTAAAGTCAATAATGGCTGAAATACTTTCACCCTCTTCTAACTTAGGAAGAATAGCCTTGATACTTACGCCCTTACCGACTTTCTGTCCTTCAGGAAGTTCCCAGACCTCAAGGATGTAAGCCTTTCCACGATTTGTGACAAACAGAATGTGGTCATGAGAGAAGGCAGAGAAAAGATGCTCTACAAAGTCGTCATCCCTTAGTGAAGCGCCTTTAACGCCCTTGCCACCTCGGCCTTGGGACTTATACTCGTCTGCAGGAACACGTTTTACAAAACCCTTGTTTGTTATAACAACAACGACATCCTCTTTCTTGATGAAGTCTTTGTCTACAAGACCATCTACTTCTCTGATATCAATTTGTGTTCTTCGTTCGTCACCATAGTCAACTCCGACTTGGCGAATCTCCTTCTCAACCTCTTTTAGCATCTTTAATTCGTCCGAAAGAAGGTCACGATAAAAGGCAATTTTGACTTCTAGGTCATTAAACTCATCAATTATCTGCTGAGTTTCCATGTGACTTAGTCTTCCTAGACGCATCTGAATAATGGCATTTGCTTGCTTGTCGGATAAACCGAAGCGGCCCTGAAGTTTTGGTGATGCCTCATCATTGTTAGAGGCATTTTTGATGATTTCAATAACTTCATCAATATTCTCTAGGCCAATTTTCAGACCAATTAAGATGTGCTCACGCTCTAGGGCTTTTGCTAGGTCGTATTTAGTTCTTCTTGTGGTTACGTCCTTTCTATGCTCTAGGTAATAACTAAGCATCTGCTTAAGATTTAAGAGTTTAGGACGTCCTTCAACAAGGGCAAGGTTATTGACGTTGAAGTTTGACTGTAGCTGCGTGTTCATAAACAGATGGTTTACAGCTATGTCTGATACAGCGTCTTTTTTAAGTTCTATGACAATGCGAATTCCATCACGCCCAGATTCATCTCTTACTGCTGAAATGTCCTTTAGAACATCGTCTTTGCGAAGCTCATCAATGTGCTTTACAAGCTCAGATTTGTTTACCTGATAAGGAATTTCAGTGAAGACAATGGACTCGTGCGTTTTGTGGTCTTCAATGTGGTACTGACCACGCATGACTATCTTGCCGCGGCCTGTTTCGAATGCGTCACGGATGCCCTTGATTCCACAGATTTTGCCATATGTGGGAAAGTCGGGTCCCTTGATGTAATTCATTAGCTCGGAAATAGTTATGTCGGGGTTTTCGATTAGTGCACATAGGGCATCAACGATTTCGCGCAAATTGTGAGGTGGCATGTTGGTGGCCATACCAACAGCTATGCCGCTAGTTCCGTTGGCAAGAAGGAAGGGAAAGCCTGCGGGTAGGACCTCTGGCTCTTTAAGCGATTCGTCGAAGTTGGGGACAAAGTTAACCGTATCCTTGTCAATGTCCTGAAGCATTAGCTCGCCCATGCGGGCCATTTTTGCCTCGGTGTATCGGTAGGCTGCCGGTGGGTCGCCGTCGATGGAGCCGAAGTTGCCTTGAGGTTTGATGACGGGATAGCGCATTGAGAAGTCCTGAGCCAAGCGGACAAGGGCATCATAGACCGAGGCATCCCCATGTGGGTGGAATTTTCCAAGCACGTCGCCAACGGTTCTTGCACATTTTTTGAAGGACCCTGTGGATTTAATTCCCAGGTCATACATGTCGTAAAGAATTCGTCGATGGACGGGTTTTAAGCCATCACGGACATCGGGAAGGGCTCGGCTGACTATGACGGACATGGCATAGTCTAGATAGCTCTTTTTCATTTCCTCTGAAAGATCTGAAATTAGAACTCTATCTTTGTTTCCAGCCGGTATACTATCATTTTTCATTTCATCATTCTTGTTTTCATCATCCATTTAAGGCCTCCGATTAAGCGTCAATCTGAGCGTAGGTTGCGTTCTGCTCAATAAAGATTCTGCGTGGCTCGACTTCCTCACCCATTAGCATGGAGAAAACATGGTCGGCCTCTACTGCGTCAGAAAGATTGACCTTGCCGATGAACCTTGTCTCTGGGTTCATTGTGGTTTCCCAAAGTTGTTCTGGGTTCATTTCACCAAGACCTTTGTAGCGCTGGATCTTAACGTTCTTAGAGTCTGATTCGTCCTCATTGTGGTCCATTAGAATCTTTGCCTTATCATCGTCGTTAAAGGCGTAGTAGTCCTTGCCTTTGATTGTTATTTTGTACAATGGTGGCATAGCAAAGTAGACATAGCCTGCATCAATTAGCGGCCTCATGTACCTAAAGAAGAAGGTAAGTAGCAGTGTTCTGATATGAGAGCCGTCAACATCAGCATCAGCCATAATAATGACCTTGTGGTATCTTGATTTTGTAACGTCAAAACTGGCTCCAAGACCGGCACCGATTGAGTCAATTACAGGCTGTAGCTTGTCGTTTCCTTCAACCTTATCTTCTCTGGTTTTTTCTACATTCAGCATCTTTCCCCAGAGCGGCAAAATAGCCTGAATGCGCCTGTCACGACCTTGCTTAGCACTGCCGCCTGCAGAATCTCCCTCGACAATGAAAATTTCGCACTGTGCTGGGTCTTTTTCGGAGCAGGGTGCAAGTTTACCAGGCAAACTAACAGAATTCTTTTTTCTAGCGTTCTCGCGCGCCTTCTTGGCCGCTATTCTAGCCTTGGAGGAGGCGACGGTTTTTTCAAGCAGGATAAGAATCTGGTCAGGGTGCTCGTCAAAATAGTCGTTGAGTTTTTGGTAAACGAAACTGTAGACAATACCTTGAACGTACGAGTTGCCCAGTTTCATCTTAGTCTGGCCTTCAAATTGTGGATTGGTGATTTTGACCGATATTACGGCGCTTAGGCCTTCGCGAACGTCGGAGTTAAAGCCCTCTTTGAAGTCATCAGATTCAAAAAATGCTTCTGCACTCTTGTTTTTACCAACCATTTCCTTCATGTGAATCTGAAGTTGATTCTTAAAAGCTGCAACTAGGCCGCTGGTAAAACCGATTAGATGCTTTCCGCCTTCTCTAGTGTTGATGTTATTTGCAAATGAATGAAGATTTTCATCAAACCTGTCATTGTACTGCAATGCAAATTCAACTATTGCTTCTCCATTGTCATTTGACCTTTCGCCTGAAAAGTAAATTGGCTCTGTTCCTTCTGGAATAACCTTCTTATTTTCGTTGATGTAAGAGACAAAATCTTTAATTCCACCTTCAAAATGGAAAACTTTTTCTTCGGGGTCTGTCTCTCTTAGGTCAATTGCTGTAATGGTGATGCCCTTATTCAAGAAGGCAAGTTCTCTAAATCTTTCACACAAAACTCCAAAATTGAAGTTATCTGACTCCATTATTGTTGTATCTGGGTGAAATTTTATGGTTGTTCCGATTTTATCTGTCTTTCCGATACGTTTCACGGGCTCTACAGGATTTCCATAATGGTACTCCTGCATATACATGTCAGGGTTTCTGTGAACTGTAGCTATCAGGTGGTCTGAAAGGGCGTTTACAACACTAACTCCAACTCCGTGCAAACCGCCAGACACTTTATAAGCCCCGCCGTTGAATTTTCCTCCGGCGTGCAATTGGCATAGGGCGACTTCTAGGGTACTAACTCCCTCTGTTGGGTGAATGTCAACGGGGATTCCTCGTCCGTTATCTTCTACGGTTACAATATTGCCTTTTTCGATGGTAACTTTGATAGTGTCGCAGAACCCTGCAACTGCTTCATCAATCGAGTTATCCACAACTTCGTACACCAAGTGGTGCAATCCTTCAAAGCCTGTGGATCCGATATACATTCCTGGCCTTACTCTAACAGCTTCAAGTCCTTTAAGTACTTGTATGTTCTCTCCGGTATATTCGGCTGAGGTGTGCGCAAGATTGTTTATCTCTTCTTCATTTGTTGTTTCTTTTTCCATAAAAATATTCCTTTTTTTGGAAGCTTAATAGATAAGATATTTACACTAGTATATATTATATATTTTATCCCCTTTGAGCAACACATTGCCCACCCTCAGAACCCCATATTTGTCTGGTACTTAACTTAATTTTTAGCAAAGTAAGTATTTCCCATTTTCCAACTTTTTTATGCTACAAAACTATCTTGATTTTTATAGTTTTCTAATTAGTGGAAACTGCTGAAATTCATGTCAATCTTTAAGATTAGGTGGTTATGAAAGATAACAAGCACTGCTTACGTACTGAGTTACTCAAAAATGTACCTTGAAAAACCATCTACTTCCAATATAAAATTGACAAAGGAATTGGTTGAGTAGGAAACAGAGGATTTACTTATGATGGACGGACTGTGGGAAGAAGCATTAAATAGGCTGAGGGAATTAATATCAGAAAACGAATTTAACTCGTGGTTTAACCGCCTTACATTTGGAAGTGAAGAAGGCGGCAAAATAACCTTTTATGTACCATCTACCTTTGTGAAAGACCGCTTTGACTCAACCTACAAAGCTAAGATTCAACAGGTTCTAAAAGAAATTTCAGACAAAGAGTACTTAATTGAATTTGTAATAAAAAAGATAGCCCCAAACAAGCAAACTAGTGAAAAAACAAGCACAAATTCGAAAATTGAGACATCAAATCAGAGTGTAAATCAAAAAAACAATAACGATAAAGTGACCGAAAAATCCACTTTAGCAGCAGGCTCAAGTTCAGCATCTCCAGACGATATGATGTTTAACCCAGCCTATACATTTGACTCCTTTATCCCAGGTGATAACAGTAGCTTTGCCTACAATGCATGCCTTGCAATTGCCAAAAATCCAGGCTCGGCATACAACCCATGCTTACTTTACGGGGACGTAGGACTTGGTAAGACACATCTGATTCAGAGCATCGGAAACTACATAAGAAGCAATACAAAACTTAAGGTCGTATATGTTACGGCAGAAAACTTTACCAACGAATACATTCAGTCACTCAATGATAGAAACCCTCAGCAGTTTAAGAATAAGTATCGAAAGGTGTCTGTCCTTCTGATTGATGATATTCATTTCTTACAGAAAAAAGAAGGAATTCAAAACGAGCTTTTCAATACATTCAATGACCTTTACGACACTGGCAGGCAAATTGTCTTTACCTGCGATAGGCCAGTTGAAGAGCTTAAAGATATTTCAGACCGCCTTAGAAGTAGATTCGAAAGAGGACTTAACATAGACCTTCTTCCACCAAACTATGAAACAAGAGTTGCAATTCTAAGAAAAAAGTGTGAGGAGAAGGGTGTGGAATTTAGCAATGAGGTTATAGAGTACATCGCCTCCAACATTTCAAGTAACGTTAGAGCCCTAGAATCCTGCCTCACAAAACTAATTGCTTACAGTGAGTTGCTTCATAAGGACATTTCACTTGAAACGGCAAAAGAACAGCTTAAGCACATAATCAGTTCAAATAACGACACAAGCGGCATCTCGATTGATTTGATTATCAAAACAGTAGCAAACTATTACAACGTTTCTGCCGCAGACATTAAGGGAAAAAATAAAAGCAAATCGGTTGTTATCCCAAGACAGGTTGCAATGTACCTTTGTAGAAATATGACAGATTTTTCCACAACTGAAATTGGCTATGAATTCAATGGAAAAAACCACTCTACGGTAATGTACAACGTCCAAAAAGTGGAGGCTATGCTGAATTCCAGCGAAAAGGACCTGTACAACGTAATAGAAAAAATTAAAAGCCAAATTAAACTGGAATCACGAAGTAAGACCTAAAAGATCAACAACTACATTAGGGGCAAAAAAAGAAAATTAAATCCTGTTTATAACCTGTTAAGAAGCTAAAGTACATGTCAGCACCTTGTCAAAAAAGAAAACGTGAGAAAAAAACTTCAAAAAATACAAACAAGTTATGCACAAGATGAACAAAAAACTGGAAACCGCTATTACTACGGCTCACAAAGAGATATAATTTTATAGACAACTTAGGGGGGCTTATTATTATAATTAGATAGGTTAATTTAGAAATTAATATTCCTAAATCCCACCTAACCCTCCCAAAAGCAGGCTGCTTTCCAACAGGCAACCTACATAGAAAGCCGCAAGGCTAACACATAAATGTAAAACAGGAGTATAAAATGAAATTTGTCTGCAACAAAAACACAATTTTAAAAGAGCTGTCCAACGCACTAGATTTTACGTCTCAGCGCAATACACTCGCCATATACGCAAACGTCTGCCTGATCCTTGAGGGCAATAACCTCACTATCAAGGCCACTGACCAAAAAATGAGTTACGTTTCCGACATCACTGTGGACGGCCTTGAAAACGGCGGCACAACCATCGTCTGTGACAAATTTCTCAACATTATCAAAAATCTCCCTGATTCCAACATCATTTTTCAAACTTTCGACGACAAAATCTCCATTAAACCCGAAGACACCACCATCCAGTTCCGCCTCCGCACTATCGAGCCCTCCGCCTTCCCCAGTCTTGTTTTCGGTGACGAAAATGGTTACTTCCGCGTCTCCCAACGCGACTTCACCGACATGATTGGACAAGTCAGCTTCGCTATTAGCGACGACGAGGCAAAGTACGTCATGACCGGCGCCCATCTTGAAAAAGACGGCAATGGACTGATTATGGTCGGCACCGACGGACGCCGCCTCTCCTACATCAACCGCAAAATCGACTCACCCATTCCAAACTTTCCCAAAGCCATCATCCCACTTCGCTTCATAAACTTGGTCAAGAAACTCTCGGTCGGTGAAGGCGACTTCGAAATCAATATCAACGAAAACTCCATCTCACTCCGCTTTGGCAGCTGCACAATCTCCTCCTCCCTCATCAAGGGCGAGTACCCTGATTACCGTCGAGTTATTCCGGCATCGTTGTCAAAGTGTTGTATCGTAAACATTAACGAACTTGCTGATGCCATTAGGCGTGTCTCACTTCTTGTAGAAAATAAATTTAAGAAAATGATTTTCGATTTCAGTGAAAACAAATTGGCCGTCTACTGTGATGAAAGCGAGGTCGGCGCCGGTCGTGAAGAAATAAGCTGCCAGTACGAATTCGAGCCCATGAAGTGTGCCATGAACTATTCCTATCTTCTCAGCCCGCTTCGCGTTATGGATGGTGAAGTTGCCCGTATTGAATTCAACTCCCCATCTCAGCCATTCTGTGTAAAGTCAGAACCAGTAAGAGATTACCTTCATATCATAATGCCAATGGCTCTCAACTAAAATGTTAGTTAAAAAACTTGTCCTTGATGGTTTTCGAAACATCCAGGACAAAGAAATTGACACCTCAGCAAAACAAGTAATCCTTACTGGAGACAATGGCCAGGGCAAAACCAACATCCTAGAAGCAGTTTACATGCTCTGCTATGGTACTTCTTTTCGTACTCACAATATCAAAGACATCATAAAGCACAATGCTCAAAGACTCTACATAAGTTCGTACTTTGAAGACTCCTTGGGTCTACAGCGCAACTCTGAAGTCATCTTTTCCGATGGCAAAAAAAGTATTCGCTTAGATGGCAAAGAAATAACTGACCGCAAAGAGTTGATGTACTGCCTACCATGCATAGTCTTTTCCCATGATGACATTGAATTTGTCCGTGGTGAGCCCGAAAGCCGCCGCCGCTTTTTCGACCAGATATTGACTATGTATGATCGCGTTTATTTCGACGACCTTCGACGCTACAAAATAATCCTTCGCCAGCGTAATGCCGCCATCAAAGATCAGCGCATCCAACTCCTTGATATCTACGATAGACAACTTGCATCCTACGGCCTTCACTTAATGGCTGCTCGAAGCGCATTTATTACCTCTTTTTCAGCCATCTTCCCCGACATCTATAACGCAGTTTCCCTGGAAGACAAAAAAATTGATGTTCGTTACCGCCCCTCTTGGAGTCTAGATTTAACTGAAGATGCCATCATTAAAAAACTTTATGACCAGCGCTCTGTTGACCTTAAGATGAATACCACAACTAGCGGTCCCCACCGCGACCGATTCATCATTACCGACAATGGTAGTTCTTTTTCCTCTTCAGCCTCTACCGGCCAAATGCGCCTAGCCTCCCTAATTTTCCGTTCTGCGCAAGCTGCTTTCTATCGTCAAAAGACAGCTCAGAACCCTATCTTTCTTATTGACGATGTCCTATTAGAGCTAGATACACCAAAAAGAGCACGCTATCTCTCATATTTAGGCCATTATAATCAGGCCTTCTTTACCTTCCTCCCAGAGGAGCGTTACTTTGACTCAATGTTCGACATCTCAGGTCCAGACACCATAAGATACACAGTTTCAAACGGCAGGTTCATAGATGCAACGTGACAGAAAAAGACAAGAAGACATTTACGAAATACTTCCCAAAGAAGACCCAGTTTCTAGTCAAAGATACCTAGACCAAATTCTAGAGCGCTTCGATATAGACCTAAACGACCCCATCAACCGCATTATCTTAAAATGGAAAACCATAGTTGACCCCTCTATTGCAGCACACTCTGTCTGCCAAGGTTACAAAAATGGCACCCTCTACATAATCTGTGACCACCCATCCCGCGCCTCCTACATCCGCATGAATAGCAAAGAACTTATCAAAACCATCCAGTCAGTTTTCCCTGAAGTGGAACTTAAAAAAATAGTCACTCGTGTCAAATCCAAATCTTAAATAGGCAAGGGAATGTGATTGGGAGCACTTGACGAAGTTTTATGCAAAATTTATACTCAATTGCTTAGGAATTTTTTATAAATTCCTTATGATATAGAAAATCCCGCTTTAAGCGATCAATTGGAGAATAGACCATGAGTTACAAGGGCAAGAGAACATATCAGCCAAGTAAAGTCAAAAGAAACAGAAAGTTTGGATTCAGAGCAAGAATGGCAACAAAGGGTGGCCGCTTGGTGTTGGCTAGAAGAAGAGCAAAGGGTAGACATAGTCTCACAGTTTCTGATGAGAAAAAGCCTTACTAAGAAACAACTTATTAGAACAAAAGCAGATATTGACAATGTAATGAAAGCAGGAAAAAGTTCATCTCTTTCCTGCTTTAAGTTGTTTGTAGTGGAGAACAATCTTCCGTACAGCAGAATTATTGTCATACCTGTTAGGCATTATGGAAATTCGGTTCAAAGAAACAAGATTAGGCGACAGGTCAAGGAGATTTGGAGGACAAATCAGGAGTTGTTTAAGGTTGGGCTGGATTTTGCCGTGGTTGTAAGAAAAGGCAAAGAACTTGCATTTAGTGAAAAAAAGGAAATGATTCTCGACCTTTTCAGAAAAAGCGGCTCAACTGTGGGCTGATTTTATTCTGTCTCCAAGTCAGATTATGTTTCCATGACCTTAGGAGAAAATAAATGGACAAACAAACCATACTGGCCGTTGTGCTGATAACAATAATTATTTCTGTCAGCATGGTAATACAATCGACATTCTTCCCGCCTCAGACTGTAAATAATAGTTCGAAGCAAGCTACGGAACAGTCGGTAAATAGTGAAACAGAGCAAAATGAGGCGGTTGCAACTGCATCTGCGGTAAGTAGTTCAAATAAAGCTTCAGCAATAGTATCTATTACTGATAATCCCAAAGAAAAGTTTAAATTCGAAACAGACCTTTATGAGATTGAATTCGATACGGTGGGAGCAAGTATCTCGTCCTTGATGATGAAGGAGCATGAAGACGCGGATGGGGAGCGAGTGGACCTAGTTTTTAGGGGACCAGATGACCATAACGCGTTTTTGATGTATTGGGGCGACGATTACTCGAGTCCAGTGATGGATGCGTTTGCGGTGACAGTCGATGGGCAGCGCGTGATTTTTACGAACCAATATCGTGGCCTGAATGGGGATGAGTTTACGGTTCGCAAGACGTTCGAGTTCAAGAATGGCGAGTATCTGTTTGCTGTAAATGTGGATATTTTGACTGATGGCAAGAGCGTATCCAGTGCGACGGGCTTGGATGGAACGTATATTTACACGTTAGCGTATGAGCCTCAGGTTGGGCCTAGTTTTACCCAGATGAAGAACAGTGCGTACGATTATCGGCGTGTTTATGTTGACGAGTTCAAGAAGAACGGCAAATTGAAGACCTCGATGGCCCGTTTGACCAATGGGTTGTTCTATACGACAACTAGGTTGCAATGGATTGAGTTGACTAGTAAGTATTTTACTGTGGTTGCAATGCCGCAAGATAATACAATTTCCTATAAATATGCCACAGTGCGTGGGGCAACGGACAGTGTTACGCAAACTGATAGTTTGTTTATTTCTAGGCCGACTGATTCAAGTATAAATGATACATTCTATTTCTATGCAGGACCGCAACTTAAGAAGTTCTTAGGCTCTTATTATAGTGGCATGGATAATGCTTGGGGTATCAGAGAGTCGAATCTAGACGATGCTATGGAAAGCGGGTCAATGCTCGGTTGGCTAGAGAATGTGCTTAAATGGATTCTTAACCTGCTTTACAAGGTTATTCCAAACTATGGTGTTGGAATAATTCTTCTTACTATAATAATTAAACTCCTTTTGTGGCCACTTTCAAAGAAAAGTTTGTCTTCTACTGCCAAGATTACTGCACTTCAGCCGCAGTTGAAGGAAATTCAGGAAAAATACAAGGACAACCCGCAGCGCATGAACCAAGAGACTGCTGCTCTTTACAAGGAAGCTGGTGCTAGCCCACTTGGCGGTTGTCTTCCAATGATTCTCCAATTCCCGATTCTATTTGCCATGTATGGGCTTCTTAACAAGCACTTCGAACTCCGCGGGGCTATGTTTATTCCTGGCTGGATTCCGGACTTGTCCGTCCCTGAAACTGTCGCTAGTTTGAACTTCAATATTCCGCTTCTTGGGAACGAGATACATCTGCTACCGATTTTCTATACGTTGAGTATGATTTTCTCGATGAAAATTACCCAGACTCAGTCTAGCGAGGCTCAGGGTGGGTTTATGATGAAATTCATGTCCTATGGTATGCCTATAATCTTCTTCTTTGTCCTGTACAGCGCTCCATCTGGTCTGCTTTTGTACTGGTCTGCTCAGAACGTTCTTTCTATGATTCAGCAGTTCTATACGAATATGAAGCTTAAGAAGAACCCCAACGCCTTTGCTGATGACAAGAAATCGAAAGAGAAACAGGAGCCAGAGGCTGTCCGTAAGTACCAGGAGAAGCTAAAGCGTATTGAGGAGAATAAGGCTAAAGAGGCTAAAGCCTTAGCTAAGAGTAGTTCTCAAGGGAAGGGTAAGAAAAAGTAATAAATTTTAGGGGATATATATGACTAGAGATTTTGAAGGAAAAACAGAGCAGGATGCCATTAATCAGGCTATTGAGGCTTTGCATATTGAAAGAGAGGATTTTGATGTTGAAATTCTAGACAATGGTCGTAGGGGGCTTTTTAAGAAGGCAAATGTCAAAATTCGTGTTCACATTGACACAGACGATGATGATTCTGAATCTTTGGATTCATTGGATTCTTTAGATTCTGATTCGTTTGATGTCCCAGATGATAACGATGATCAGCAAGAGAGTGACCTTGAGCCTAATACTGAACTTGAGGAAGGTGTCTGCTCTTTTATTGATGGTCTGATTTCTCACATGGGCTATGATTCTAAGACAACTGTTGTTTCTAGAAAGGGTAAGAAGGTTAATCTTGATATTGCCAGTGAATCTTCCAACATCATTATTGGCAGAAAGGGTAAGAATCTTGATGCTATTCAAGTTCTTGCTAATGTTTACGCTGGTAAGTTTGATGACGACCGCAGAATCATTGTTGACTCAGAGGGATACCGCATTCGCCATGAGGAACAGATTGTAAAATCTGCTTATCGTGCAGCTATGCAGGTCAAAAAGACTGGCCGCTCCAAACTTCTTGAGCCAATGAATCCATACGAGAGACGCCTTGTCCATACTGCTCTTAACGATGTTACTGGTATTGAAACCAAGAGTGAGGGCGAGGGCCTTATTAAGCAGGTTCGCGTCATCAATAAGCGCCGCCGCTACTAATGACTGGCAACCCGCTAGCTTGAGGTGCTAGTAAACGGGCCTTCGGGCCCGTTTTTTTTGCCTTTTTGTTAACATGGCAATCCTAATTAAAGTAGCTTACAAATCCTCAGTTTTTTCCAAGTTCAATTTCCTTGTTATCCTCTTTTGTTCTGTACAGCGCAAAAGAGGATAAAAGTTCTCCTC
>X301_European_Hare__coassemble_939_pt1 | contig 34013 bp, 36 predicted proteins | sample X301_European_Hare__metabat2_high_PE_015 | metagenome-assembled genome bin X301_European_Hare
GCGCGATACCGATTATAGGTATACTTAGGCTTTATAATTTAGTGTGTAGTTTTAAAATAGAAAACTAATAATTTATTACAGTACAAAGCATTAAACAGGTATTGCACTGTAGAATTATCGCTAATCAAAGACATTTTTTGCAAGAAAAAACCCCAGCCAACAGGGCTTTTCCTGTCAACTGGGGTTTGGGGTTTCCTCAATTTTTTAGTGTTGTTTATTCATCAGAAATTTAATGTGTAAGCCATCTGTTAACAAAGTGTTTACTATTAACTTCGATTTCGCTATCCCCTCTTCCATCCTGTACCTCGCGGTATCAAACCTTGGGAGGTGCTATGAAGTTCAACGGAAGATTCACAGAACGCAGGCATGTCAGCCATGCTAAAAAAAGAGAACCGATTTCTCGATTCCCTCAAGTACGCATCCGCAAACACGTACCCCAATTGACAACTATACTAATCATGGTAGCAACTAAAATGCAACCCCCTAAATAGATTTTATAATGCAGACATCCTTCGGACAAATTAGAACCATCCCCTATTCCTATACCTTTGTCACCTTCTCCTGCTTGATTTATATACATCAAGTACAAGATTACCTGTTTCCAAATCAAGATCGTTTGTACAAAAATCCATAAACATTGCAATGATTTTTTTTATAGCTTCGCTATTTTTCTCTCTAAAATCTATAAGTGCTCTGTAATCTAGTTGTACACCCTTTACTAGCCAAATTACCTCAAGATTAACTATTGCCAATTGTGCCAGTTTTCTTGATGACTTGACATCTGTCACATATCCATACAAAAACAGCTTTATTAGTGTTAGTGGGTTATATGTTTTTTCATTAATAGGACAATAACTTTTTTTAAATGAAAATTGATCTTTTATTATTCCGTCTACAAAATCATCTATCACCCTAACAAACGAATCTTCCCTTACTATCATATCTAGTGAGACAATTTCTAGCTTAGACCTTTCTTTTTCTAATACATATTCCATGACCAGTAGTATAGCATATTAAATACTTTTGTCAACATAAATACTTATAATGTAACAAATAGACAAGCTTCCCTAGCTAGTTTTAAGCGATTTCTTAATGAATTACGATTCTTAAATTCAATTAGCTTTACTCAATCTTATCAAGTATTATCAACGTATCCTTGTATTGCGAACGATATTCTTCAATATTGTGCAAACAATCCATTATCTGTTCGTCTTTTGTTGGAAAAATACTTTTTCTTTTCCATTCAGCGTCTTCTTGCGAAATCTCAATAAGTTCCTCAAGAGAAGCGCTTTTCAATGCATAGTATATTTTATCAAGATAAGCTCTTTCTTCTTTTCCTTAAGTGCAACAGTCTTGAAAGTAAAATCCTCTGCAGATTCCTCATCAGTAAAGCCACGATCAAAAAGAAAGTTCTCTGCAAGGTTGCCTGACACATCATTCTGAATACAATGTGCTGCAGTCAGAAGAAGGTTATTCCTCATAAATATGTTACCTGTAGCAGCAAAATCCACCCCGTCCAAGGTAAAGAACAGTTTTCCTCCTGTAATAAAAGGCATTACTCCAAGGTCTGCCTGCTTTGGGTTCGTTGTAGGAATAGCATTATCTGCTTCCGGGAGTATAGCATCAAACGAATCAGGTATATTTGCACCAGAGCGAAATCTGTGAGCAGGAACCGCTGCGCGTTTTCGTTTTGGAGTCCAATATGCTCTGATATCCCGCGGAGATTTGTTGAGATTATCTCTTTGAAAAGAGATGAAATCGTTATAACTTGTTGGTTGAATCATTGCGAGTCCTCCTTTAATTTTGTCTTTGCTTTTGACTATGTAGTATAAAATTTATTTAATGCCTTAATCCTATATGTCCGACTTTACATTGATAGATAAAACAAACAACCTTAGTATTAGAAGTTTGTGTTAATCAGCATTATTGTTGATTGTACAAAGTTAACAAATGGAATAATTCGATTGTTGGTTTTTAAATAAAATATTCTACAACAGTATCATCTATCTGTTTATCCACAACCCCAAACCGGTGTTTTTCTTTATATACAGATATAACAGATTGCCTAACTTTATTTTTGGGTCAATCGCTTTTTTGTGGGATTGACGTTTCAAAGGTATCTACTGCAATGCTTTGTGTCCTTCATCTACAGCAAATGCAACCTAGAATCTAATTAGCACTAAAACACCTAAGCACACAGTAAAAGCACCCAGTTGCGCCTCTGTGGTGACCTTGAAACCCTTGTCTTGCAATGCTGATATTCAACAAAGACGCGCAAACATCCCTATGGTCTAAAAAGACCGCTGGATTGCGGAATTCCCCAAATCCCACAAAATTTGTGATGAGCCATCCTCTCCATCAAAATTTAAGTCTGTTTAAATAATTAAATTTTTCCCCCAAATCGGCGTCTCATCCGAAAATAGAAAATCAATAGCGCTAATAACTTCTTCTGGTTTTAAATGTCTCCCCAAAGGAGTTGCATTTGCAAGATTTTCAAGCATTCTGTCGTCTATATGCTCTAGAAATTTTGTTTGCACCATATTGGGCGATACTGCATTGATAAACACACCCTTAGGAATGTACTCTATTGCCATACTTTTTATCAGTCCTAAAAGAGCTGATTTTACAATAACATATTCTGTCATAAATTTTGGAGGAAGACCTTCGACTACAGAACTCACCACAGCAACACAATGACCACATTTTTGTTTGGCCATAAGAGGCAAAAAATGTTTAAATAGACCAATCAATGAATAGACCTGAACTTGCATCTGTTTTTCGATGTTGCGTGGATTAATCTGTTTTAACCGAGTAAACGTAAGTTTTTCCGCAGGAAGATGCAAGATGTGTGTCGGTACCTGTGAAACGGAATCGATAATTGTCTGGATACCATTTACATCTGAAAGGTCAGCTTGAATCATATGCATACGGTCGCCCAATTCTTCTTTCAATCCTGCAAGATTATCTGACATGGTTCTATAATGAGCATAAAATAGGGAATCTGGATGATTAACCGCTGTGGATTTCAGAAAAGCCATTCCAATATCTGAACTTGCTCCAGTTATCAAATACACGTTTCTCATTCTGACATACCTACACCCAAGATTGCTCTTGAAACTATTTCTCCATTCTGGTTTCGTATGTGGGCTTTGATTGTGACTCTCTTCAAGTTTACATGCAACTCTTTGACAGTTCCTGTCACACTCAACCGATCCCCAACATACACTGGTCTTACCATTGAAATCTTAGCTTCCTGAAGAAATGCATACCTACCCGGTAGATAAGTACCAACTAAAGTTGAATAAAAAGAAGACACCAACATTCCGTAGCATACTCGACCACGAAAGCCCCTCTTTTTGGCATAGTCCTCGTCTACATGAATAGGAGAAATATCGCCTGAAAGTTCCTGATATTTCTTTAGGTCGCATAGAGTTATTTCAATACCCCCCCCCTCACCACTTTTTTCATTTTCCAAATGATCAAAACTCAGTTCCATACCAACCGACAAATCGGTAAATCGGTATTCGTTCATTTTAATTTTCCTTCAATCAGTGCAACAAAATCCCCCACATTTTTCAAACTATTCATTTCTTGAGTGGTAAATTTAACACCAAATCGCCGTTCGGTAGCTACAATAAGCTGAATCTGCATCAAGCTGTCCCAATCTTCAATATCTTTTGCAGCCATTTCTGGTCGAATTTCCAATTCATCATCATCAAATGTTTCTTTAAAAACTTCTTTTAATTCCTCAAACACGTTCATAAACATATTCTCCTTTCCTTTCAGTTTCATGGAATCCAAAACTTGGGTAAAAATTCTCTACCATTTTGTTCTTAGCGGTTGGTAAATATTCACCAGTAAGAGTGCCTTGCGTGTGTTGCAAAATAAAATCAAAGACCTTATCTTCTACTTTTCGCTTTAGAACACGACAGCTCATCACCCAAGTATCAATAAAATTGTTTTTCAAGATTACACAGGAAATCAAACCATAATAATCAAATTTGTCTGTCAGTTCCGCATAAATCAAGGTATAAGTTGGATCTGCCAGCATTTGTTCAATCTGACTTTCAGAATACCTCTGGGTACGCAAATTAAACTGGTTACTCTTGTTTATTAACTGGGCGAACCTTGGAATGCGCTTTGCATCTAAAAACCCAATTTCATACTGCATTTCCAATGCTTCAAGATAAGCGTCATAATCAACCGCCTGATGCAAAAGCTTCTCTCGTTCTTGATTCGTTTGGTAAGATGCTGCTCGAATTCTGTCTTCTTTAGTTATCTGTAGCCAGTCAAAAACTCCAGAATCCGATAATGCCTTAGCATAATATGCCGGATCTTGTGGCACATCAATTACTGCAACTTCCGGCAAGTTTAGACGAATAATCTCCCTCTCTGCGGGATTATCATCAAAAAAGACCAAACTGTCAGTCCCAATATTGAGAGCTCCTGCTATCATGCGTAAATTAGTAGCCTTGTCTTGCCAGTTTGCAATAAAGCAGGCAATATCAGAACGCTTCAAGATCATATTCGGATTTTTATTAAATGGTTCTACCGCTATTTCCAGATCATTTTTGCTACATACCGCTAATATAACTCCACGGTTCTTAAGATCAAGCAAATATTGCTGGAAGAAACGGTATGCCTCTCCAACGGGATTGTTGGGGTCAAGCATAATACCATCACACCCATCATCTCCAACTACACCACCCCATAGAGTGTTATCCAAATCAAGAACTAGGCATTTTCGTGTCTTTCCAACCAAAGCCCCAATTTGTCTGGTTATCAGGCTACATACATCAGGCAAAAAATCCAAACTAAATCCATATTTTGTGTTGAACCAAGTTGGATAATCAAACCACCGATCTGTGCCTAAACGCGATGCCAGACCATTAAAGTTCAGAATGGTTACATTTGAGGGTTTACGACGAATAAGTTCTAAATTGGCCGATTCCAGCCGATATGTCTCCGAAAATTCAACGTTAGCTTCTAGATTACCAAGAGCAGTGATATTTGGTACAACAAAATTGGACTGTAAGATATAGCCAGGCATCCGCTGCCAAAAACTTTGATAAACATCAATGTCCGCAGTTTTAGAATCTGGAAGAAGAACTGTTACTTCTGGATTAAATGTGTAGTAATCTGAATTCTCATCAAGTATTGCTTTGGCAATACCATCATACTCACCTTCATATACAATGCTGTTAATTCCGTATTGCTCATACATTAAATAACGGATCCCTTTGACAATATACTGGATACTATTTGTCCCTAGCACAGCGACTTTAAGATTCGTTTCTGCTTGCTCATATTTTTTTTGATTCTCGGCACGACGTATATGACGTAAAAATTCTATCGAGTCATGCATAAATCAGTCTCCTCGCCGTATCACTTTTTTAATGACACGTTTTGCTGGTTGCAAAAATCTATTAACTCTTCTTTTTATCTCTTGTGTTCTGTTCAAACGATTAACTAACTTGGAAAAATCCTCATTCTCTACATTTTTAAAAAAGGCATCACGCTTATTATGATAGTATTTTGGAGAATTCAATATGCAAAGATTTCCTTTTAATGCTGTTTCAAGCGTCTGTGGTTCCGAATACAAAAGTGGAAGTGTCTGTTCATAAAATCGGCGCCCTTTTTCTGTATTAACCATCACAAGCGACATGCCCTTCGCCATATTTTCTGGTGTCCCTTGCAGGCCCCAAAAGTCGCCGAAAGAAATATCAGAAATTCGAGGCAACTTTTTAAACCGACAGTGTTCGCATGACGGACGCATGAATAAATTGTAAGAAATATATCCCTTTGTCCATGCACTTGTATCCCTGTCTGTAAAATCCTGCCTTCCATTTTTAAATTTCACTAGTAGTCCTAATCGCGTCCAACCAGCAGATTTATTTTTGAAATTGAAAAAATCTACTTCTGACCCATACTTCTTCTCCAGTTCCCTTATGTTTGCCTGATGTGCCTTTGGAGAATTTATGCCTCGGCAAATAAAGTCACATTGTACTAAATCATCATACTCTTTCCCCAAATATTCTTTCAAAGCAGCATTCTGGCAAGGCGTTCCACAAAACAGTACTTTATTGCCACCTTTCAACAATTCCATGACTGAGCGAAAAATCCCAGCTGTATCACTTTGGAAATATTTGGACCTATAAATTTTTTCAAGGTCCTCTCTTGTATTCCCAACAATATGCTTAGCTGACTTCCAATCCTCAGAAAAAGCACAGCCTGCAATATACCCACCCTCTTGCAACATTGTCAGGGCCAAAGCAGAATACACACCACCTGAAGTACTTTTTATGCGAATATCCTCATCTTTAATCCAAGCACAATATACATCTGGCATGAACGCTTTTTCGTTCACAGTTTCATCCAAAACAGGACATTTCTTCGTACAAAGTCCACATTTCACGCATTTCTTTTGATCTACTTGTGGATACCAAAATCCTTCATAATCAGTAACAAATTGAATTGCTGAGATAGGACAAACGTCACCACACATCTTGCAACCGCAGCACTCTTTTCCTATTAACTTATCAATCATTGCAAATTCTTTTTCCTTTGTTTCGTGTGAAAGATTCTTATGTATTGAAGCCATCTGTAGACCAAGAAATGTCTGAAAAAGCCCTCGCTGGTTCTGTCATCAAAAATTGATGCTCTTTGACATGACCACTAACTAGCGAATCAGCTCCAATAACAGCACCATTTTTGATTTTTGAACCTTTCATAACAGTCGCCTTCACTCCAACCCATACATGATTACCAATCACTGTTTCACGTGGATAATTGGTTACATTCCCATCTCTGTCCAATACCCTGTGGTGGTCAGAGTCCGAAATATAACTCATTCGAGCAAAGAGACAACCCTCCCCCAAGGTCATTTTATAGGCACAAATAATTACAGCGTTGCTCTGTATTGTACATTTCCCAATCTGTAATTCCGCGTTCTTATGTATTTCAATTGTTCCATTGTACATTAGCAAAACCGATCCTGTCACAGTCAGTACCGCACCATCTCGCAGTCGAAGATAGCATTCCGCACGAGATCTGGGATATTTATTTTGATTCAGGTAAAGGCTCCCATGCAGATTGATACGAGCACTTTTGCTGAACTCTATACAGGAATGCCATCGAGGAAATATGTACTTTCCCCTATCTCGCACGACACGACGGCAAAGAAAATTATAATGAATAAATTGAAACAAATTTAAGGACAACAATCTTTGTATTTTTCCCATCCTAACCAAATACCTCTCGTAAAATCACAATGTTCAGAATCTGGAAATGCACGATAATTAATGTTTTGGCTGTCGATTACAGCAAGTTCTTTGTCAGTAAGAGAAAAATTGTCAAGATGCGCATACTCATGAATTCTCTCTGTCCTGCTCGTACCAAAAATAGGGATTCTGCCATTCTGCATGTGCCATTTTAGAATAATCTGAGCAATCGTTTTATCATGTGCTTGCGCAATCTTCCTCATCTCCTCATTGCGTAGGCGTTGGTCCATTGCGCATAAACTGGCATAAGCAAAAACTTGAATACCATGCTCAGTGCAGTATTCATTTAATTCTTTGCGGATACATAGCGGATGACACTCAAATTCATTAGCCATCGGCATAATATCTGCGTATTTCTTCAACTCTTCCAACTGAGTAATATTGAAATTAGCTACACCAATTGCTTTTGCACGCCCACTTTTATAAATCTTCTCCAAATCCCGCCAACTTCTTGCAAACACAGGAACAGAACTATCAAAACGATTATCCCCAATTTTTGGATAGTTAACCGGCCAATGCAGAAGTAACAAGTCAACATAATCAGTATTTAATTGATGAAGACTTTTTTCAAAGCATTCATTAACGTGTCCTAAAAATTGTGATGAATCATCAATTTTTGTAATGAGGAATACATCGTTACGGGGCGTACCTTTTAAGGCCTTTGCCAATCTCTGCTCTGATCCATTATAGGCTCTTGAGCAATCAAAAACATTAATCCCTTCTTTCATCGCCTGACGTACACACGGAATTAGACTATCAGTTGCTTTCAAAGTTGCCCTTTTTCCCCAATCGACTTGGGATTCTTTTTTATTAAAAATTTGGACACGTTGCAGAAGAGTTTTAGTAAAATCCATGACTCCATTTTGGAAAAGTAGCGGAAGTGTAATATTTGTTCCAAAAGCCACTGAATTGCCTTTTATTTGGGGCATTTCCATAACACTTACATCCTCCTAAAATCTTTAGTTTCACTTATTAAATGAAAGACTGCATTACCTTATTAAATATTTGCCTTCCCTCTTGATTCATCGTTAGTGCGTTTTCATACAATTTCTCATCGTGAAATGTCATGTCATGAAAAAAATCAACCACAAAATATCCTGCTTTTCTAATTTCCTCCAATGGACACCACAGGCATTCTTCCATAATCGTATTGGGTAAATAATCACTAATACTAGGAGAGAGCGGAAGGACTACCACTATAGGTTTCCACCCACGATTTAAGCAATATTCAAGCATTGTCTTCAATCGATTTAAAACCACACTAACGCATTCTCGCTGGCCAGCACTCAGACTATGTGTACTTTCCTGCCATTCGAATTCCTTATACCAGCCTTCCAAGCATCTTTTACCATAGTATGCATCCTTTTCTTCATGGCTATTAAATTGAGGATTTCTATATCGCAAAATTCGCTTTGCAAGGCTGACCACTTCGTTTCGAAGCAGTTTTTTATATACAAAACATGGACATAGTCGCAACCAGCGTTCTGTTTTAGGGTTATAATCTTTTATCTGTTCAGGCTTGAGAAAAAAATAATACCTATAAGTTGTAGCGGGGTCCGAATAGTGATTAACCAAAAATTTGAAATGCTCTATTGTTATAAAAATCACAGCCCCCGTGGCTAGATGAGATTCATATCTCTTTAAGGTTTCAAAATCATAATACAAAGTCTGTGGTTGCCACCCCAAATTATATCCAGGCACAGGCCATTCACTATAATCAAAGGCGTAATAGCCTACAGTGCTTCCTGTGTTCACAACTTTTATACCATTGGGCATAGCGTTCAGATAGTCTCTATGAGACAGCCACTCCTTATATTCTTTAGCGTTTTTACCAAACATGCTCCTTTCTCCTGCCAAAAGTAATCATGGTTCTCTTTGCCATCTGTAGCTAAGCATGCTTAGCGAAACGGCTTAGCGGCACACGTATCATATCTTTTTCCTCATCGTTCATAGCAAACAACCAGAATGACAATGCCGTAATTATGGTGTAAAAAACAGCCCATAATATGAAACCCCAAATCGATTCTATATTGCCCCATAGCATAATGCTTATACCAACAAAACATGGAATAATAAGTGCTGGACAAATACGCAGTAGATTTTTTCCCCAAAGTTTCATATCCAAATGTAGCACATGCTGGGCATACCATACTTGAAAAGCATTATTAGCAATAAACATTCCAATACAGGTACCGACCGCTGAACCAATCTCTGCATAACGCCGACATAACGGAATACTAATCAGTAAATTAAGTAACGCTACAAGCGCAAAAACCGTGGTGCTAGTTTTATGCTTCGCCTGAGCACGAGCAATATGAAACCAAATTTCCATAGACAGCGGAATTATTAATGGGGCCATCAAAAAAATAGCAACATAATATGCGTTTTCGTAGCTTTTTCCAGCAAAAATCTCTGTAATAAATGGCTTACCAAAAAAAACAAAAGCAGAGAAGATAAAGGTTACTATCATAAACTGAAGACGCCCCAACCGAATCATCAGGGCGCTGAGTTCCTTATTCCCCCTCTTCTCTGCTACCAACCTATTGGCCATAGGTACATAAAGACTCGTAATTGAACCAACTAATGAAATTAAAATCTGATTAAACTGTGCCCCAACGGAATAGACGGCTACCTCATTTGACCCCCAGAATCTAGCGAGCAAAAATTTATCAATCTGCCAGTTGAACATGTCCATAATGCTTTGAAGAAAGACAAAGAATGAGAAGCCACTCATTTCTCTGAAAAGGGACTTGTCAAAGTTTGTAAACCTGAAACGAATGCGCAATTTTTTGAATACAAATGCTATATTGCAGAGGAATATAAGAATACTCAGGAAAGTATTGACTAGAACAATTGCGACAGATTTGTATCCCGCCAGTAGCAGAAGAATCAATCCAACTGTTTTGAACACCATCTCAATTAATGCCAAAGTCTTTTGGAAAACGAATCGTTCATATGCAGTCAATAGTGCCTGAAATGGTACCCCAAGAGTTGAAATAACAACATTGATAACCACAAGTGACAGCAAGGACTTTGCAATTTCGTATTCTTCCGAGGTAATCTTGCTACCAAAAACCGTCCTAACATTCAGCACAAGAATTGAGCCAACAAGCAGTACTACCCCAGAGATAATACTAAAAATAATTAGAAACATTCCATTCAGTTCTTCTGCCTTTTGTTTTTTCCCTTCAGAGTCATACTTTATGTAGTAACGAAGAAAAGTTGTGCTGAAACCAAACTGGAATAGACTTAAGTATGAAATCAGGCTTGTACAAAGTGTATAAACGCCATATTCCCCCTGCCCTAAAGCACGTATAACAAATGGTGTCACACAAATGCTGTACAACATGTTAACTATGAGTATTATGTAGGAGAGAACCGCGGCTTTTTTTCGCATTTTAAAACTCTTTTAAATTAACCCCAATCACTTAATAAGCAATCTAAATCGAAAGCAACTTCAAATGTTCGTGCAATCAATAAAAATATGTCTAACGATTGGAAAATCTTTTATAAAACCCCTTCCACACAAAGTTGGCGATAAACGAAATCAGAAACACCGCTGCTATACAGGCGGGAATCATAATCCGACTATCCCATTGTGCCCCACAAAAAAACAGAAGCAATCTTAAAAGTATGCTCCACACCCCACAATGGATAAGATAGATAAAGAACGTACTTGATGCTAAATTAGAATAATCGTGCCGAACATCTAACAAAGAAAACCCCGCAAAAATGAACAGCGACGCTACAACTATCCACGGGCAAAGCGGAGCTGTGGTGGGTATGGATAAGGCGTCCTCGCCAAGGCAGACAAGCTCCATCTTGTATCTAAACCACGTAACAACTGTTAAGATACCCCCCCCCCACCAGTATAATCAGAAGACCTTTCAGGCTGCTCTTTCGCCCCGCAATTAGCCTTCGAATTTGATATCCTGCAAGGAAATAGCCTGTGAATCGGAATTGGAATCCCACGTCCCACATCAAAAGACTGTCGCTTGTTAGGTACCCAACCGATGCCAAACCCAAGAATATCCAACTGACACACGCAAAAGTTCTTTCCCCTATGTCGGCCTTAACACGCAACAGCACAGGCACCAACACACAGACTCCTGCCATTGCGTACATATACCACAAATGGGGACCACTCCCACCACTTCCAGTAAGAATCTGCTTTATTGGAATCCAAAGACGAGATATTTCGCTACCCTTAACTACTACGGCTGCTACTGCCAATACAAGGTCATAAATAAAATAGAGAAAGATAAAAACTAAGGTAGGCACGCCCAAACGCTGAAACTGCTTTTTATAAAAGAAGGCATAGTCCTTATTCTTATCATTCGGAAGTAGCAAGGCACCAGAAAGCATCATAAAGCAAGGAACCGCAAATCTAGACATTACGTTCCAAAGGCAGATTGTCAGAAGATGATTTGAATCTGTTCTTGAACCTAAAAACGATGCACTTACATGGATAGCTATAACGGCAATGGTGCTGAGGATGCGAAGTAAATCGTAACTATTTTCGTGTTTCATTTCAAGCAAATGTCAAAAAAAAGAACTCATCCTTTTGGGTTCTGAGCCGTAGTATGTAGATGTCTGCACCTCGTTGAGCGCGGACGGAGAGACATTTGAAACTGTAGCATTCCCTTGCCTATTTTACTTCAGATTCAAATTTACTGTCGTTGGCCATATGTTGCATTAACGCCATGCTTTCTAAGATAGTGCTTATTTAAAAGGCTTTTGCCTATAGGAGAAGATTGCGGATTTAACATAAGAGCATTGAAGTTCATAAAGGCTATTTCTTCCATGACAACAGCATTATGAACTGCATTGGTAGCATCAGTACCCCAAGTAAACGGACCATGATTTTTAACAAGAACACCAGGGATGGCATTGGGATTAATGTCCTTAAAAGTCTCCACAATTACCAGTCCTGTATTTTTCTCATAATAAGAGGCTGTCTCTTTGTCTGTCAATGCTCGAGTACAAGGGATAGATCCACAAAAATAATCGGCATGAGTAGCACCTGTGCAGTCTAAAGCGACAGATTCTCGGCTTTCTGCCGCAAGGCCACAAACGATGTACGCTGCAAAACGTTCATCAACAGAAGAATATACTTCAAAAAAAATGAGCCCTGCTACACACTAGCGCCAAAATTGATATTGGTCGTACCTGAACTGGCTACAATTTTGCGGATGCCACGCTTTTTCATAAGAGAAAAATTAGAGTATTGACCTCTCTTGTATAGTAGGTTTGCATTGGATTTTCTCCTTTCTATTCTTCACCTTACATTTGTTCTTCTTCGGCAAGGTTTATTTGATAGAATACAAACACTTTTTGCGTTCGGCGTCGAAGTTCTCCAATTGGGCATAATAGGGAACATCGGCTGTCAAACTAAGTCACTTGGTGGTTTCTGGGTCATCTTGTTCAATAAGCCCGAGTGCTTTTTTGAGAAACACCTTTGACATTCCTGCTTTCTCATTGATGATTTCTTTAATTAATTTATAATCCCAGCTGTAAGTTTTATTCGGATCGAACTCATCCGAAGAGATCATTTTATCACTTTCATTAATCATGCTAAGAAAATCAGATAACCTGACATTGATATCCACCTCATATTCTCTATGCAGAGCAAAGAATTTCTTTTCAAATATAGTAGAAAAAACAATTCCGTGAAAACTGTCTGTGAAAATATACCCTGCATGATGAATAAGCCATATCCATTCTTCCGGGCTACAGTCCATCATTTGCACGTCGCCGAAATTTTTATCAATATTATTTATCAAGCCGTTTGCATATGGAATAGTAATAATCGGCATCTCATTATCTTTTCCAAACTTCGTTATCATTTCTCTTTGCGCACAGTCCGTACCAAGAAGATAGACAAAAATATATGGTCTCTCTACTATCATTGAAGGCATCTTTTCTATTGTTTCCCACTCTTTTGCTGATAGTAGGAGAGTAGGGTCTAGTGTGTGGACTGCACGGTCAATGCCACATGATTTTAATAATTGAATTGCCGATTGTTCTCGCAAAGAAATATAATCAAACCTCTCAAGTTGTCTTTTGATGTAGTGAACATTTTCTTTCGGTATCCAGTTCCGCCCAAACGAGGCTGCATATGCAATTTTTCTGGTCTCATTTTTCGTTTTAAAATCTAAAAAACGAATTCGATTTACAAAATAGCGACTTTGTGCCCAAACAACATCCGATCCAACTATAAAAATATCGTAATTCGTCTTCAATAGCTCTTTCCATGTCATTTGTTCCTTGCATAAATTGATTTGGCTTTGAAAGTTTCTAAATCCCACCAGTCTTTTTTGAAACGGTTCCGTATCCAATTGTGGCTGTGGCATTCTGATATGCCCTTGCTTCAAGTTGTTGAAAAGAGATCTAAACTTCTTTATGACAAACATAGCATATGAGGTTATGTGTTTTTCCACTGGTTTATTAAACCGCAGTGTTTCTACTTCATTATCAGGATAATGCGTGCGCAAATATCTGTTCAGAGCATATGCTTGTAAATTATTCCCATAATTTACCGTTTGAGTTCTAAATTCTGATATTATCCCGATTTTCATACTTGATTGTCCTCCACAGCAATACACAAAAAGGGTCAATCACTTTTTTTGTGGGATTGACGGTTCCAAGGTATCTACTGTAATGCTTTGTGGCCTTCATCTACAACGAATACAACCTAGAATCTCATTAGCGATAAAACACCTAAGCACACAGTAAAGGCACTCAGTTGCGCCTCTGTGGTGGCCTTGAAACCTTTGTCTTGCAATGCTGATATTCAACAAAGACGTGCAAACATCCCTATGGTCTAAAAGACCGCTGGATTGCGGAATTTCTCAAATCCCACAAAATTTGTGATTGAGCCAATATGTTATTCATTTATTTCCATTACCGACGTTGCCCATATGTTGCATTAGCACCATGCTTTCTAAGATAGTGCTTATTTAAAAAGCTTTGGCCTATGGGAGAAGATTGTGGATTTAACATAAGAGCATTGAAGTTCATAAAGGCTATCTCTTCCATGACAATAGCATTGTGAACTGCATTGGCGGCATCAGTCCCCCAAACAACGGACCATGATTTTTAACAAGGACACCAGGAATGGTATTGGGGGTCAAGATTCTTAAAAATCTCCACAATTACAAGTCCTGTATTTTTCTCATAATTAGAGGCTATCTCTTTGTCTGTTAAGGATCGAGTACAAGGGATAGTCCCATAAAAATAATCGGCATGAGTAGTACCCATTGCATTAATAGGCATTCCAGCTTGAGCAAAACTGGTGGCCCAATGGCTATGAGTATGGACAATGCCACCAATATTAGCAAAAGCTTTATATAACTCTAAATGAGTTGGAGTATCACTTGAGGGGCGAAGGTCAGGTAGGATGCTATGACCTCAATAGGCGCAAGCGGAGCGTAGGAAAATGGGTTTTATAATAACTCCGAGCAGTGCAACAAACAGTTCAAGAACGGCCAGCACATGGAAGAGGATCGCCACCGTTCTTCTCATTTCCGAATAGTTATCAAACCCTCTGAGTTGTTCACAAGGACTTGGATTAGTATCCACAATTCCTACTCTTACTGATCCTTTTCCCTCAGCATCTTACACTCCTCAGCAATGACTCGGCTCAAGCCATCTCGGATCCCAACCTTTGGCTTCCAGCCGTATACCTGTTCTGCATGACTATTATCGCACAGAGAATATTTGTTCACTTCATGCTCGAGCACTTCGCCTCGAATTGGGTAAGCGCCTTGATAAAGCGCAGGATACTTCTCCCAATAATGGGAAGCGGGATGATAATTTGCAGCGATACTCTTTCCCATCAGTTCACAAGCTATCGCATATAATTCCCGGACCGAATAGTTCTGATTACTGGATACATTTACGGCATCAAATCCTCGATGTGGAACTACCTTTAGGGCTAGTTCAATCAAATCGTCAATATAAATATAGTCTCTACGCTGATTACCGTCTGAATGAAAATCTGGCACACGATCGTAATACAGTTCCCGAATCATATAGCCTACAAACGGAGGTTGTTTACGTAAGCAATCAATATGTGGTCCATACACGTTTGCAAAGCGTAAGCAGGTGACGTTCATGTCGTAAGTCTGGACAAAGCTACGACAAAACTGCTCTGCACAGTATTTTGTGCTCGGATAAATCAGAGTCGGTGGTGGACAACTTGACTCATCTGACGGGAACTTCGTCTCATTCTCATAGATCGCATTGGTCGATGCCTGTACTATATGCTGCACACCAGTGCGACGAGAACATTCCAACAAATTTACTAACCCCAACACATTCACAGAAACTGCTTCTGTTGGATCGCTCTGACAATCTGGCAAGGGTGCAATCCCAGCAAGATTGTAAACAACATCAAAATGCTGTGCTTCAAAAAGCTTTATCATGGCGTCCTTTTCCCTTATATCGAGTTTCAAAACAGAATCAGTGAAATCAGCATCTTGAAATTTCAAATTGTCCAATCGACCATAGCTAAAATTGTCAACTCCAACAATCATATCGCCGCGTTTCCACAGCGCATGATACAACTGTCCACCGATAAATCCAGCAGCTCCCGTCACGAGTACTCTCATAATAAACTCCTTTCAATCACTCAAATAAATTCTTTTACAGCAAAGCAAGCAACTCCCGCCCGCTTCGCTGCGGAAAAACCAATGTCAGAATCTTCAAAGATAACGCTTTCTTCCGCAGTAACACCGAAATAAGCCATTGCTTTCATGTATCCCTCTGGATCAGGCTTCGCATTTTTAACATCGTCTCCTGCCAATATTAGGTCAAATAACTCTGTAATCCCGAACCGATCTAAAATGTCGTGCGCATTCCTGTTGGACGCCGTCGTTACCAATGCGACTTTACAACTTTCACGACAAATCGTCAGTAAGCTGATCAGCGCGGTATTTGGTCGCGCAACTGATAAATAATTGCGGTATATCTTCTTTTTTCTTTCGTGAATCTCAGTGAGTCGCTGACAATCATATGTTGTAATAGGTGGCAGAAAATCTAAGTAGCAGCGTCCATCACATGATTCACAGTAATAAGTATAATCCAACTGGTATCCCCATTGTGCCATTGCTTCCCGATAGGCCAAATAGTTGACTTCCCTAGTATCAAATAACGTTCCATCCAAATCAACCATGATCAGTTTCAGCATTCTTCCACCGCCACTCTTTTAAGTTCTGTTTTTTTATCGATTACCCTACATGCATTCGAATACCCACATCCTGTGACAATACTCAGCATCTTTACACCTTGCGCTTCCATGTATCGCAGAATCTCACTCTGATCACATTCTTCCCGCAAATAGCCGACGAGCACATTTCCAGTTTGGCTCATCTTGCGCATAATCTTTATCACTTCCTCATCCGGAGAATCTCCTTTTCCCCCTAACATACTAAGATTAATAAAACAAATGCTATGCCTTCGCTGTAAGAATGACCATGCATATGGGGTCTTCCAATCTTCAAAATCAAGTACCCGTGCAGAATAAAAAATATCCTTTGAGTAGCCAATTAGGTAAGAAATGATATGACTGATATATAACTTCTTAATTGATCCATGTGATGCTTCCAGTTTCTCATATGCCATAACAAAGCTATTCACATTTTTGAAACCATACAGTCCACACGAAACCACATCCGAGCGGAGATGCTTCTCAACTATATCGAGCACCTGATGCTGCTCGTTAATAAGAATGAAACTCTTTGAACAAAGGCCGTCAATTGGTCGCTCATAATGCATTAAATTCAGTCCTGCAATAAAGTTTCCGCTCCAGGCCCGCTCCAAAAGAATGTAATTATTGGAATCCCTTATAGCTATTTCACCATCTACATCGGCCATTTGGATTGTACGGTATGCTGTTTCTGCCGGATTATTCGTCTGCTCATGGAGTGCTACGATTTCTATAGGGTATCGAGTTCCCAAAGATTTCATGATTTCCGATCCGACACCATAAGTTTCCTCAGCAGATGCGGGAATAGCAAACAACACTCTATCATATGTTTCTGGAAAAATACCTTCTATTACTTTTTCCGCTATAATCTTCCCATCCGGATATCGCATAGTCACAAGCGGCTTTTCATTAACCATGCGGTTATCCCCGCATAACACCAATAGGTTTTTCATCAATCCACCTCATTAATGGTTCTGATAACAGAGCCAATCTTTTCTCGCAAAAAAACCTGAGTACTTCTGTCGGTCGTATAAGGACAGATACGTACCAATTTCAAAAGGAGCGCATAGTATGATTCCAGCACAAAATCGTTCCCCACCTTTTGTGTCAACTCGTCCAACAAAACATCGCGAAAAATAATAAGTCTGATAAGGAGATTGGTATCAATTTCAGGTAAACGTCTATAAGCCCACAGTGTCTGTACATCCTGCAGCAGTGTTCCTATATCTAACAGCCAACTATCCCAAAAAGAATCCAGAAAATCAATTAAATACAATTGGTCATTCTTGACGATAATGTTTTCCAACGTTAAGTCGCCATGACATGGACTAGAATAAAATTTTAACCATGAATGATGTTTTAGCATGTCAACGGCCTGTTTCAGAATATCGTCATCCCATAATAGAAGCTTCTTCTCCAGGCCATCAATTTTATCCCGAAAAACCGCTTCGCATCCCACTTTTGTATTTGGAAGCACTTGAATCACATAGTTTATTATGGTTTCAACCATATCACGAACTTTACCAACCTCTATCACCTCCATGTATTTGGCCAACGTTATGCCACGAATATATTCCATGTCAAAATAGAATAGTCCATCTTCTGTAGCTCCTACTGAAAATATTCGTGGTGTTAGGATGGTGCTGTTCCTGTAACTTCCCTGTTTTTCCGCTTGCGCTTTCAGTCGTTCGTTATAATCTCTTCCGCTTGATATCTTACGAACAAAGACTTCCCCACTCTCCATTTCACACAGCAGGATCCGGCAACCGGAATGTCCTCCTAATTCTGTGGTTCGCATCGTATTGTCTCCCATTCTACAATTATTTCATCTCCAAAAAATGCGAGGATTTCCTAGCCTTTTCGTATTCTTCTGGCGTTCCGAATTCTATATGAAAATCCAAAGGGTATGTCACGACTCGTTTCCCTTCCGTACATAGCACATTGTATAAACCACTCATAAAGCATTCACTATATGTGCAGTTTCTTATGTATTTTTCAGCAGTCATACGGAAAACTGTAACGTTCCGGAAGAGATAGGCTCCGCAGATTGCCTGATCACTAACTACTTTCTTTTCCGCCGTACCTGTTACACACCCGGCAGCGTCATATTCAACATAGCTAAACTGCGGTTCAGATGAGGGAAAAGTGAACAATGCGCCATCGAAATCAATTGTTTCATCTTTAAATATATTATTCATTGCTGTTGATCGGAACATATGGTCACAATCGTTAAAAATGATTGGAGCATCATCCTCAATGTCCCGTACGCTTTCGAGACAGGTATATACAGGTCCAGGAAGGATTTCAGGCAGAACAATCAACCGGGCATCTGGAAAATATCGGTAAATTATTTGGTCAATTTCGTATTGCTCCACATGCTGTCGTAGTGTAACAAATGTTGTATCAATTACCTCTACAAACTTTCTTACTGACATTGCCGACCAATAGAAAAAAGGCTTGTCTTCAATTTGAATAAGCGGTTTGGGCACTACGTATCCATTCCTAAAAAAACGAGAACCCGCTCCTCCCATAGGAAGAATCAAATGTGGCTTCATAAAAACATCTCACAGTTTAAAATTTACAATCTAATCCTTCTTTCGCATCGCGTTGATGATATTTATCATTCTTTTTCTTTTCTAGATCATCATGATCACCACAGATGCCATAAGGATATATCTTAATATGTCTATTCGATTTATCAGGCTTACCAGCACAGATGTAGCGAACAGACACACAGAAACCAGTACCATTCCCTTTATATCACAAATCTCCTCTCCGATGTGTTTTCTGCATGCCATGCGATAGAAAAGATAATGCAGAAAACAGAATACAAAATAGCAGAAAAATGTGGTGTATGTAGCAGCTTTATAACCGTATATGACTTTCAGTCATATCGTCATTACCCCATTCTTATGATGTCTATCATATATTCAGCTACAACTTGAGGAGCCCATTTATTATCGAAGTTCTCAAGAATTTTACTTGGGTTTGTTTCTGGAAGAGACTGAAGATCACTAGAAAATGTTTTCCAATCAACATCTTTATTCGGTAGGTAGCCCATTTCAACAGTTTCAACCACTTCGCTGGAGTCAAATGGCAAATACCATTTAACACAAAGTTTATCTGTCATAATTGCAGTTCCAACCATGAAACTTTCAATAAATCTACTGGCTATACTTTTGCAGTATCCAGAAACATTAAAATTGTACTGAAAATTTGCAACATGCTCGCAAAAGTCTGAAAGAGGAATAACCAAGTTTTCATTTATACCCTGATGACTATCAGCATAAGATTGGCTTATTACTCTTGCATCACTATTGTCAAGATGGGAGATGTAGTCAGCCACAATAGCACGCTTTTCATTTGGATGTGAGATTCTTTCTCCGAAAAAACCCACAACATCTCCTTCACAAAGATAATCAGGTTCATCTACCACTTCAGGCCTAGGACCCAAGGCATTTCCAAAATAGCACATTATCTTTTTATCCTTGCTGACTTTTCTGGATGCAAAATAGTTGTCGTATCCCCTCTTGAGTGCTTGCTTACTTAACCCCAAGGAAAGATTTCTTGGACCCTGCATTAGAGGATGTATCTTTTGTTTATACTGCCCAAGGTCTGTAATGACCTTCCGAACACCACGTGAAGTTAAAGTTTTTTTACCAGACCCATCGACATGCTCGCTATCAATCCAAGGTATTTCTATGCTTGGGGTCAAGTGAAAACCCTTACAATCGATTTCACATGGATACTGTATTTTGAAATATGCATCGGTTTCTTTTAGCAATTTTTCATTAAACATATATGGGGCATCTGAGCAATCAATAGTAAATTGTTTTCTTTTTCCATCTTCAAATTCCACATACCCTGTCATATTATATGTATATGTATCAAATTTACGATGATAGTGATTAAGAACTCGGTAACCGAAATTAATGTTTGGCCATGTAAGAAGTTGACTTAATAGAGGAAGTTTAAACTTAAGTTTGATTTCTCCAGCATCTTGAAGTTTGTATAATCCGAGCAAAAACCACTCATAGTATGACCAAAGATATCCACCAGTAATAACAACTTTTGGTTTTTCCTTCATCTAAATACCTCCTTAATTAGAACCTTTGTAATTCTCTCGCATGCATGCCCATCACCATAGGGATTACTTGCTCTTGCCATAGCACCATAAGTTTTTTTGTCAGTTAGTAGATGCTGAAATTCTGTATAGATTGTTTCTTCGTCTGTTCCTACTAACTTAAGAGTTCCTGCAGAAATCCCCTCTGGGCGTTCGGTAGTATCACGCATGACAAGTACAGGCTTCCCAAGACTTGGTGCCTCTTTTTGAATTCCACCGCTGTCAGTGAGAATCAAATAACTTCGAGCCATGAAGTTATGAAAATCTAAAACATCTAAGGGCTCAATAATATGGATACGCTCATCACCACCAAGAATAGAATTTGCAGTTTCGCGAACAACTGGATTCATATGAATTGGATAAATTGCCTTAACATCAGGATGTTCATCCATTACTCGACGAATCGCACGGAACATGTGTTTCATCGGTTCCCAAAGATTTTCCCTACGATGTGCTGTAATAAGAATTTTTAGTGGCTTTTATTAAGCCAGTGTTATAAGACTTACAGCTAAAAGTGTCAGGACTATAGGTTTTGATATTGATGTTATTTTCGACAATGATTTTCTTTAAGACCTGTGGTAGCGGAAGCATGTCAAAAGTACCGTCTTCTTTGATGAAGTGGCGGCCTTTATAGTACTCTAGACACTTTTCTAGAAAGAAATCTCCTTTTCTGATCCAAAGCAGCCAGCCTCTATCTGAAGGGGGTCTTTTGAATTTTCGGCGCCTATCATTCGGAGCTGTGATAAAAGTGGGTCAAAGGGCTTTAGCACCTGTATATCCATATCCATGTAAATTCCACCATAGTGGTAGACCGCATATAGGCGAATATAATCGCAGGCAAAGGCGTATTTTTTATTATCAAACGCTTCTGAAACCCATACTGAACTTGTTTTATCAAATACTGAAAAATCCCATTTCTTAAATTGGTAATCAAGAAGGAGCTTTTCCCATGACTTCATGTAGGTTTGTAAATCCTGTGGTAAAGGATCATTGCTAAGCCAGTAGTAATGAATTATTTTTGGAATCATGCTGCACCTCCGAACTGAGAGGTCTGCTGATACAACATGATATTGTGATAGCAAATGTCACAATTGTTATAAATATAGGGGCTATAAGGAGTTACCTCCCTCCCTACCGATTTTTATGGACTTACGTTGCAATCGATTTTATTTATTAATTCAAATTTTATCTTAGCCAATTATGATCCTCTTTGTCCTGCAACATTTAAGCAAGCCACTATCAATTTCAATCCATCTAATTGAAAGATTCGGCTATAATTCTATAGTTATTCAAAATGGTGCTTCCATTTTGCAATATTCTTCCTGGCGCATTTTACAATTCTCTTGGGCAAAAACCTCTTTATAATAATAATCCATCTCGTTCGAAAACGTGATCCAACGGACTGCCAGCTTCCGGCATAATGATGAATAGAAATCGTTTTGTCAGTATATTTTACCTCCCCTGTCCACATATTCTCTGGACACAGGTATTCTGTCGGAAGAATTTTAATGCCGCTGATTTCCTGTAGTGTTTCTTTTTCCTCATAACCATGTTTTTTCAAAACGCTTGTATTTATCAATGGGCATGCAAACTCTGCCATTTTCTCTAGAGAAAACGATAATCCATGATATACTTCCATCATTTCTCCCAGCAATGGCTCTTCTTTTTCGCAAGCAAAACCCAACCCTGAAGCAACAACCCCCACACGCTCGCATCCAAAAAAGCCTCTTCCCTGCAGCAAAAGATTATCAGGTGACTGAATCAGTTCTACGTCTGTATCCAAATAGATTCCTCCATATCTCCAGACCACATCCAAACGGGCATAATCGCTGACAAAAGCCCACTTTTTACATGCATACGCTTTTTTTACAAAATCACACGTATTCTCTATACAATAATTGCTTTCATTCCACTGTATAATCTCATAATCTGAGCAATACTGTTTCCAACTTGCGATACATTTTTGAGCTAGGGGTGGCAAGGGTTTGCCGCCAAACCAGCAGTAGTGGATTATTTTGGGAATCATTTTACATTTCCTAGTTATACAATTACAGTCTGTTAAAAAAATGTCTGATACGGAACAACCCCATTGCTTCCTAAATAGAAAATGGCAACGCCTGTAAGGGTAACGTAATATGCTGTAATCAAGGATTTAAATAAAAATTGTTGAGCCCTTGTCTCACCAAGCTTTATGATGAGCGGAATAATATATATAATATTGTATTCGAACATGTTATAAACACGCTGGAAAACAGGAATTCCATAAAACAAATTGCTTAAGAACACATAAAAAAACCAGCCAATCATGTATTCATCTGTGTACTCAGACTTATTTTTCTTATACACAAAAAAATACATAACCAACCAAACAACGTTAGGTATTATTAACTTATATATTGATACCGCACTTCTTTTATTAAAGTAAATACTTTGATAACCATTGATGTAAGCACTCCATCGTGTGTCAGCAAGAATATTCGACAACATATTTTGAATAAGTGGTCTAAAGTCAAGAAAAATAAAAAGCATCGAAAGAATAACAACAGCATTCATAAATCGTATAATTGGCTTTTTATCATTTATATATATACAAAATACCAAAACTAGAGAAAAGATTGCTGATGTGTGAAACAACATTGCTATGCCAACAAAAATCAAATAACGCAAGTACTTACGCTTTTTCAGATATTCAAATCCAAATAGCATCACACCTATTGCAATGTATTGTCTCAAAACATTCATCGATAAAAAATATAATTCCGAACAAATGTAAATAAACAATGAGTAAATTAGAAATTCTTTGCTTTCATTTTTTTTAATTGTATATGCAAAAGCTAAATTTGTGAAAATCGCCGCAATTGATATAACAGAAACACCAGTTCCCCCAAGACTAGCCACCAATTTATTCAATATATAATAACCAGGTTCTACATAAGAATCATGCCCAAATTTAATCTCATTAAAAATTAGCAAATAACCTTCATAGTCTGTTCCAACCATATATCTGCACGCCGAAATAGCGGTAGTAAATATAGCTAAAATTCCGAATAATATATAAGATGTTCTTCTACTTTCTATAAAGTCAGCAAAAAGAATCGAGCCAATCAAAATAAGATAGATTGTCATACTTACTTCCTGAGTTATTCTTTAATGAGGCACAATACTGTTTTTCTTACTGGCTAGGTATCTAAACTAATAATTATAAATTAAGCGTGTAAGAATGACGCTCAAGCCATGTAGAAACCATTTCATTTTCTAAACTTGCTTGTTTTTTCAAACTTTAAGGATCATTACTTTTTTACCAATCGGTTAAGTTGCTTCCTATTATGATTGTAAACAAAGTTGATCAAATCTGCTGAAGGATGCCAACAATAACGCATAAGAATCATAATTATTTTTCTATACAACGGCATTCTTAATCTCAAAAGTTGTGACAAATTGTTTGATAATTCCTTACGAAGATTTTTAATTTCTTCAGCGAATTCCTTCTCGTTTTTTTTAAAATCATCTGAAATTAAGAGACTTGCGAGTACCGCAAAATCAGCTCTCTTCCTATTGAGCATAGCCCATCTTTTTATTTCTTCATCCGCATCAAACTTATGTGCATATGTTAAAACCATATCAGCGGATTTCAACATATCAAATGTCTGTCGCCCAAACTTTGAAGATGTTATCCCATCAGTGTTGATAAAATAGTTATACACAACCTTGCTAGACATAGCCACCACGTTGCTTTTCAAAGCACATGCAAAAGTGACAGGCCAATCCTCTGAAGTTATTCCGATTGTATATCGTAAATCTTCAAATAATTCTCTTTTATAGAGTTTAGCCCAAGCATATGGCAGAGATTCGCCTGAACTCACCTTTAAAAGATTCTTGATAAAATCTTTACCAGTAAGAGTTTTCTCATTCTGTTCTCGAATTCGTTCTTGTTTCGTCGTTTTATCATCACTAGCAACTCTTATAAACGAACCAACAGCTAAATCTGCATTGCACCTTAACAATAAGTCGTGTAAATAATCAATAGAATCTATCTCAAGCCAGTCATCAGAATCTACAAAACATATATACTTGCCAGAGGCCATCGCAATTCCAGCATTTCTCGCAGAACTTAATCCACTATTCTTTTTATGAATAACTTTTATTCTTCTGTCTTTTAATCCCCACTCATCACACTTTTGGGGGCAAGCATCAGGAGATCCATCGTCAACCAGTAGTAGTTCAAAATCAGAAAATGACTGATTCATAATAGATCTAACGCACCTATCTAAGTATTTCTCTACCTTATATACAGGTACTATAATGCTTATTTCTGGAATGGAATCCAATCTATTTCTCCTCAATCAATCGCTTTCGGCCACAATCTTATAAAATATCACCTAACCGGAAGTATCATTTCAGCTATAAGCAGAACTCTTCTCTTGAAGTCAAGAATTCCACTTGTTATTAGCCCCCACCAGTTATGTCTCAGTTCCTTACGCCACTTCTTTAAGGTTCCCCTTGAAATGGAATCATCTCTGCCGTAAAACAAGCATTTTGTGTAGAGAGTAAAAGTCGCCCTCTCCCTGTTAAGTCTTGCCCAGTTATAGAGATACTCCCCCCCCCTTCCTTCTGGCAAATTATATCCCACATTTCAAATAAATCTACATCTTTGGCTGATAACTTCTTTCTAGTTATTCCATTAGGATTATCAAAATACAAGTATTTTCTTGACGAAGATATGACTAACTTTTTGGCATTCTTGTACACATCGTATGTGAACAATACGTCCTCATTAATCCGCCCCTCAACGAATCTAACACCATCAAGCACAGTCTTTTTGTACAACCTACACCAAACACCATAGTTACTCGGTTCTCCATGGATTCTATAAAAATATTCCCAAATCGCATTTTCTGTTAGAACCGCGGTGTCTGCACTGGCTTGACTGGTATCAAGACCCTCTTTATTTCTAGCATATTGGCAAATAGAGATATCTGATTCTGTTTCTATGAGGTTTTTAAGCAAATGCTCATACATGTCTGGTTCAATCCAATCATCACTGTCTACAAAGCCAATGTATCTTCCTGTTGCAGCTTCGATGCCAGCATTTCTCGCAGAACTTAATCCACTGTTCTTTTTATGAATAACTTTTATTCTTCTGTCTTTTAATCCCCACTCATCACACTTTTTGGGGCAAGCATCAGGAGATCCATCGTCAATAATAATGATTTCTAAGTTTTTATGTGTTTGATTTACAACAGAACTTAAACATCTATCTAGATACTCTTCTACTTTATAAACAGGAACAACAACACTAATTAAAGGCTCATCCATTCGAATCATTCCACTCTAGACCTAAGTTTACAATATGCTGAGCACACTTGTATGTAATCCATCTACATCTAATACTCAAGCAGTTTTACTCTTAATCTTTTGATTTGTCATAGATGCAAATTTAAACAACCAGTCAAACAGCCCAATTTTTCTTGTAACAAAAGAAAATAAGAGTGGAATTCCAGCGCCTAAACACATAAGAATTACTAAGCAGAGATACTGATTCTCACTACCCAGCCTGTTCATAAGCACTCTTCCTGCAGTGATTACGGGACCATGTATCACATAGATTTCTAATGAACGAGAACCCAAAAATCGAAGTGTTTTACTATTTCCAATCAAGTTAATATGCTCAAATATAAACCAAATAAAACACGTATAGCCAAAAGCTAGAACCAAATTCACGTAATGAATGCTATTTAGTTTAACGTTCTTATTCCAAAAAGCAATGCTAAGACTAATCGAGAGTAAAAAACCACACACAGCAAGTGGCATATTAGAGATTATTTTTTTATTCCTTGCGTAAGTAACACCCAAAGCAAAAAATACGAGATAATATAACAAAGCAGGAATATGAAACGGAAAGGAAATATAATAGCTTAAAACCGATAGTCCAATGCACACTGGCACAATTATGTAAAACTTCAATTTTGTGACACAAGGTATTGAAAATACAAGATACATCTCAATCAAGACATATAAATACCAGTAGACTCCAACAGGGTTCTTCCACATCCAAAGAATATCACTGAAACTGGCCTGTTCGTTACTTATCGCATTAAATGGTATTTTAACCAATGTAAACCCAACGGAAAAAACAACATAAATTACAACAAGATTTAAAACCTGTATCCATAGTTTATTATATCTTGGCACTCCATCTACATTCAAATACGCTTTATTGTATACATAGCCACTAATGGTAAAGAAAAGTGCCATATGAAAGCTGTAAATCACATTATCAATAGTATACCAAAAATTCCAACTTCCAGGGTATTGATTGGATACTATGTAGCCATGTGCAATATGTCCAACAACAACGCACAAAATTGCAAATCCTTTTAACGCATCAATATATCCTATTCTCCGAGTACCCCCCCCCCCCACTATTTCATTTATGAGGGGTTGAGGTTGTTCTGTCACTTGTTAATCTTCTCCTATATATATATTTTTTTCTCAATTATGGGCTGAAATGAACTAACCATATCTGCCTGATAGCTTCTTTTCAACTGTATTTGCACATAAGACATTGTTGTGTTAGTGATATAAAACACGATATACGAATTTAACAGGTAAAAACCATGGCAATCTAAGCAGATATTTTACGGCTAATCGCTTTATATCATAACCTTTATTGCTTCTGCTATGAATCGCTTCATAAACACAGGTTTCTTTCTTTAATTTATCAAAATGCTCACGCACTTCTGCTTTAGACATATTATTATGTGAATTAAAATAACACAGTCTTAAATCCTCAGATACTGATGTAATAATTGCCTGATATATAGCCTGACGTATAAGCTCACTTATTGAACTATGTTCGGATAACGACCTATATAGTGTTTCCCGATAATACTTATCTTTAACTGGACGATTTACATCGAATCCGTGGCTTATTGAATCCTCTATAATGCGGTAGTGATAGCCAATATAACTTCCTTCTCCAACCTTTCGGGCTTGCGAAAACAAACAAAAATTAAACCATGCATCTTCCCATGAACACATCCTCAAGTCGAATTTCAACTGAGTTCTTTTTACAAATTGTGTACTGTAAAGTTTATTCCATGCAGTACATATCAAAGGATAATATTTATGTAATATTTGTGGTGATAATGTCCGAGCAATCATCAACTCGATTTCATCGTTTGTTGAATATTGCATAACATGTTCCATACCATTTCTTATTTCGGAGCCGGTTGCCATCTCTCGGATGTAGCCACTTAACACAAATATATCACATTCGCCTATACGGGCCATTTGATTTATCATCGATTCGAAATAATCAGATTCAATCCAATCGTCTGAATCTAAAAAAGCCATCAAATCTCCGCTACATCTTTCTATGCCTACATTTCTTGCTGAACTTAGACCTCCATTTGATTTATGAATGACCTGAATCCGGTTATCTACCCCCCCCCCATTTATCACATATGTCGGGGCATTTATCGGGTGAGCCATCATTTACGAGAATAATTTCAAGATTTTTATATGTCTGATTCACGACTGAATCTATGCACTGATCAAGAAATTTCTCAACTTTATATACAGGAATTATTACACTGATTTTTGGCTGCATACACTCACTCATTTGTAATTCACTGCAAACATGGTATTGAACGTGTTTTTATTTGATAACGTCATATAGAATTTCACTTTTCTTGAGTCTACCTATTACAAACATTCTTCACCATTTTTACTATTCTTTCGTAACTTGTGTTTCTGTCAAATTCATTTATAGCTAGATTGCGTGCGTTTACACCCATACTTTTGCGTAAATTTTCATCATGGCGAAGTTTTAAAATAGCATCGAACAAAACATCAACATTTTCTGGTTCTATATTCAGTCCAACATTATTTTTCATTACCAACTCACAAAAAACCGGATTTTCAAGTGAATTAATCATTGCCTTTCCACTTGCTAGATAATCACCAACTTTATTAACAATACTTTGAGGAGCTCCTTTAATGAATGAATTTATTACGATGTCAGATTTCGATAACACAGCCGACATCATCTTATACGGCACAAATCCCCAAAATTTCACATTCACAATGTTCTCAGTTTTTACAAAAGTCTCTAGTTCTTCTTTTAAAGAACCTGTGCCAAGAATTTGAATTTTAATATTAGGATTGCCTTCTTTACGAAGTTTATCAGCAACTAAAATAAGTGTTTTAATATCATAACTTGTACTTATTGACCCAGCATACGTAACCCAAAATTCATCTGTTGCTTTTTTTATTGTACCACTAAATTCATGAACCCCGTCGTCAAAATCTTTAAGATTACAACCGACATAAACCGTATCTTTTGGAATACTTCGTTTTTGTCGTTTGAAAGCCCGCTCTGTATAATCCTGAGATGTTCCTATTACTCCACTTGCATATCGATACACTTTTTCTGCATCAGCGTAGAAAGGCTTAAACAAAACTTTGCGTAGTACTCTACTTTTTACAACCATTTCCATTGCTTCTGGCCATAAATCCTCTATATCTACAACACAAGGAACCCCATTCTTATAGCAAATTTCAGAAACTGCTGCAGCTACATCATTTGCGGGGATTGAACAGTAAACAACGGAATATTCGTTAATATGCTCTTCTAAATAATTTTTTACATTTTTCGATGCGACAATGTTACTTACTATGCGCCGTACATCAATATTTTTTTTGTATTTTGGGGAGTGAATAAAAGTAATTTTAAAAGGATAATTTTGTGCTAGTATTTTTTCAGTATCACGTTTTATTTTGTCATAATGCTGAAAATCCGTGGTTATAACCTCTACGTCATACCCAGAATTCAAAAAAGTATTTGCAATCTCAAAAAATCTAGTTGGTCCAGATTCGACTGGTGTCCAAAAATATCCAAAAGAAACAATGGCAATTTTCATTAAGTCCTCAAATGCAAATGACAGTTAGTGTTTGTTTTGAGTGTATTTCAAATTTGAATATCCGCCCGTGTCACAACTTTTTTTATTGTTGTCCACAGAATTTTTAGGTCCATCTTAAGGCCTATTTTTTCGACATATATTTTGTCGAATTTAAACTTTTCAGTGTCATTTACGAAGTCTCTTCCATTTACCTGTGCCAGACCAGTCATACCAGGGCAAACACTATAAATACCTGCTTCTGCGCGTTTTTTATGTAGTACTTTTTCTTGTGGGATTAGAGGCCTTGGGCCAATAAGTGACATTTTACCAGTTAAAACTTGAAATAACTGAGGTAGTTCATCAATGCTTGTATTCCGCAGAAACCGGCCAAATGTTGTTATGTATTGCTCCCCATTTGAAAAATCTTTTGTCGCACAATCGTGTGGAGCAGAACTTTTCATGCTTCGAAACTTGACAAGAGTAAATGGTTTCATGCATTTTCCGATGCGAGTCTGCTTAAAGAAAACAGGTTCTTTTGGCATTGTGATTTTTTGAATAACAGCAATTATCAGAAATGGAATTTGCAAAACAATCAATGCAATGAGCGCTATTACAAAATCGCAACATCTTTTAAAAACAAGATAAACCCGTTGCCGATATGTAAATACATATGATAAACAGAGTTGATTATCTTGCCCCCCACCCACGTCAAAATTATGATTATCGTTTTCACCATAATTTTTATATCTAACCATAATGACCTCTTTTTTATGTATTCAATATCCCACTTAATCTTTTCTTCTGGCTTTAAGTCATAGCCACCATTAACTTGGGCTAGCCCTGTAAGTCCTGGCTTTACTTTTAATCTCTCGTGTAAGCCGTGAACATATTCTTCAAATTGGTCATAAAAACATTCACGCTCTGGTCTTGGACCAACTATGCTCATCTTGCCAGTTAGGCACTGCCAAAATTGAGGAAGTTCATCAAATCTGGATTTTCAAAGCCATCTTAAACTTGGAACGATACGGGGATCTTTATCTCCATTTGACCACTGAGCTCCGGCGGATTCTGCATCATTTCGCATGGTGCGAAACTTACAGAGCGTAAATGGTTTTCCGTCTTTTCCTAGACGTTCTTGTTTATAAATCACTGGCCCAGGCGAGCTAAATTTGACTATAACCGCGATAATAGCCATTGGGATAGCCATTACAATCAGTGCTATTAACGAAAAAACTATATCGAAAAGGCGTTTAAAAAATTCGTAAACTGGTTTTCGCTTTAACTTATCTAAATGCTCTACGTAATACTCCCCTGTTTTTTCATAAGGAAGAATTACATGAACGTGGTCAAGCTTTTAGGAAGATTCCTGATTCAATTGATTTATTGTATTTTCCATGAAAAACTATCTGCCTTTCACTTTGCAATTTTCTTTTTGCTGGTAACCCCAAAGTGGAAGTTCCTCAATTTGAGTTCTGGATTACATAAAAAATTTGATTATGGTTATTTGCTATGTATTACCCCGTTTAGCAACTTCGTAAAATTAAGAAATTATCTACATATGATATATTTAAAAACATTGGAAATTTAGTAATAAAACTCATCACATGAATGTGTATGGCATTACCCCGTTTAAAACATTTACAAACTTAAAAGTCTGTCAACTAGCATTGTTGATAAAAAACTAGGAAACGATGTAATAGGCTTTGCGCAATTTATACTTATACGCTAAGCCACTTAAAAGTCTCATTCAGACACAACCTACCCTTCCCCGACTATGTGCCGTGGCTGAACATACTTTTGACCACGTTCGTATCCTGTTGCGCCCTAAAGCTACTAACTTTTTACAAAACGCTTTTGCTTGAACAGAACTCTTAGCTGATACCTAATGAGCAGAATTAATCTGCAACTTCTATGATTTTCTCCCTATTTTCATTAGGTAGCATTCTCCTAAAAGGCCGAAGAACTCTTGAGTTATATTCTTCATATGGCCTGCATCTCCCACACCATGCCGACCTGTTCTAGACGCATGACTTGGTTTCCGTTCATGCCAGTAGTCTTTAAACGCTGACGCTGTACCCATCTACCAAGCCAAAGTCCATCATATGTGCGATATGTAACTGGGACATTAGATTGCCATATTGCTGATAGAACTTCTCTGCCGTTGTGTAATAGTTCTCCCAGTCGCACTCTGAGGGAAATGCCCAGTTCATCCTTATTTTTTCTTATTGGGAAGACAGAAAGAACATACTTTGGTGGGTTAAGAATGCCACGTACAATTGCATCACCTAGTGTTATTTCACTTGCGACATTGCCATCAAAGAACTCTTCTGCCATGTCGCGCTGATTATCCAAGTATCGAATTGCAGAAAGGCCAAGAATAAGAGCATTAGGATTTAGGCTTAGAAGGCTCTTTACAGATTCACCCCAACGTGGAGAACCAGCACGATGCATTTCATCCAGTACGACGATATCGGGATGAAACTCTGTCATCTCAGATTCGCTCATTCGCATGAGCCTTGCGTAGGTCATGTACTGGATGTTTTGTGGAACATCTGCTCCAGTTGCCTTGAGGTTTTCAACTTGGGTCTTAAAGATGTATTCAGAAGGAGATAGCCAAAGAACTTTTTTACTAGGATTTTCCTCACAAAGTTTGAAGACAATGAAAGATTTTCCAGTTCCAGTTGGATGTACAACCACCACCTTATTCGTTTCGGCCAACATTGAGACTACCGCATCATAGGCTTTCTGGTTATGGTCGTACAGCTGAATGCTCATTGTACTTTTTATTTGCTTGGATAAGCAGTGACAAATCATGCCGTGTAAAGCATTTACATCTTGTCAGAACTACCCTCTTACTCCTCTCTTCTCCGTTTATCAACATTATCCGCATTATGTGGATAGCACACGCATATGTATGGCTTGAAAAAAGCAATTGTACCGATACTTATAACACTTTATCCATAACAGTGCAAGATGTTTTGCACCACCGGACAAAGGCCAATGCATAGGTGCAGACCAAAACCATAAAAAAACTCCTCATTTTACTCTGAAATGCAGGTAGTAGTAGTTAATTCTTTTGTCATAATTGCACCTCTGTTAGTTTAAAATTTTGTGGGTTGAAAAAGCCACATACACTAATGATTACGTAAGAATACGATACATACAAGAAAAATAGTATCATATCCTTATACAGAATACAGATGAAGGCCCGCATTTCTGCGAGCCTTCAAGCTAATATTCTTATGTGTTCTTATGTGTGTTTTACTGGTTATTTACCTCTTTTAAGGCTTTCTCAAGAATCGTCTTGTCAAACCCAAATCGATCGTAGCCTTCTGCGATGGTGTAGTAGTACGACCTTGTTGGCGGTATGGTAGCCTTTCTGCCTTCGGCCATCACGTATACCATGGCAAGCACTGTGCGCCCAGTTTCGGATAGCGTTACCGGAACGGAGCGCTTTATGTAGTAGTAGTGTGGATAGCCTTCGTCCCTATCTAGGTTTCTCTCATCCGCCTCTGTGATGGACCAAACCAACACAGGAACTGAAGAGCCCTTACATGGCTCAATGTCTGCATGTGTGCGGAAGATTAGCTTCCAGTCCTTTAGAACTGCGGTTCCCACTATCGTCGCATCTGGGCAGCGGCAGTCCATCTGCTCCACCGATAGGTTAGACCCATAAGCTATATATAGTTTTCTATCCATGTTCCCTCCTAGCGCCACCTTAATTGGCGGTGTCGTATTCTGGTTTGCTGAGTAGGTAATCTCTTGCAACCTCTGCCTCGGCATCTAATCTTCCGAGCAGGTATGCTCTCTTAAGCATCTCGTTAATCGACCAGATTGCAATATGTTTAAAACTGTCTTTCTTGTAAGCAATGCAGTTTACTTGAATGTCCTGCAAATCTACCAAGGCCCTTGTGTTAATTGTGTAATCCATCTGTTTGTTGGAGTCTTCAAGAACCTCCGCTCTGCCGAGCAGGTAGGCCTTTCTGACCATCTCGCTAATGGACCAGCTGTAAACCTCCGGAAAATCCTCGGTATCGTTATGCCTGGTGTCCAAGCCACCTCTGTCTTTCAAGGACTCGCTGCAGTCCATTGCAATCTGCTCTAGCTTTTTCTCTTCTGCCTTGCTAAATGTGTTTTTCATTTTGTTTCCTCCATGCTTGTAGTGTATATATCACTCTTTTTGAAACTAATAGCAAGTCCTTATGTAAAAATAAATTAACTATTTTTCACAGAGTTTTTTACCATGAAAAAAGAGCAGAAATTTTTCCCTGATCTGTGCATCACAAATGTGTTTTCTGTTATTTGGTAGCGTCTGCTTTACCGAGCAGATAGGCTTTCTCGAGCATCTCTCTGATGGACCAGATGCTAACCTCCGGAAAATCATCATAATCATTATTTCTGGTGTCCAGGCCACCTCTATCTTTCAAGTAAACACTGCAGCTTAGTGCAATCTGCTCTAGCCTCTTCTGTGTTGCTTTGCTTATTTCTTCTTTCATTTT
>X301_European_Hare__coassemble_952_pt1 | contig 31234 bp, 24 predicted proteins | sample X301_European_Hare__metabat2_high_PE_015 | metagenome-assembled genome bin X301_European_Hare
TACCTACCTGAAACCAGTGGAGAAAAAGTGTTACCAAAACTTGCACCAGATCACATTAGAGACTGGTTAGGACAGTAGATTTCCACGTATTTTTAAAAATGAAGCGAAATACGTGGAAAATTCCACGTAAAATGAAAATTTGGAAAAAATACGTGGAAATTCTGGCGAGAAGGGTTTTGGATTGAGGTTAGTTTGGTTAATCCTTACATGATTAATTGCACTAAAACTAAGGAAAGTAGCTGTGAATTGTAACAAAAGCTTCAATTCGCACTGCCAACTTGAACACACTGTGCATCAGTTGCCTGCCTTGCCACGCAACTTTGTGGGCCATGTTGTCATAAGCCAGCAAGAGTACTTCAAACAGTCCAAGTATCAGATGTTTTCTGAGTCTTCAATGGGTTGTTTTAGTCTGTAAGTTCGGCTGCTCAAATGGTGAAGCATGGGTGGTCAAGGGTGGAGTGTTTAATTGATTTGGTTTTTGTGCGATAATGAAGATGGAGGCGGAAGCTGTATGTTTAAGAATGAAGTTTTGGAAAGATTTTTGCGCTATGTTGTTGTTGATACTATGAGTGATGAGGCTTTAGCGGAGAAGAAACATCCGTCTACAGAGGGCCAGTGGAATCTGTTGAGACTTTTGGAGAAAGAACTTAGAGATATGGGGCTGAAGGATGTGGAACTGGATCAGCATGGGTATCTGCTGGCTAGAGTTGAGGCGACTGCGCCAGGTTTGGATGCGATAGCCTTCAGTTCGCATGTGGATACGGCTGATGAGGTTCCGGGAAACGGCGTGAAGCCGGTGGTTAATGAGTATATGGGTGGGGATTTGCTGTTGAAAAGTGGGCTTAAGATAGAGGCGGAGGGGAATCCAGAGCTTGCTCAGTATGTTGGGTCTAAGATTATAACTTCGGATGGGACGACACTTCTAGGATGCGACGATAAGGGTGGTGTTGCAGAGATTATGACGGCGGTTGCGTACCTAGTTGAGCATCCGGAGGTTAAGCATGGGGAAGTGGAAATATTGTTCTCGCCAGATGAGGAGACTGGGTTCGGGATGAATTTTTTTGACGCTAAGAAGTTGCACGCAAAGGCGTTCTACACTGTGGACGGAGGCGATAGGTATTCGGTTGAGGTCGAGTGCTTTAACGCGGCAACTGTGAGGGTTCACTTTACTGGTGTTGCATATCATCTGGGAGCTGCTAGAGGCAGGCTGGTGAATGCGTTGACAATGGCCTCGGCATTTGTGAATGCGATTCCGCAGGCGGAGAGTCCCGAGGCGACGGATGGAAGGTTTGGGTATTACTGTGCGCAGATGGCGAGTGGGAATGCGACCGAGATGGACGTGACGTTGTATCTGCGTGATTTTGATTATGAGAATTTGATGAGGCGGGTCGAGGCGCTACGGGTGCTTGGGCGTGCGATTGAGGCGCTGTACGTGGGTGGGCGTGTTGAGGTGGACGCACAGGTGAGATACCTGAATATGGGTGAGGCGGCGAAGCAAAATCCGCGCGCGGTGGATGCGATTTTTGATGCTGGGCGAGTGCTAGGGCAGCCTCTGACGACGCAGATTATTCGTGGTGGAACGGATGGAGCGAGAATTGCGGAGAAGCTAGGGATTGCGTGTCCGAATTTGTACACTGGTGGGCATAATATGCATAGTTTGCGCGAATGGGCGGCGCTGGATGCGATGAATGATAGTGTGCAGCTGATTTTGGAGATTGTTAGGCAGTGGGGGAAGTGAGTGATTGACTTTGTAATATAGTGGGGTGAATCACATTTTGCAGATTTTTTGACAAAAGACTTCAATTGGATGGCTATACTAATCTGTACCATCAAAATGGGCTTTTCTTGAATTGGAAAATTGAAATTTGGGAAATGCTAGAAGGTCTAGATTATGAATGAGAAAAGAGAGTGTGTTAAGAAGGGCTACTGTTATTAAGGCTAGTGTCATTTTTATTTTATTACTCTGTTCGGTCTGTGTTTATGGAGGAGATTTGGACTATGTGTTTGGCAGTAGTTTGTCATCTGTAAGCACTGAGAATGCAAAAAGAGGGCAAGTCTATTTAGATTCGGCTATGAATGTCCTTGTTGTGAAATCGGTTCATGAGGTTGAACTAGAATCTGCTGAAAGCGATTTTGATGCGGTAGAAAACTATACAGTGGTGGAATTTGATAAGCTAATTTCAAGATCAGGCTATCAGGAGGGGAGTGAGCTAAGAAGGAGGGGGGCAGTTCAAAGTGTGTACGCATTTGCGGGGTTAAATCACTCGCTATTGGGGTATTCGTTTACAAGTTTTTTGTACCCATTCTATCCTGTGGTTATGTTAGGGGCGGGGTATGATATTCCTGGCCTGAATTTTAGTGTAGCAAGTGGAGTTGATGTGTTAGCTCTTGCAGGGGTGGCAGTGGCAGTTCCAATTGCTAGAATGTGGGATTTTGACAACACATTTATAGAAAATGGTAAAATTTCAGGATATTTTGCAGCAGGAGTGGCCGTGCCAGTATTTGCAGATGCGGTATCTAGTTCAGCATCTACTTCTCCATCGGATGTATCTTTTGCAATGTCCTATGGGGTATCGTACAGACACAATATTGGGCACTTTCGCTGGGAGGTCGGAGCTTTTTGGCTTTACAAATATGGCGCTACGATAGGCGGGGGCGGTAGCACAGGCAGTTCAGGTGCGGGGGCCAAAATTTCACCATATATTGGATTTGGAGTTGATATCTAATGAAAAGACAATCAATGAAAACAAGGCGGGTCTTAGAAAGAAGTGTGGTGGTCGTGATAGCGCTGCTGGTGATGGTGACTATGGTGGGGTGTAAATCTGTTGGGGCTGTTATTAAGTCAACTTTCTCTGACTTGCCGTACTGGTATCATAATCCGGAAATGGGTTTGGCTAAGGACGAGACTCCTATGCTGGGCCAAGGTAGCGCGAACACTGAACGACAGGCTGAGCTACTAGCTTATGATGATATTATAGGTCAGTTATCTGACCAAGTTGGGTATCAACTTGGGCGTGAAGCGTACAGGGAACTGAGTGTACTGGGCACTATTTTGGAATTTGGATTGAAGGTTAAGAACACTTACACCGCTGTAGAGGATGGGAGGTATACGGTCTATATACAGGTAGCGATAAATGAGAAGTTGCTGGAGCAGGCGATGACCGAAGAAAATAAAAGAAGACAAACAGTAAGTGCCGAGGTCAAAGATATCGTCCTTGAGGGGGATGAGTATGTTAAGGATGGGAAGGACTTGAAGGCGGTTAGCTGTTATTTGCGGGCCATGACGCTGGCATATGGGCAATCTTATGTGAATGAGGATTATGGGTTTGATGGGTTGTACCCGTATGTGGTGGAAATGATACAGAGTATGCGAATAAATATTGAAGAGGCACGGATGGCGGATGCGACGTGTACTGTGACATTGAAGCGCGTGGGGAGGTTTGCATCGTCTCCGATTGCGTCGGCGGAGTTGATGGCCACGTATCAAGCGGTAGACACGCGTGGGGAGGTTTACGATGATTATTTTGTCTATGTTACGGATGATGACGGGGTGGTGCCGTTTCAATCTATAAATGATGGCTTGGTTCGGAATGGGCAGATTCGCTTTGATTTAAATATTATGGAGGATTTAGACCAGTTGCAGGCGGTGGTAACTAATACAGAGGACCTAACAAAGGTTGCTAATCTTCGGGCTTTGGTGAATTCTAAGGCCGCGTATTTCAATTATTCTAAGATTTTTTCAATGGGGAGCATTGCCGTAGCGGTGATTGAACATGACCAGTATGGTTATGTGACTGGGGTTAGCGACATTTCTAATTACGTGACGGAGAAACTGCAATCTGATGGAGCTTTTGCTACGGCTTTTTATCCAGAACTTGACCATGAGGACGAAGTTTTGTATGAATTTCAACATTCGGGTAGAAATGAAAATTGTCTGCTGGTAATTAGAGTTGGAGTGATAGATAATAAAACAACAGATTTAGGATTTTCGATAGCTAATGCAGAGGGAATTGCTTTTTTGTATAGAAGAAATAGCACTGAACCTTTGTATAGTAGCGATGTTATAAACGCAAGCGCCTTTGCAGAAACGCCAGAAGAGGCGGCTCAAGGCGCCTTTAAAAATCTTGCAGATATTGCATATACATTAATAAAGGCTGTCTATGTTTGAACTTATTAGAACAACGGCCATGCCAGAATACGATGGGCAGGCCCTTTTTTATGAGCACAAAGAGACCGGAATGCAGGTCTTTCACATCAAAAACTCACAAAAAGAACGATGTTGCATATTTATGTTTGGTACCCCTTCCGAGGACGACACTGGTGTGGCCCACATCATCGAGCACACCGTCCTATGCGGCTCTAAACGCTTTCCGGTAAAGGATTTGGTTACGCTTATTTCTCGAACCAGCCCCAACACATTTCTCAATGGCCTAACATTTACGGACAAAACGATGTACCCATTCGCATCCCCGCTGAAAAAGGACTTCGATAACATCTTTGACATCTACGCCGACGCCGTATTTGACCCACTACTTCGCAAAGAATCCTTCCTCCAAGAGGCCTATCGCGCCTTTGATGGCAAGTACGAGGGCATTGTCTTCAACGAACTTCGAGGCGGCACAAATTCTGAAGACTATGTTGTAGCATCTACCATCTCTAAAGTACTTTACAAGGGTACCCCATGCCAATACGACGCTGGTGGTTACCCGCTTTCTGTAGTTGACCTAACATATGAGGAATTTTTAAAGCGCTATAAAAAGTGGTACACTCCCAGTAATTGCAAACTTTACTTGTATGGTGATTTAGATGCCCAAGAGTACCTTAATAAGCTAGAGTCTAGGTACTTAAAAGGGTGTACAAGGACTGAGGTATTTATTCCAAGGTCGGAAAATTATTTGCAATCGACAATGCAACCTACCCGAATTCTAAAGACATGCCCGGCAGGGGATGTGAGAAGTGTGCTTTTAAGCTGGCTTACAGTTCCAAGTGATGATGACCTTCAGGCATTAACCCTTTCTGTTCTGACTGAGATTCTTTTGGGAGATACTGGCGCTCCACTTTATACTGCTATAGTAAATTCAGACCTTGGGCAGGATTTGCACTCTTGTTGTGGAACTGACATTGATGCCCCTGTTCTGTCATTTACTATTGGCTTTAGTCATGCTCAAGAGGGCAAAGAGGATGAGATAGAGGCTTTCCTTATCGAGCAAATTCGGACTCTTGTTGAAAATGGTATTCCAAAAGACCTGATTGACGCGGCAATTAGGCGGCTTGAGTTTAGGATAAAAGAGATTCCAGATGATAGTTTTCCATTTGGACTTAGCGCCGGCATGAGGGCTGCTAGGTGTTGGATGCGTGGCAAAGATCCAGAGGCAAGTGCGTCCTCTGTTACTACTATTGAGCTTTTGAAGGAGAAGATTGCTCAGGGCCGCTATTTTGAAAATTGGATGGAAGAAAATCTTCTTAAAAATAAAAGGCGTGCTTTAATTACTGTAGTTTCTGACGACTCTTATGATTTGAAGTTTCAGCAAGAGCTCAACGCTAAGTATCAAAGGCTTATGGACAGCGGCTATGATAGCACCGCTGATAAGGCACTTTTTAAGGCTTTTTTGGAAACGCCGGATTCGGATGAGGCGCTAGCTACCATTAAGAAGATTACGCTTAAGGACCTCACAAGGCCTACCAATTGGATTAATCAAAAGAGAGTTAAGATTTCTTCTGGCGTGAAGTTCTATGATTGTAGGGTTTTTACACGTGGAATTGTCTATCTGAGGATGGGTTTTGATATACGTAATCTGGAGTTGAAGGAGAAATTTTATGTGCCGCTGATGCTTCGTTGTATGCAAATTTGCGGGACTAAGAGGCATACGTCTGTCGAAATTAGTGTTCTAATAAATTCTCTTACTGGATCATTTTACATGTATCCTATCACCGGTCGGACTCGAGATCAGGCTGAAGTTAGCACTATCAGCGTCTTTGCCAAAATGCTACGTCCTAATCTTGAACCTGCCATGGATGTCATTTCTGAAATTTTGACTATGCCCGACTTTCAGGATATGCCTAGACTGAAAATGTCCCTGACCGACATGCTGACAGATTACGAAAGTAGCTACGATTCTGGCAGAAGCGCCTATGCTTTAAGTGATGCGGTGAAGTTTTTTTCCACTACTACTTATGAGTCCGAGATATACCGCGGAACCGAGCAGTGGTTGTTCCTTCTTGAATTGAAAAAGTCGCTAGATAGTGGTGCTTTAAGTTGGAATGGTTTGGCAGAAATCCTTACTAACCTCTGGCGCAAGGTCTTCTGCCAGAGAGCTATGCTTGTACATATCACTCATGATGAGGACGACTCGGATTTGTCTGAATTTGTTGTAGCATTTGCAAATAAGTTCCCAATGGGTAAGTTTGTTAGGCATTCTAACTATTATGAAACCGTGCCAAAGGGATTGGCCTGGAAGCAGGCCATTGGTTGTGATGGGCCAAATGGTGTTTCCGAGGAGCGGATTGGAACGCCGCAATGTCCTAGGACGTTGGTTTTGTCGGCTGGGTTGGCAGCCAATGTGATGGCGATTCGTTTTAATCTGGATAGTGAGAAGAGGTTTGTTGCGGCCACGCTTTTGGCGGGGGTTTTGAATTCGGGGTACCTGTGGCAAAGTGTGCGCTTGGCGAATGGGGCATATGGGGTTGATTGTCATGTGTCATATATGGATAGGTTGTTTGTGTTTTCGTCGATGCGCGATTCGCGGGTAATCGGGACGTACGCGGATTTTTTGAAGTCGCTTGAGCAGGATATTGACCCAGAAGAGCTATCGGACCTAATTGTTTCACTACTTGGCAGTGAGCTTAAAACTCAGTCGCCTCAGACTATTGGCTCCAAGGGTTTTAATCGCATCATCTATAAGGGGAGCTCCCGCATTTACTCAATTCGGCGCAAGCTTATGCTAGGCATGACTGTTTCGGATTTGAAGCTTGTTGCGTCTGATATTCTAGAGTGCTCGAAGTCCAGTATCAGCGCCACCACTATCTGCGGTACCGACATTGTTAAAAAGCAAAACCTAACCGATGTCCACGTCCTGCCACTGTGAGTGCCCTGGCTTGTGGGGCTTTGGCCTTACTTTGTGTCTGGCTTTGTGGCCTGACTTTGGGAGCGTTTCTTTCTCAGAAATTGAAAAATCGGAATTTCATGGACAGAAACGTTCCAACCTTAGTATGCTTTTTTCTCTAAAACTTTTCTGGAAGAAAAATTAGTTGGGCATAGTGACTCAAAGTAAAATCTTGATGCGTATTTACTATAACTAGGTTGGCCTTAGTGCTGATAAAGATAGTAATTAATCGAACAAACTAACCTCAATCCCAAATCTTTCTCGCTAGAATTTCCACGTATTTCTTTCCGATTTTCATTTTACGTGGACATTTTTTGCAAAGGACAGTTAAAAAACTCTTTTTTATGAAAGCATTTGGTTGAATTATCTCTTAAAAGCGACCAACTTTGCTAAACCTAGTAAATCGGCTGTGAACAGCAATCATTAAACAAAGCCTATCTGCGAAGCAGGGGGTAAAGTTGTGGGTGCAACTTGTATTAGGCGGCGGTTGCATATATAATTTTCAGAGCAGGAGGAAAATCAATGCCGGTAACAACCGTTGACTGGATAAGGGCTATAGTGCAAGTGGCCCTGCTAGCGGTCTTCTTCTACAACTTCTATATTGCCCTTGCCCAAAACAAGGCAACTCAGATAATAAGGTCTATGTTGGCCTATGGCTTTTTGTACCTAGTTTGCAAAGTTGCAGGCCTGAAAGTTATGGAGAGTGCACTAAGAATTTGTGCAATACCTGGATTTGTGTTTTTGTGCGGAGTGTACCAACCAGATTTAAGAAGGACATTTACATCTGGAAGTAGCCGAAGAACAAGGCTGTTTAGATTGGGCGGAGCGCAAACATCGTCCGAACAGATAGAAATAATATTAAGCGCTTGCCAAAGATTGGTGCAATCAAAAAGAGGTGCATTGATTGTATTCCCAAGAAAACTTGCTCTGAAAAATATAATTGACAGCGGCACAAAACTTAACGCGGACATATCAAGCGCCATTATCGTCACAATATTCGAACACGACACCGCGCTACACGACGGGGCCATGGTGATACAGGGCTCAAAAATTATCGCCGCAGGATGCTACTTGCCACTATCAGGACAGACCGACATCCGCGCCTCGTTCGGAACAAGGCACCGCGCCGCTCTGGGAATGGCCGAAGAATCTGACGCCGCCATCATCGTTGTGTCGGAGGAAACCGGCGCCATCTCACTGGCCTGCAACGGAAATCTCTACTACGACCTTTCTCATGACGAGATCAAAAGCATGCTTCTTTCGTTGTTCAACAACCTAGATGTAGCCCCAGTTCAAATGGAGGATGGAAAAAACGATGCGCAGTAAGTGGCTCCAAAAAATGTTTTATAACTGGCAAGCAAAAGTGCTCTGCTTCCTGCTTGCTGTGCTAGTTTATTTTGTTCTTGTCTTTTCGATTCAAAGCTCAAGGACAGTGTCGCTGCCAATTAGAATTGACATGCCCACTGACTACGTTGCCCAGAGCAACATACCTACTAGTGTAGATTTAGTTTTGCAGGGAACTGAGGATAAAATTTACCTAATTAACGTATCAAACATAGAAGTATCGGCTGATTTTACCAATGTAAATAGAGAAGGTGTTAACTATGCCACTGTTGAGATAGATACCAAGGAACTTGCAAAGTATGTAGATATCTCGACCATATCCATATACACAAAGCCCTCGCAGATTAAGATATATTTTACCAAGACTGGAGAGGCCCAGTGATTTTGGGAATCGGAGTTGACGCCGTGTCGATTGAGCGGGCCAAGCGACTTAAAGGGCGAGTTCTTGAGCGGATGTTCAGTACTGAGGAACTTGCAGAGTACGCCCAACTGGAGGGTGCGCATGAGGACGTGCGGGCCCAGTTTTTGGCATCGCGATTTGCAGTTAAAGAGGCGTACGCAAAGGCTCGTGGGACGGGTTTTTGCCAGGATGTGATTCCCAATCAAATTTCCACAGTGAAAAATGACTCTGGCCAGCCGTACGTGAAGCTGACTGGGACAACGCTTGAGAAGGCCCCGCCTAGCAGAATTTTTCTTTCAATTACCCATGAAATGCCGCTAGCTATTGCCATGGTTGTGCTTCAGTCTCTTGACGATATGGCAGGGGGTACAGATGTCCAGGTCTGATTGGAAGAGGCCAGCGGAATTTTCTGCGCCTTCAGGAAGGCGGCGAGTTGCTCTTGAGCTTAGCTATGACGGAAGGCCATACTGTGGCTGGCAGAGCCAAATCAGTGAAAAATCTGTGCAAGAAACCCTAAAACAGGCTATCGTTCGCCTACTTGGGGACGAAAACATAGATGTTGTTGGTAGCGGCCGAACTGATAGCGGGGTCCATGCCTACGGCCAAGTTGCTCACGTAGAATTTGACATGCGTAGTATTCCAGCCAAGGCTTTTTGTAATGGGCTGAACTCTTTTTTACCCTCTAGCATCAGAATTCGAAGAAGCTGGGATGTTGATGACTCCTTTCATGCAAGATACAGTGCAATGGCTAGGGAGTACCACTATTTTTGTAAAATAGGTGAGAATCGTAACCCATTTACTACTGGCCTTGTTACTCTTTTAAAGGGTTTTCCAAATCTTGAACTTTTGAATTCTTATGCCAAGCATTTAATCGGCACACATGACTTTACTACTTTTGCATCAGCGCGTGATATCTGCCCTAGCAAGGTCCGGGATATCTACCAGTCCGAATTTACCTGGACAACATCGATGTATGGAGAGAAGATTCTTTGCTATACTATTTGTGGTAACGCTTTTTTATATCATATGGTAAGGTCCCTTGTAGGCTCAATGCTTGTCATGGCAGAGCGTGGAGAGTCGCCAGATGCCTTCAAGGCGGCTCTTGATGCAAAGAACCGCAATCTTGCAAAGCGAACTGCCCCAGCCGATGGTCTTTATCTTTGGCGTGTCAGTTATGACCCATCTGAGTATCAGTGGTTTGAGGATCAATATGGAAGACAGTGACCGAAAAAGAAATCTTGCAGATGCACTAAGTAGAACAGACTCGCTAATTGATAGATTCTCAGACATCCTAAAAGGCGATTTGTCTGGACAGGAGCATCCAAAGCGGGATTTTACGGCAACCGCTAATCGAATAATCGATGGCCCCACCAAGGTCAAAGCATTGCCACAGGCTCAAGCATCACACGCGCTTCAAGTCCAAGTAACGCCTCAGACTCAAACAACACGCATGGATGGGTTCAACGCAAGGCCATCTGCCACCGCATCCACCATGAGGGTAAAGGATGATGAAAGACTACATATGTCATTTAATTCACTACTTCAGGATTGTCAAAACTGTAGGCGCTGTGGCCTGTGTAAGGGCAGAAAAAATGTGGTCTTTGGCTCTGGCAATGTGGAGCGGCCAATAGTTATGATAGTCGGAGAGGGTCCTGGGGAGGAAGAGGACATTATGGGCCAGCCCTTTGTCGGGAAAGCCGGTAAGTATTTGGACAGCTGGCTTAGCCCAATCTCGCTTTCCAGAGACAATATTTACATCACAAACATCGTAAAATGCCGCCCGCCACAGAATCGCGACCCACATCCGGAAGAGAAAACGGCTTGCTACCCATTTTTGCAGCAGCAAATAGAAATTATCCACCCGCAGGCCATTTTGTGCTTGGGAAAGCACGCCTCAAACTTCTTAACTGGGCAACTGGACGCCACTATGGGAGCCATGCACGGGCGCTTCTACTTTTTTGACGGAATTCCAGTAATCTGCACATATCACCCAGCCGCCGTCCTTCGCAATTTGGCGCTTAAGCGTCCCGTTTGGGAGGACCTGAAAAAACTTGCACGCTATCTGGGCCTGCCAATCCAGGGGAGATCTAAATGACAAAATACGCCCAAGTCGTCGTCCCCGTCCCCCTCAAATCCGAATTCACATACAGCTTCGACCCCGACCAAATCCACGTTCAGGTTGGCATCCGCGTCATGGTTCCATTCGGCACCCGAAAAATCCAAGGCTACGTAATTGATGTCCTAGAATCCGTGGAAGACTCAAAATTTTTAATAAAAGACATCATTCGGGCCATCGATTCGGAACCCATCTTCGATCGCCGCGACTACGAACTGGCCCTATGGATGGAAAAATTCTACTTCTCCAGCCGGGGCGAGGTCCTTGACACCATGATTCCCGGTGGGAAACGTGATATGGTTTTTGGCGGCCTTGATGCCGACGAATCCCAGGAGCGCAAGGACGTTGTGCTTTCCTCAGAACAAGAGAACGCAGTTCGCACAGTCCTAGATGGCACCTCAATGATGTACTACATCTTTGGTGTTACGGGCTCTGGGAAAACCGAAGTTTTTCTGCGTTGTGCCGAGGAGATAATCAAGCAGGGCGGTCAGGTCATTTACCTTGTGCCAGAAATAACACTTACGCACCAACTTGCGCTTCAGGTAATGAAGCGCTTTAAAAATAATGTTGCAATTTTGCACTCTGGCTTAACTGACTCTCAGCGCATCGCTCAATGGCGGCGCATAAAAAGGTCCGAGGTCAGCCTGGTGATTGGAGCCCGAAGCGCCGTATTCGCCCCATTTGAAAACCTGAAAATGATCATCATAGATGAGGAGCACGAGGGCTCGTACAAGAGTGGAAATTCGCCTAGGTATCACGCACGGCAGGTTGCCCAGAAAAGGATCTCGGACTGTGGTGGAAAGTTGTTGATGGGCAGTGCGACGCCTAGTTTGGAGGCGTGGTACTTGATGAAAGATCCGTCCAAGATGGTGAGAGTGGACTTGACGCAGAGAGTCGGTGGTGGTTGCATGCCTAAGGTGATGATTGCGGACATGACCAAAGAGCAGGGCATTTTTAGCCAACTTTTGCAAGAGCGTATGATTAAAACCCTTGCTCGTGGCAAGCAGGTGATTTTGTTCCTGAATCGGCGTGGATATAGTTATTATTTTCATTGTCGAAATTGTGGCTTCGAGCTGAAGTGCCCGCATTGCGACGTTGCCATGACTTACCACAAGCACCAAAATATCGTGCAATGCCATTACTGCGGCTATGTCCAGCCGCCTATTTCGACCTGTCCTCAGTGTGGCTCTATGGATGTAATGTACTCGGGCTTCGGAACAGAGCAGGTCGAGCAAGAGGTGCACCGCCTTTTTCCCTTGTATCGAGTTGCCCGCCTAGACACCGACACAGTTTCCAAGGACCGAAACACCATCAAAAAAACGCTGGACCAGTTCCGCGCTGGCGAAATTCAAATTCTTTTGGGCACTCAAATGGTGGCCAAGGGTCTTAACTTCCCCAATGTGCAACTAGTTGGTATTATCATGGCAGATAGTGGGCTTTTAATCCCCGACTTCAGGGCTGAAGAGCGCACTTTTGACCTTCTAGTTCAGGTCTCGGGCCGCTCTGGCCGAGCTGACTCCAGCGGTGAAGTTGTTATCCAGACAAGAATCAAAAACAATCCAGCTATTACTTTGGCCTCAGAGGGCAAGGTCGAGCAATTTTTCAATCAAGAGCTTGCAGTCCGCGAAGAAACTAATTTCCCCCCATTCTCTAGAATGGTCAACATCATTTTCCGCTCGCGCAAGGCCGCCGCAGCAAAGTCCTTTGCTCAAACTGTAGCCGACATGCTTCGCCAGCACGGGCGCGGCATCCAAATTTACGGCGCCAACGAGTGCCCTATCGAAAAAATCAGCACCTACTATCGTTTTCAGGTCCTAGTTCGCTCCAAAACCCCCGCCCGCATGCTCAGCGTCCTAAACTCTGTGCTCAAAGACATTAAAGTCCCCCACAGCGTCACAATGGAAGTAGACGTTGACCCCATTGACCTTCTTTAGAGTGGGCCAATTAAGAAGTCAAATGAGCCATTTTGACCAGTTTTGGCTGACAAAACGGGCCTTTAGCCTGACACTGGGAACTTTATGCATATTTAACTGAATGATTGACACTAACACTGCGATTAAGGTGTTAAACCTTATCAATATGAATCTGATAGGCCACTTCCCGTATCACTTTTTGTTAGAGTTTAAGCCGTAAGGTGATACCGCGTATCACTTTTTGTTAGAATTTAAGCCTAAAAGTGATACCGCGTATCACTTTTTGTTAGATTTTAAGCCAGAAAGTGATACCGCGTATCACTTTTTGTTAGAATTTAAGCCGTAAGGTGATACCGCGTATCACTTTTTGTTAGAATTTAAGCCGAAAGGTGACACCGCGTATCACTTTTTGTTAGAATTTAAGCTGGAAAGTGATACCGCGTATCACTTTTTGTTAGAATTTAAGCTAGAAAGTGATACCTCGTATCACTTTTTGTTAGAATTTAAGCCGAAAAGTGACACCGCGTATCACTTTTTGTTAGAATTTAAGCTGGAAAGTGATACCGCGTATCACTTTTTGTTTTCTAGAGCACAAAAAGTGTACATCTTCATCAAGCAAATAGATTTCCGAAGTCGGGTTAGGTAATAAACTAGAGTAGCAAAGCTAGATTAAATTCATAAAATATAAAGAAGTTAACAAAAAGTGAGCTTTTTCACACTTTTTGTTTAAATCCTTACAAATTGTGAATTGATTGAAGAGACTGACGAAGTGGTTTTAGATGGCTAGAAGAAGGGATGTTGCGTGGTTTAAACGTACATTGAAAAATGGGGGTAGTTTTTACTATAATTAGTTCATGCTTGATATCATGAAATTAGGTGAAGAGGTCCTTCGCGAGAAGTGCGTTGAAGTGACTGAATTTGATGACGTTTTAGACATGCTTTTGCAGGCCATGTACGATACTCTTGAAGAAGCGGACGGGGTGGGGCTTGCAGCACCACAAATTGGGGTTAATAAAAGATTTTTCATTGTTTCTCTACCAGATGGAACTAAGAAAGAGTTTATAAATCCAAAAATTGTGGGGACCTCGGTTGAGACAAACCCTTATGAAGAAGGGTGCTTGAGCATTCCTGGGGTTTATTGCTATGTTGAAAGACCATCTAAAGTTATCGTTGAGGCGCAAGATGCAACGGGAAAGCCGTTTACTCTGAAGGCAAGCGGTTTGATGGCAAGGGTCATTCAGCATGAAAATGACCATTTGGACGGGGTACTTTTTATTGACCACTTGAATCCAGATGATAAAAAAAAGGCAATTCGTGCCTACGAAAAGAAGAACAAGAAAAGGAAGTAGGCAGAATGGATGGGCACAGGATTTTGTTTGCGGGAACACCTGAAATTGCGGTGCCGCTTCTAAGGGAGATTTCTAAGCGCTTTAATGTTGTTGGGGTTTTAACATCTTGTGATAAAAGTGTTGGGAGGTCTGGAAAACTTGTGCCTAGTCCGGTAAAGGCTGCGGCAGTTGAAATAGGCCTTCCAGTGCTACAGTTTGACTCAATTAGAACACCTGCTAGAGAGTCTGTTAAAGCGCTAAGGCCAGATACTCTACTAACATTTGCCTTTGGCAGAATTTTTGGCCCCTTATTTTTAAAACTTTTTTCAGGTGGATGTTTTAATGTTCATCCATCGGCTTTGCCACAGTTTAGAGGGCCATCTCCGATTCAATTTACTATAGAAAATGGATTAGAAAATGCAACCATTTCGCTGCAAACCTTAGGTTTGGAGATGGACCAAGGGGATGTTTGGGGAGCAAGCAGTTTTAGGTTGGATGGGACTGAAACAACTCAAACTTTGACTGAAAGGATAGCAAATGAGGCGGCAACTTTTGTTCCTGATTTACTAGAGGAAGTTTTTTCTAAAAGTGTTATTGCTAAGCCCCAGGTGGGTGAAGCAAGCTACTGTACGATGATTGACAGGGAGTTTGGACATCTAGATTTTAGAAGAACTGTTAAGGAAAATCATTGCAAAATAAGGTCCTGTTATCCATGGCCTAAGGCGTGGACCAAAGTTAATGGTAGTGACATTTTTGTCACTGGTGTTTGGGGTGGATTCAAGGAACTGGAGCAAGTTGAGAGTATGAACAATGGCTTAGAAGTGGGGGATGCAGGCAAAATTGTTGAATTTCGCAAGGATAGGGGCATTGGAGTACAGTGCTCTGACGGGGTTTTGTGGATAACAAGGCTACAGTTGCCAGCTAAGAAAGAGTTGGATTTTAAGGCCTTTGTTAACGGCAATAGGTGGATTCTTACATCTAGGTTTGAGTGATGGCGCATAGGTATAACTCGTACGCTGATAGCTTGATAAAAAAATATGGGCACAAGGTTTTTAGAGTTGGAATTGATGCTGGATTTTCTTGCCCAAATAGGTGTAAAAGTCCGACTGGGCAGGGGTGTACTTATTGCGACAGTTTAGGGGCAAAGGCTGCATATCTTAGGACAAGGGAAAGCGGATATACGCACCAGAGTGGGTTTGAGCGGAATATTGATTCGATGGCCCAAAGTGAGGGTTTGGGCGAAAATTATGTGTTTGTAATTGATAAAGAGGACATTGAAAGGCAGGTTAAGCGCGGAATTGAATTTGTGCAAAGGCGCTATAAGGTGGAGCATTTCAGTGCCTACTTGCAGTCCTTTTCTAATACTTTTGCTCCAGTTGAGAAACTGAAAGAGTTGTATGACTATGTTCTGTCTCTATATGCATGGGATGAGTTTATAATCTCTACTCGGCCAGATTGTTTAGATGCCAAAAAACTCGACCTAATTGAGGGGTATAAGGAGGGGCGAGAGGTTTGCGTGGAGTTGGGCTTGCAAAGTGGGGACGATAATATTTTGCAGGCGATGCGGCGGGGGCATGATGTTGGGTGTTTTGTGCGGGCGGCGAAGGCGGTCAAGGCGAGGGGTATTTCGTTGTGTGTGCATGTTTTAGTGGGATATCCTGGGGAGGGGAAAGAGCAGATGGATAAGACGATTGCGGTTTTGGGTGATGTGCATCCGGATGCGGTGAAGATTCATAATTTGAATGTTGTGGCGGGGACGGCGTTGTTCGAAGATTTTTTGGGTGGGGAGGTTATTGCGCCATCGATGCCTAGGTATATTGAGCGCGTGATTTATGTTTTGCGGCGAATTCCTAGCGATATTGTGGTGGAAAGGCTACTGTGCGAGACACCATCTCATAGGCTTGCCAGTCCAAGACTGTTTGCAGATAAGAATCAATTTTTGGCAACCTTGGACACGCGAATGGACGAACTGGATGTTAGGCAGGGCGATTTGGTGGCTACTTGCGGATTTTAAGCTTGAATAGTTAAGTGGATACGCGATATAGTTGCTCTTTGGTAAATGATTTTTAGTGTGTTTATTGGATTTGCTTTATGATTAAAAAGTTTGCTATTATTTTTCTTATTTCGCTACTGGCAATGCCTTTTTTGATGGCAGAAGATACAGAGCCTGTTGAGACAGATGAAAATACCATTGAGTTTGACAGGAGCCTAATTGTAAATCCAAGTACGTTGACAGAGAAGTTTAGTTATGCTTTTGGGATTTACCTTTTTCAAAATTATGGGGAAAATGTTTGGACTTATTTTAGCATGTTCCAGCAGATGTATTACCCAGAGCTAGATTTGAATTTCGCTTATCTTGGGATGTATGACCTTGTAACAGGTTCGTTATTATATGATTTAGATGAGCTAAACAGTTTTCTTTCTGAGTACCCTGCCGACTATGCGGCAAGGATGGCAGCCAAAGCTGAAGAAAATTTGAAGATTGCTGAGGATTTTCTCGAGCAAAATAAGGCTAAAAGTGATGTAAATACTACTGAGTCTGGGCTTCAGTACCAGGTGATAACGCAGGGTAATGGGGCTAGGGCTCAAGCTAGTGATAGTGTGGAACTTGACTATGAGTTGAAGCTTTTGGATGGGACTGTTATTGACAGTTCGTACCAGAGAGGAGAGCACTCAACTTTTTCGATGTCGCAGGTAATTGAGGGATTTAAAGAAGGTGTGATGCTGATGCCGATGGGGTCTCATTATATTTTCTATATCCACCCAGACTTAGGTTATGGTGAAACCGCTACTGGTGGGATGGAACCGAACTCGCTACTGATATTTGAGGTTGAGACATATTCGATTATTTAAGTTAATCTGATTCGCAGCATTGAATTTGCGAATTTATAGATTTAGTTTTCAGGATTTAGGGGGTTGAAATGACACTCAGAACTAAAGGTTTATTAAAGATGCTCCTAGTTGGAGCGGTTGTGCTTGCGGTTGGTATTATTGTAATGACGCACACAAGCTGGTTTTTGAAAGTTGTGATGATTGCAGCTGGTATAAGTTCTTTTGTTGAAGGTCTTTATACACTTTTTGGAGTTAGAAAGTGGTGCTTTACGGAATTTACCAGAACCTTTGCTATAATTAAGGGTGTTGAAGCAACAATAATTGGTATTGCTTCTGTCTTTGTCACAATTTTTGCGGCAGATACATTCCTCAGTGTGATGGTTTACATCTTCGCTGTTGGTTTGATTTTTTCATCGGTTGTTTCGTTTGAGAACGCTTTTGTTGCCAAACGCTTTGGTATTCCTGAAATGAAGTCTCACTTCTTAATCGAAGGAATTGTGACTTTGCTTGTTTCTCTAATTTTGTTCTTCAGACCGATTGATACAATTGTCACAGTCGTTAAGGTCCTGTCGATAATCTTCATTATTCTTGGTGCAATGGTAATTGTTATTTCCATTATTGCCCTTATTAGGTCGAAAAAGCAGGAAGCTTAAGCATTATCTACCGCATGCTGCTACAGGATTTTCAGTGTGCTGGGAATCCTGTCCGTCCTGTAGAAACAGAACAACGGCTTTAAGAACTCCAACGCTCTTTTTCAAGGAGCCTTGGAGTTTTTTTGTGCTCCACAACTTCAAACTCCAGAACTTCAAACTACACAACTTCAAACTCCACAACTTCAAACTCCACAACTTCAAACTCCAGAACTTCGAACTCTAGAACTTCAAACCCCACTCCAACCAAACACAGGCCTCTGGCAATTCACTTCGCCGTTGTACCCGCTAATAATGCGCCAAACCTTGGGCAACGTAGGTATCTGTAATCTCACGAACAAGGGCGTTGCATCTCTCACACACCGCCTGGTCGCTGCCCACAACATCAAAACGGCAAAGCGCCTCTTCACTTCGCGAAATTCGCAGCGCCACCTGAGCCCACTCGCGGCCGTCCAGGCACACATCCGAGCCAAACCGCTCTGGCAAATTAAAGCGGCACAGATACGCATCCAGGTCGCTCCCGTCGTCCATCGCCCGCACAATCTTCGCCCCCGCGCCACGCAGATTCTCCGCCACCGCTGCCATCAACTGTGTCATCCTCTCCGGCGCCGCCTCACACCGCATCTGCCACTCGCCCAGCCTAAACGCTCCCGACTGCACCCGTCTGGCCCGGTCATACATCGCCGGACTCTCCCGAAAACACCTCGCACTGAGCAACGCAATAAAGACCGAGGCCTCTGACGCGGCAAAACCCTTTGAAAAATCCTCCAAATCATATGGATAATTTACATAATAATGAGCGCTTTCCTCCACTGCTGCAAAATAGCCATTTTTACAGTTTTCCCTTAACTTGGTCTTGATAAACGAGTGCCCATTTCTAATGATATGAACATTAACTGTGCTCTTAGCAATTTCACAAAGCGATACCGGTAGCGCCTTTACATCGGCGTATACATCCGTCATTCTGCCCTTGAAAATATCAAGCATCTTCTTAACAATAATAGACATATTCAAAGACGGCAGTATCCTCTGCCCATCGCCTGCCATCATATCAACTCTGTCGCCATCCCCATCAAAGCAAAATCCAAAGTCAAAGTTTCCTTCCCTCATAGCTTCCCTAACTGGAGCAATAGAACTTTCAATAACTGGATTCGGGTCTCCCATTCTAAAGAACCCATCTGGCACTAAGTTTCTAACCTCAACCTCAGCACCCGCCCTTTGAAATGCAAGCGCAACCTCCGTCCCTGCCGAGCCGTTTAAGAACTCTAGCATCACCCTGGCCCCTTTTAAACTACTCTCTCCAACTCCGGCTAGCTTCATACAATAATCAATGTACCTGTCCATATAGTTAATGACCCATATCTTTCCCCTTGCAGCACCCTGCACCTTGGCATTTGCTAGGTACAACTCTTTGACCTTCTCTATTCCCCCTGCTGGCCCTGACCCAAGCGCAATAGGTTCAACATCTTGGCCAACTAACTTCATCCCAATATAATCTGCCGGATTATGAGAGGCTGTGACCATGACCCCAGCGCACGTTCTGTTTTGCATGCACGCATAGTAAAACTGGCAAGTCGAAATTGGTAGCGGATTTATCAAAACATCAAGGCCAGCCATACGAAGAACATCCGTCAAGTCTTGGGCCAACTCGGGCGCGTACAACCTTGCATCGCGGCCAATTACAACCATTTTCACCCGCACGTAGTCCCTAAAATATACCGCTATCGCGTTGTACAACCGCTCCTTGACCTCCGCCGTCAGCACATTCTGCCTAGTTCGAATGTCATATTGTTTAAACATTGTCAGATTCAAGCTATCCATGCAAATCTCCTTGCTTGGAGTATAAAGTCGCCCCATTGTTTTTGTAAACCATTTCCACCTTCCGCAACCACATAGCGCCTAATCGCTACATTAATATCTAGTGCCCAAAGCCATTTACACTTCATTTGATTGCCATTCCCTCTAAATTTTGCAAAATCGTAATTTTCGAAGAAACCCAGTAAGCCAAGTTGAAAATAAACAGTCGAAACCTGACATTGTTCATCAGTTCAAAGAATAAAGATTGTTTGCAAAAACAATGCTGCACTTCAGGAATCTGAATCTTGGTTCCAATAGGCTACAAAAATGTGAAAAGAGCAAAAGAGTTACAGGACAAAAAACAGAAAGGCTAAAATGTACAGAAATGAAAAAGTGACATATGGACAACAAATAATGAAAAATTCGGAATAGGAGAATTGAAATTTTGCTAAATTGGAGGAAAAGATGCTTACACAATTTCTTCAATTTGCAATAATAGACCAACGGCAAACAAAACGATATGCACACAAAAGGGTATAAGAAATGAAGGAACTAGAGGAAAGCAGACTAGAGATTAACAAAATTGATAGGCAGATAATTGAGCTATTTGAAAAGCGAATGGATGTTGCTAAAGATGTTGCGCTGTACAAGAAAGAGTATGGACTACAGATATTTGATGCATCCAGAGAGCAGGAAGTCTGCAATAGGGAAGTGGAACTTGTAAAAAATCCAGATTACAAACAGTACTACCTAGAGTTTCTTCGGTGTATGATGGATTTGAGCAAGAAGTACCAAAGCCAGATAATTAAAGGAAGCAAAGTCGCATACTGTGGAATAGAAGGCGCATGGGCAAATATTGCAGCAAAGAAGATATTCCCAAAAGGAATTTTAGTAACATATCCAAGTTTTGAAAAAGCATATCAGGCGGTTGTGTTGGGACACTGCGATTTTGCAGTACTACCGGTAGAGAACAGCTACGCAGGGAATGTAAATCAAGTGTTTGATCTGATGCATACAGGGCCGCTATATATAAACGGAATGTATAATTTAAGAATACCGCAGGCTCTACTGGGAGTGAAGGGCGCAAAATTAAGTGATGTAAAAAAAGTAATTAGCCACCAGCAGGCGCTGGACCAGTGCATGAAATTTTTGCAGGATAATGGACTGAAAATTCAGGCCGTGTCAAACACAGCAGTGGCGGCTCGGGAAGTTGCGGCGCTTAATGACAAGACAATTGCCGCAATCGGAAGTGTAGAAAGTGCAGAACTTTACGGACTTGAGGTTTTACAAACAGAAATAAATCAAAATTCTCAGAACACTACGCGGTTTGCAGTGTTCTCGACTGTGAAGAATGAGGATGCTGCTAATAGTGACCATTGCCTGTTCCAGATGATGTTTACGGTGAAGAACTTTCCCGGGGCCTTGGCAAGCGCGATTAAGGCCTTTGCCGATAATGAGATAAATCTGCGCTCGTTGCAGAGTCGCCCAATTAAGGACGTGCCGTGGCAGTATTATTTTTACGTAGAGGGAGAGGGCAACCTAACTGGGAAGTGCGGCGAGAATCTGATTGAGAAGCTGAAAGCCACCTGTGAAGAAGTCAAAATTCTTGGCCACTACCAAGGGGATCTGAACATCTAAGAGGTTAGCATGTCAATAATTAGAATGAATCTTGGCCTACAAAGCTATGACATTATTATACAGCGCGGTGTTTTGGAGCAGGCTAGCGAAAAACTGAATTTGAACCGCAAAGTCATCATTGTCACGGATAGTGGTGTGCCCGAAAAATATATTAACACAGTCAAAGAGCAAGCTAAGCAGGCGGTAGTGAAGGTATTTCCTTCTGGTGAAAAAAGTAAGACACTTGAAACATTTCAGGAAATCCTAAGTTTGATGCTTCAAGAAGGTTTCTCGCGGCATGACTGCGTGGTAGCCGTTGGTGGCGGAGTACCGGGTGACATTGCGGGTTTCGCGGCGGCATGCTACATGCGCGGTATCGACTTTTACAACATCCCCACCACACTACTGGCCCAAGTCGACTCCTCCATCGGCGGCAAAACAGCCGTCAACCTGAACCACGTCAAAAACATCGTCGGCGCTTTTTACCAACCACGCGCCGTCCTCATCGACCCCGACGTCCTCTCCACCCTGCCCACTATTCAGGTGGCCAGTGGCCTGGCCGAGGCCTTTAAGATGGCTTGCACCTCTGACCAAGACTTTTTTAACCTGTTTATAAAAGGCGACCCATATGAGCAAATCGATACAATCATTGAAAAATCGCTACTTTTTAAACGCTCTGTTGTCCAACAGGATGAAAAAGAATCAGGACTCAGAAAAGTGTTAAACTTTGGGCATACAATTGGCCACGGCATAGAAGCAACCCTACAAGATGCTACCTTGCAACATGGGCAGTGCGTTGCCCTTGGCATGCTACCGATGTGTAGTCCACAAGTTAGAGATAAACTAGAAATTGGACTTAAAAAGATGGGAATTCCAACAAAATTTCACTTTGACACTGACGCAGTTTGCCAGGCAATTAGCCATGACAAAAAATCCGAGTTCGGAAGTATATCCACGGTATTCGTCTCAGATGTGGGCAAATTTGAGTTTAGAAGCCTAAGAATTGACCAAATTCGCGCCCTTCTGCCAATCATTCAGGCCTGAACACTACTGGCCCGACATTAGAGGTAACAATGAAAAACAGTTTTGGCAATTACGTTCAAGTTACAATATTCGGAGAAAGCCATGGCCCGTACATTGGCGCTGTCCTTGACGGCCTTACACCAGGACTAAAGGTTGATACCGATTTTATAAATCACCAACTCTCACTGCGCCGACCATCTGGAGTTATTTCTACCTCTAGGGTAGAACAGGACCAGTTTCAGATTGTAAGTGGCCTTTTCAATGGCTTTACAACAGGAACTCCACTTTGCATTTTAATTCCTAATTCAGTGCAAAAAAGTAAGGACTACTCCAAAACTGCAAGCCTTGCAAGGCCAGGTCATGCCGACTACACGGCCCAAGTTAAGTACAATGGCTTTCAAGACTACCGTGGAGGTGGACACTTCAGTGGACGCATTACCGCTGCCATTGTTGCGGCTGCCGCTGTTGTGCTACCAGCTCTTCAGCAAAAAGGCATTAGAATCGGGACCCACATTCAAAGCTGTGCCGGCATTCAAGACATAAAATTCTCAGCAACTGATACTGATTCCTTGCTAGAGCAGATAAAAAACCTTGAAAATTCTGCTTTTCCTGTCTTGGACTCCACTGCCGCCGAAAAAATACACAAGGCAATTGAAGAAGTGGCAGCAGATGGAGATAGTGTAGGCGGTGTTCTTGAAACTGCAGTGGTTGGCCTACCAGCAGGCCTTGGAGAGCCCTGGTTCGACACAGTCGAGGGCCTTCTTTCTCACGCACTGTTTAGCATCCCAGCCATAAAAGGGGTGCAATATGGCTCGGCCTTTGACATGGTTGATAGGCGTGGGAGCGATTTCAATGACGCTTTTGCGATGCAGGACGGAAAAGTTGTGACGTTGACGAATAATAATGGCGGTGTTAATGGCGGGATTACCAATGGGATGCCGGTGCTGTTTCGGTGCGCGGTCAAGCCAACTCCCTCGATTTATAAGAAACAGAGGACGGTGGATTTTAACCTTGGGCAGGATGCGGAGTTGCAGATTCAGGGGCGCCATGACCCAGCGATTATTCACCGGGCTAGGGTCGTTGTGGACAGTATGACGGCTTTGGTCCTGTTTGACATGCTTGTTGGGCGTTTCGGTACGGCCTATTTTGCCAGTTAGCGATTGTCAACTAGCGACTTTTTAAACGGAATAAATTATTATGGAATATGGATTAATCGGTAAAAAACTTGGGCATAGCTACTCAGTAGAAGTTCATAAAGAAATAGGAAATTACAACTATATCCTCAAAGAAATTCCAGAAGAGGATTTAGACGCCTTTATGACTGCGCGCGCTTTCAAAGGCATTAACGTCACAATTCCCTACAAGCAGTCCGTAATTCCATACTTGGATTATATGGACGAAGCGGCCACCAAAATAGGCGCGGTAAATACCATAGTTAATAAAGATGGGAAGCTTTACGGCTACAACACCGATTTTATCGGCCTATCCCATGTTATTTCCTCTTTGGGCCTAAAATTAGAAGGTAAAAAAGTTCTAATTCTAGGCTCTGGAGGCACCAGCAAAACTGCACAAGCCGTTGCAGAATCAATGGGTGCCAAAAGTATTTTTGTCGTAAGCCGAAAAAGCAATTCAGCCACCAGTGGCCAAAAAATCCAAACAATATTATATCAAGATGCACTGACAACCCAATCGAATGCCCAAATAATCATAAACACAACCCCTTGTGGCATGTATCCCAATCTGGACCAAAGCCCAATTAGTCTTGAAAACTTTAAAACCCTCGAGGGTCTAGTAGATGCAATCTACAATCCCCTCCGCTCCATGCTTGTCCTAGACGCCCAAGCGCGCGGCATTCCCGCCTGCGGAGGTCTGGCCATGCTGATTCAGCAGGCTATTGCTGCTGCCCAACATTTTCTAGGTCGGCCCATCGAAGACTCTAGAGCTGAGAAAATCTATCAAAAAATCCTTATCTCAAAGCAAAATATTGTCCTAACTGGAATGCCTGGCAGCGGCAAAACTACTATCGGAACTCGACTTGCCGCACTAACTGGGCGCCCCCTAATAGACACTGACCAAGAGATCCAAAAAATTGCCGGCCGCCACCCCTCTGCAATCATCCGTGATAGCGGCGAAGACGCTTTCCGCACCCTAGAGTCCTCTGTTTGCGCCAGCCTAGCTTCAACCACTGGTGCCATAATCGCAACCGGCGGTGGCTCAATCCTCCGTGATGCCAACGTCCGCCACCTCAAAGCCAATGGCCTGCTCCTCTTTCTGGACCGTCGTCCCGCCGCCATTCTCCCCACCTCCGACCGGCCTCTATCCAGCACCCGTGCACAACTTGACGCCCTTTACACTGCCCGCCTTCCACGCTACATCTCCACTTGCGACCTTCACATAAATGCTGATACCACAATAACTTGTATCCTATCCACAATTCTCACAACACTTTCGCTTGCCACCATCCCAACCACCAACACCCTCATATTCCAGCCATCTCGGGCCATCTCCTCAGTTTCAGCTCCTCCGTCTAAAAGCATGGCTCACCGACACATTATCTGCTCCGCCCTAGCCGCCCTTACACTTGCAGCTAAAGAATCAAACGACCTTGCTACAACCAAAAGCATAATTTCGAATATTGACCTGTCAGAGGATATTAAAGCTACCATAGACTGCATAACTGCCCTTGGTTGCACCACTACCATCAACGGCACCACCCTAGAAATATCAGCCAGTAGCCATAACATAAATCCTAATCCCATCTTCAAATGCCGAGAAAGTGGCAGCACCCTTCGGTTTTTCATTCCAATTGCACTAGTTCTTTGCAAAACCTCCCACTTTGAGGGTAGTTCTGTCCTTCTTTCACGTCCACTTTCAGTTTATGAAGACATCTGCCGCCAGCAAGGAATTACCTTCAAAAAAATAAAGACCCAAGATACTGCCTCTCCCAATAGCGCAAATTTAAACACAACTGCCATAGAAATATCTAGCAATCTTACTCCAGGTACCTTCCAAATTCCAGGAAACATAAGTAGCCAATTTATTACTGGCCTTTTGTTCGCACTTCCGCTACTTTCTCAAGACAGTAGCATAGAGTTAACTGGCCAAATTGAAAGTCGGCCATACATAAATATGACAATCCAAGTTCTTAATGTATTTGGAATTACCATAAAGTGGGCAGATGAAAGGACACTGCAAGTTCCCGGAAACCAGCACTATCAGGCATGTACATCAACAGTAGAGGGGGACTACTCAAACGCAGCATTTTTAGATGCCTTTAACACAATAGGCGGAGATGTAACTGTCACTGGCCTAAAAGAGGATAGCCTTCAGGGTGATAAGGTTTACAAAACTCTATATCCAAAACTTCAAAGCGGGTTTTGTGAAATTGATATCTCTGACTGCCCTGACCTAGGGCCTGTGCTAATGTCTGTTGCAGCCGCAAATCATGGCGCACTATTTACTGGAACAAAGCGCCTTAAGATAAAGGAAAGTGACCGCGGCACAGTCATGTGCCAAGAACTTTACAAGTTCGGCATTTCCACCGAAATGACTGAAAACACCATTTTAGTCAAACATGGTCCACTTAAAAAACCAACAGTTGCCGTGCTCTCACACAATGATCATCGTATTGCCATGGCAATGTCCATCCTGCTGTCTATCACAGGCGGTACCTTAGACGGAGCCTTTGCAGTTCGAAAAAGCTACCCCAGCTACTTCGACCAACTCAAAGCTCTGGGAATTAACATCCAAAACACCACATCCTGTGTCTAGAGTAGCGGAGTTAGTTTGTAAACATTCGCCTTCAAAGGTAGAATAAAAGCAAAAAATATAATATAAACTTGGATAAAATGCACTTGCACACTAAGCGCTTACACTTTGCATTTGCACAAAACGCACTTGCACACCAAGCGCTTGCACTTAGCACTCTGCACTTGCCTGCATTCACTACACTCGGAGTTTAACATGGGTTGGATAATTAACCAAAACATACTAATCGTCGGCCTTGGACTAATGGGCGGCACCTATGCCAAAGTCCTCAAGCACATCGGTTACCACATCATGGCCATCGACACCGACCCCAACGCAATTACTTATGCCATCAACAATTGCATTATCGACGAAGGCGCCTCCACCCCCGATTCGGCCCTCATTTCCAGCGCCGACGTCATCATTTTTGCCCTCTATCCGCACCTAATTCTCGACTGGATCTGCACCCACCAACACCTCTTCAAACCCGACATCAAAATCACCGACGTCACTGGCGTCAAACGCTGCATCGTCTACGACGTCCAATCCGTCCTCCGCTCCGATGTCGAGTTCATTGGCGCCCACCCCATGGCTGGGCGCGAGGTCTATGGTGTCCAAAATAGTGATGAAAAAATTTTCCAAAACGCCAATTACATAGTAACCCCCACAGAAAAAAACACCCAAGAAGCCATAGACTGGTGCAAAGACCTTGGCCGCCTTCTAGGTTTTGCCAACATCTCCGTCCTCAGCCCAAAAGAGCATGACCAAATGATTGGCTTTGTCTCCCAGTTAACCCACGTTATCGCGGTTGCCCTTATGGATTGTAGCGACAACACCCACCTAGTTGACTACACTGGAGACTCTTTTAGAGACCTAACACGAATCGCAAACATCAATGAAAGCATGTGGAGCGAGTTATTTTTGGTCAACAAAGACGTACTTTTAGATCAAATAGATGTCTTTGTTTCCGAATTAGGAATAATACGTGACATGCTCAGTAATGATGACCGCGAAGGTCTTTGCGAAAAAATGCGTCTTTCCACCAAACGCCGCGCCCTATTCAACAAGCGCCCAAATTCTAGGCCAACTCTCACACCAGCATCCAGTCAAACTCTAGGTCCAAACAGCACACCGGCACAACCAAAACCCACACAAAACTAAACGATAAAACCCAACATTAAACAAAGAGGCACCCCCCATGAACATGGATTTTTATAGAAAGCTTACCATTCCGCAGGAAGTCAAAAAGCAGTACCCAGTAACCAAAAGCGTTCAAAAAACAGTTGAGGAAAAACGCAAAGAACTAATCGATATATTTCAGGGCAAGTCCGACCGCATGGTTCTAATCATTGGCCCATGCTCAGCCGATAATCAGGATGCCGTCTTAGAGTACATGACTCGCTTAATTCCAGTACAGGAAAAAGTTAAAGACAAAATCATGATTGTCCCTAGAATCTACACCAATAAGCCTAGAACTACAGGCCAAGGCTACAAAGGCCTGTTGCACCAACCCGACCCCAACTCCAAGCCAGACATGTACAAAGGCATCTTAGCAACCCGACACCTTCACATGAAGGCCGTTCAAGAAACTGGTTTCATCTTCGCTGACGAAATGCTCTACCCTGAAAACTACAAGTACTTAGATGACATCCTTGGATACGTCGCAGTCGGCGCTCGGTCCGTCGAAAACCAGCAACACCGCCTCACCGCCAGTGGCATCGAGGTCCCCGTCGGCATGAAAAACCCCACCAGTGGCGACTTCAACATCATGCTCAACGCCATCACCGCCGCGCAAGGTTCTCACACATTCATCTATCGCGGCTGGGAAGCCCACTCCTACGGCAATCCCTACGCCCACGCCATCCTGCGCGGCTACACCGATAAGCACGGCAACAATCACCCTAACTATCACTACGAAGACCTCTCGCTCCTCTGCGACTTCTACGAGTCCCGCTCCCTAGCCAATCCCGCCGTCATCATCGACACCAACCACTCCAACTCCAACAAAGACCCCTTCCAGCAACCGCGCATCGCCAAAGAAGTCCTCGCCTCCGCCGCCCAAAGTCCCCGCATCCGCCGCATCTTCAAAGGCCTAATGATTGAAAGCTACCTCGAAGACGGCGCCCAAAAAGTCGGAGGCCTCTGCTTCGGCCAATCCATCACCGACGCCTGCCTAGGCTGGTCCAAGACCGAGTCCCTTGTCTACGACCTTGCCGACCTTCTCCCCTAACTTTCTTCCGCTCTCCGCTTGAACAATATTCGCGGATAGCGGTCAGCTATCAACGTTTTGTCTATTTGAGTTAAGTTTGTTTTTTAATGTCTCTTGTGAAAACTTGTATTCAACTGAAATGTTATGGTGTCCAATATAGTTTTTGCGCAAGGAAAAAGGACGATATTTTCCTTGCTAAGTCTTTTGGAAGATTCTATAGTAAACACATCAAGAGGTGAAACTTAATGGACGAAGAGAAAAAAATAATTCCAGTAGGTGTCGAAAATTTTGAGCTATTACGCAAGGAAGGCTATTATTATGTCGATAAGACCAATTTAGTTCAGGATTTGCTTAAAACACGTGGGAGTGTTAACCTTTTCACCCGTCCAAGACGTTTTGGAAAAACGTTGACTTTAAGTATGCTAAAGTCCTTCTTTGAAATCGGAACTGATAAGAGCATATTTGAAGGTTTGACAATAAGCAAGGACACAGAACTATGTGAAAAATACATGGGCAAATACCCAGTGATATCTATTTCACTCAAAGGTGTGGATGCTCTTACATTTGAGAGAGCATATCAACGATTGGCTAACATCATTAGGAATGAAGTATTTCGCTTAGATTTTTTGATTGATAGTGATGCGATATCAGACAATAAGAAACAGTCTCTTCGGAATATAGCGGAACGGAAGGAGGACCTCTCTGATATTGAATCTAGTCTGCAAACTCTTTCAATCCTTCTTGAAAGGTACTATGGACAGAAAGTCATTCTCTTAATTGATGAATATGACGTGCCATTGGATAAGGCATATCAGCATGGCTATTACGAGCAGATGATTGACTTGATAAGATCAATGCTTGGTGCTGCACTAAAAACCAATGATAGCCTATTTTTCGCAGTTCTCACTGGATGTATGCGCATATCAAGCGAGAGCATATTTGCAGGGCTTAATAACTTAAAAGTTTATTCAATTTCGAATCTAAAATTTGATGAGTACTTCGGCTTCACAGACCAGGAAGTCGGCGATATGCTGTCATATTACAATCTAGAGCAGTTTCATGAGCAAATTCGAAAATGGTACTATGGATATCACTTTGGAAATAAAGATGTTTATTGCCCTTGGGATGTGCTTTATTACTGTGATGAGTTATGTTACAACCCAAAATCTGAGCCACAAAATTACTGGATGAATACAAGTGGCAATGATATTATTCGTAGACTTATCGAAAAAGCATCTGGAACCTCGCTACAGGTGTACTTAGAAGACCTTATTGCGGGAAAAACCATCTCTATAGAGGTGAATGAGCAACTTACATACAATGAGATAGAAAATAATATCGACAATATCTGGAGCCTACTCTATATGACAGGCTACCTGACAACTACGCAAATACCATCTGAAGGTAACTATATTCTGCGCATACCAAACCTAGAAATAAGAAACATTTTTAATAAACAAGTAAAGGCTTGGTTTAAAGATAAGGTGAAAGCAGAAACTGACAAATTAGTTGAAATGTACGAGGCATTTGAGAAAGGCGACACTGAAACAATTACCACATATCTAAATAAGCAGCTAATTACCACAATGAGTTATCATGATGAAAAAGAGTCCTTTTATCATGGTTTCTTGTCGGCACTTTTTGGTTCGTGCAGTGTTTGGAAAGTTCTTAGTAACAGGGAATCAGGAACTGGTCGTGGGGACCTTATTGTAAAGAGGATAGACAATCAAATCGGCCTTGTAATCGAGATAAAAAACGTGCAAAGACATAACGAGATGGAAGAGGCATGCACCAAAGCAATAAATCAAATTGAAGATAAGCAATATGTCACTATTCTGAATGACCTTGACGTGAATGAAATTTGGATTTATGGCATAGCTTTTTGCAAAAAGAGTTGCAAGGTCGCTGCTAAACGAATAATAGTGTAAGTGCTTACTATTTCACATCTTTTTCGAATGTGATACGTAGAACTAGGGCCATAAAGAAACGTGTTTTAGTTTGATTCTTAATGCAAGGGTTGATTGCAGAATACCCAAGTGTGACTCAAACCTTTATTGAAGAAATTGAAAAAGGGGAGAGTAGTCTGACCATTGAACAGTTAGATGAATAGTTCCTCTCACTTCCAGTCCTCTAAATACTCCCATCTAATCCACCCCAAAAAATTTTTAAAAAATTTTTGTAAAAAAATCGAAGGTTTTAGACAGTTTGGTTGTAAAGGGAGGTATGAGATACGAAAAGAACATCGATGACATCAAGTCAATCAAGGAACTGCCTGTCAACGACAGGCCAAGAGAAAAACTACTCTCTGTTGGTCCACTCGGACTTTCAGACGTCGAACTCGTCTGCCTAATTCTAGGCTCAGGCAACCGCGGTCGCACCGTGCAAAGCCTCGCTCAGGACATTTTGGCTCTCATGGACAGCAAGGGCAGTAGCGGCCTAACTACTCAAGACATCGCGTCCATTCCCGGCATCGGAGCTGCAAAAGCTGCAAGCATCTGCGCATGCCTAGAACTCGGCCGCCGCTTCTCTTTCAACAAGGCCCGCCCCTGCAAGGACCCCCTCAGCGTCTTCGAAATCGTCCGTCACTACGGCGACCGCCCCCAGGAGCACTTCATCGAAATCCTCCTCAACGGCGCCTACGAGCTCATGGGCGTCAACCTCGTCACCGTCGGCCTAGTCAACCGCACCCTCGTACACCCCCGCGAAGTCTTCGCCGAGCCACTCAAAGCCCGCGCCACCGCCATCATCCTCGCCCACAATCACCCCTCCGGCAACCTCGAATCCAGCCCCGACGACCTCGACATCACCTTCCGCATGCGCAAAGCCGGCAAACTCCTCGGCATCGACGTCCTAGACCACATCATCTTCTCCTCCGACAACTACCACTCCCTCATGGAATCCGGCGAACTCATCTAACCCCTCACACCCCTCAATCCCGAGTCCCTTGTCCCCTCTATCTCAGCGCCAAATGCCAAAGGCAGGCAGATATTGAATCGCAGGATATTTTAGTCCATTCGCTCTCCATGTGGCACTCAAGGCATGTGTTGCTTTCCAACGCATGCTTTTGCTCTTACCACAAGAGCATACCTTTCCCAAAAATTAAAACTTTCCCAATTTTTCGACCTATAGGGTCCAAATTGGTAGTTCGTTCCTTC
>X301_European_Hare__coassemble_953_pt1 | contig 30994 bp, 22 predicted proteins | sample X301_European_Hare__metabat2_high_PE_015 | metagenome-assembled genome bin X301_European_Hare
GGGCATATGGTATTGCGTTTTGTAAAAAGGAATGCAAAGTAGTGGCAAAAAAGATGCTATGACAAAATATATCCTTGCTTGTGGTTCGTTTATGCAAAGTCAACCAAGTACTTTCATGAAAACAAGATTTTTGAGCTGGCTTTCAGGGCTGACACCCTCATTATTGGACTATTAAAGGCAATCTGTGGCAGAGAATTTCCACTAAAATTTAATAATGCATCTCACTCCACTGTTACTATTCACAGCCAGTTTACCAATAATGTCAGTCCTACAGATGCTACTCAATGCCTGTTTTAGTCTTTAAAACAGGTCTTACATTGGTGTTGAAAGCGTTTCTTTCCTAGAATTTGAAAAATAGAAATACTGGGAACAAAAACGTTCCCAGAAATTAAAAAAATGAAATTCTGGGAAAAAGAAGGCCAAGAAAGCAGTCAAAATAGGCCATTTTGACCAGTTTTGGCCGTTAAACTAGGCCTTTGACCTGAATTTGGATGTGTTTCTTTCCCAGAATTTGAAAAAACAGAATCCTGGGAACAAAAACGTTCCTAGAATTTGAAAAAATAAAATTCTGGGAAAACAATGGCAAAATAAGCAGTCAAGGCTACCATTTTTGCTACATTTTCACTTTGACATTTAAACTGATTAATTGCACACAGACTGGACTGCCTCTAGTGCAGAAGGAATTATTGGCTGTGAATAGTAGCATTACACTGACTTTGAAAACACAGCCTTTCCAAAAAAGACAGACCAAGCAGCAAAAGTAATCCACCTTGTCGATTTTGGAACCTCAAGTCGGGCTCTTAAGCTCACTTTGGCATGCCTTCTCCCCTAAATTTTGAAAAACTGAAATATCAGAGAATCCACGTAAACAAGTTGAAAATAACTCACCGCTTGGAATTCGAATGCTTTTTGACCAGTATCAGCTGTGAACAGTAGCTAAAAAAGTACCGTAAAGTGGGAGTGCGCTCTGCGCTTAGTGCGTTGTAAAAACTAAATCTGCACCACGCACAAGCATGGCGCAGGGGCGCGGATTAGTTGATTAGCATAGGGCTTTGGTATAACATAGAGCCTATGAAAGTCGTAATTCTTGGTGCAGGCCGAAGAGGAATAAGGCTTGCTAGGCACCTTGTTGAAGAAAATAAAGATGTCATAATCATAGATGAAGACACAGAAGACGTTAACACAGCCATGGCGCAGGTTGACTGCCTTGCATTTAAGGGAAGCGGCACAAGCCTAGAAGACTTAAGCGACGCCGGCGTAGATGACGCCGATGCCTTTGTCGCGCTAACCGGGAGCGACGAAACCAACTTAGTTTCCAGCGGCATAGCCGCGTCAGAGTTTAATGTGCCGTTGACAATAGCCTCGATCCGTAATTTGTCCTATACCGGCTATAGCGGAATCGGCAATTCGTTGATGGGAATATCGCACATTGTGAACCCGACCCAGTTGGTGGCCCAGTACATATACCAGGACGTGGAGCGGGGGATTTATAGCGATATAATATCGTTCGAGAATTCGTCGCTGCTGCTTTACAACGTGTATGTTGAGAAGAATTCGCCATTTAACAACAAAAAAGTTAAAGAAGTGCGAAAAAGCATCGGCGCCAACTTCATAATTACCGCGCTTTTGAGAAACTCCGAGGCAATCGTTCCCAGCGGCGACACAATTGTTCGCACCGGGGACACACTAAGCCTGGTCGCCCACCAAGAAAGCGTCGACATGATTCTCTCCGCCGTCGGCCGCAGGTCCATGAAGGCCAAACGCATCCTAATCGTCGGAGCCACCCAGTTCGCCGACTTCCTTCTACGTGCCATCCCCCAATACCAACACAAAGACATAGCCTTGGTCGACATGGACAAGGCCGTCTGCGAAAAAATGGCCACCAAATACCCCGACGTCCTGGTCCTGAACGCCGACATCACCAACCCCGCCGTCTTCGAAGAAGAAAACCTGGCCGGCTACGACCTAATCCTCTGCCTCACCTACAACGACGAGCTCAACATCATCACCGCCAGCTACGCGAAACACTTCGGCCTAAAAAACAGCCTGGCCCTGGTCAACAACAACCCCAACTACGTCCGCATGGCCAGCCACCTAAACATCGACAGCATCATCTCCACCCAAGACGTCACTGTCGACTCCCTAATGCGCTACCTCCACGGGCAAAACGTCTCCAGCATGCACTCCCTCTTTAACGGCCAGATCGAGGCCTTTGAGTTCACCATCACAGCGGAAAACCCAACCGTCGGCAAGGCCCTAAAAGACATAGACATGCGCGGCAAGGGCATCATTGCCGGCGTCACCAAAACCGATGGCACCAACATCATCCCCGGCGGCTTCTACACCATAGAAGCAGGCGACACCATCATAACTGTCATAGAACGCAAGTCCACCGACTTCATCCAAAAACTACTTCACGTACAGCAGGCAAAAACTAAATGAACCTCAAAAAAAACATAAAGCTTTTGGCCCTAATCCAAATCTTTCTGGCCGCTCTGATGCTAGTTCCCTGCCTAATCAGCCTGCGCTACAACGAAATGAAGGCCGCCCGCTCCTTCATAATTACCATCGGCATCATGGTCGCCCTCTCCGGCGGCGCTCTCTTGCTCCTTCGCAAGACAGAACTTTCCAACTTCAAGCAGCGTGACGGCCTCTTTTTCGTCACCTTCACCTGGATTATCGCCACCGCCTTCGGCGCCATCCCCCTAGTGCTCTCTGGCGACTTTACCACATACAGCTCCGCCTACTTCGAAATCATGAGCGGCTTTACCACAACCGGCGCCACCTATCTAACTGACATAGAGGCCTGCAGCAAGGGCATCCTCTTTTGGCGCAGCATGTCCAACTGGCTCGGCGGCATGGGCATAGTCGTTCTCTTCGTCGCCGTCCTTCCCGCCATAGGCGCAAACATGGGCGCCGGCACCTTCCACCTTATGGGCGCCGAATCCGTCGGCCCCGTCAAAGGTAAGCTAACCCCCAAAACCAAAACCACCGCCATTGCCCTCTGGGGCATCTACGTCGGCTTTTCCGTCCTTGAATCCATCCTCCTCAGATTCGGCGGCCTATCCCTCTACGAGGCCGTAACCGTCACCTTCTCTACCATCTCCGCCGCCGGCTTCTGCGTCAAAGGCTCCAGCATCGGCTCCTTCAACAGTGCCTACGTTGACGTCATCGTCACCATCTTCATGCTGATTGCCGGCGCCAACTTCTCCCTTTACTACAAAGCCTTCACAGGCAAGCTCAAAAGTGCCCTCAAAGACTCCGAGCTCCACTGGTTCCTCGCCATCTGGTTTGCATGCACATTCCTTGCCGCCATCCAACTCGATTACACCGGCACATACCCCAACTTCTTTCAAGCCTTCCGCTATGCAGCCTTCCACATCGCCTCCGTGCTGACCACCACCGGCTTCGCCACCACCAACTACCTAACCTGGCCAACCTTCTCCATCATGCTCGTCGTCCTAGTGATGTTCATCGGCGGCTGCGCCGGCTCCGCAGGTGGCGGCATCAAAGTCACTCGTATAGAAACCCTCGTCAAACTTGCCTCCAACACCATCAAAAAGAAAATCCATCCCTCCGCAGTCTCCAAAATCCGCCTCGGCGACGAAATTGTTCACGAGGACACCATCCTCTCCATCGCCGCCTTTTGCGCCGTCTACATCATCACCTGGCTCCTCGGCACCGTTGTCCTGACACTAACTGGCATCGACATCGAAACCTGCATGGCCGCCTCCATCCTCAGCCTCGGCAACATCGGCATCGGCTTTGGCCAAGTCGGCCCCGCCGGCAACTTCTCCATCTTCCCCCAGTGGTCCCTCTGGGTCTGCTCCTTCGAGATGCTCCTCGGCCGTCTCGAAATCTTCACCGTCCTAGCTCTCTTCTCTCGCTCCTTCCGCCCCCGCCACTAGCGCACCCCATCTCGCTGCTAAGCGTGCCGCGTTCCGTCAATCTCGCCTTGCCTTGCTAGGTGTGTTGCATCTCGTCACGCCGCGTCCCACTTCGGTGTTAATGTGCCACGTCTCGGTGGGCTCGTCGCCCCGTTTCTTGTCGCTAATGCCCGTGCTCTCACGGACGGTCCGTCAATTCCTCCGTCTGCCCTCGGTGCCAATGCGTCTCGCTCTTACTGCTACCTCACCCCAACTCTCCCTGCGCCAACTCGTTACCAATTTCAGCCTCTAGCCTCCAGCCCTCGTTCAAAATTGCAATCATCCAGCCTTTTTGCCAAAGCATGCTTGTTCATGCCACTGATAATGCTATGGCATGCTGGTAATCGAGGTATTTTGTTCATTTTGATAACTATGCAATTATTGCTGAGGGCTCTCGGTCCTTTCGTTTTTTATCTTCCCCGCATAGGTTTTTCGGAAGATGAAGAAATAGATGAAACAAAGGATTATTTGCACAAATGACGAAGATGGCGTTGCAAGTCCAATTCGGAACACAGAAACGGGCTCGATATGACTGAACATGATAGATAGTGGTACACGTACACAAAAAGCTCCAACAATTCCCTGCAACATTACAAAACCTGTCTTCGAACAACCATTGAAAAAGCCAATAAAGCAGAACAAGAAAGATGTCAAAAGGCAATCAATTCCATATGCTTTAAGATACTCTGCTGAGGCTTGGCAAACATTTATGTCCTTTGTAAAAATTGTGCTGATTGGCACACCCTGGAAAAATGAGATATATCCAAGAACAAGGCTACATGCAAATGAAAGGCCAATACCCCACCTGAGTGCTTTTTCTGCTCTGTACATTTTACCAGAACCATAGTTTTGCGCAACAAATGCACTCATGGCCTGTGAAAATGCTGATGGTAGTAGCATGATGAAACTACAAAGTTTTTCTGCAACGCCAATTCCTGCAGACGCAATTACACCAAGGCGGTTGACAATTGCCATGATGATGAGAAAGCTGATTGAAACAAGTAAGTCCTGAAGCGCTATTGGTGTTCCCAGCAACAAAATTCGCCCAATAACCTTTTTGTGAAAGCCGATATTCCGAACAGAAAATGGAAACGGCATACCCTTCTTGCGTATAATAAAAAACGAGATAACAACGCTTAACGCCTGTGCCATAACAGTTGCAATGGCTGCTCCAGCAGCACCCATATGCAATACAGCCACAAAAAACAAATCCCCGAAAACATTGAAAATAGCTGCAATCAAAACCGAAATCAGTGGCAGTTTTGCATCTCCAATCCCACGGAACACACTTCCAAGTACGTTGTATGCAACAATGAACACAGCCCCCGCACTACAAATTCTTGTGTATGAGACTGTTTGCTCAAATGCCTCAGCCGGTGCATTCAATATTTTTGCCGCTGGTGCAGAAAGCCATTGCATTGCAATAGCGGCAACAACCCCTATGATTGAGAACAAAAATATCGTTGCTCCCACAACATCGCCGCAGTCCTCTTTCCTTTGTTGGCCGATGTACTGACCCAACAATACAGTTGTCCCAACCGCTAATTCTGTAAAGACAAGTGTCACAGTATGCATAATCTGTGACCCGACTGATACCGCCGAAACGTTTGCAGCATCTGAAAACTGACCAACAACCATCAAATCGACTGCGCCATAAAGCGACTGTATTAGCATTGCAAACATGATGGGAAAAACAAACCGCACCAGTGCCGGTACTATTTTTCCCTTAGTAAAATCCGTTTCCATTGTCTTCGTCTCCTTACGATATAACCTAAATCAAATATACCATGACACCCTGTTTTGGATGGCTGTTCTGATGTTCAAAAGGATTGTATCACACGTTGATAAAAACTAATAGCACGGCCAATTGGAAGTAATGTGGACAATTCTGCCAAAGACCAATCCCCTAAGGCAAAATGTCGCTGGAGTTCCCCCTAGAATTGCGAAAAATGGGCAAATAGGGGGAAAAGGGGGAAAGTTCCCCCTAAATCGTAAAAAAACGGCCCTGCAGGGGGAACTTTTTGTTAGCGGCTGGGATGATGTTGGCAGTTGGCGGTCTGGCTAGCGGTAAATTCCCCTGGAGTTCCCCCTAGAATTGCAAAAAATGGACAAATAGGGGGAAATTTCCCCCTAAATCGCAAAAAATCGCCCCTTCAGGGGGAACTTTTTGCTTGCAGTTGGGGTAATGCTGGCAGATGGCGGTCCGACTAGCGGCAAAGTTCCCTAGAGTTCCCCCTAGAATTGCAAAAAATGGGCAAACAGGGGGAAATATCCCCCTAAATCGCAAAAAAACGGCCCTTCAGGGGGAACTTTTTGCTTGCAGTTGGGATGATGTTTGCTGTTGGCGGTTTGGATGATGTCGGCTGGTGGCGGGGGGGATATAGATATTCAAAAAAGGAATATCACGATATTCAATATAACTATTAGCGAAGATAATCGGTTTTGAGTATACTTTAAGCAGAGATAGGGCACTGGCGGTGCGAGTAAAATGTAAAGGATGGAAGAGTATGGTTAAGGAAGATTTGAAATTGCAACAGAGTGGGATAAGACTTTTGCGAAGAGTGAGAAAGTGGACCATTGCAAGGTCACTTTTGTGAATCGTTATGGCATAACGTTGGCGGGCGATTTGTATCAGCCGAAGCTTAGAAAGGGGCAGTTGCCGGCAATTGCGGTTTGTGGGCCATTTGGGGCGGTGAAGGAACAGGCCTCGGGCCTGTATGCGCAGACTATGGCAGAAAGGGGGTTTGTGACACTGGCTTTTGATCCTTCGTTTACGGGGGAGAGTGGCGGAAATGTGAGGTATATGGCGTCTCCGGATATTAATACTGAGGATTTCATGGCGGCTGTTGATTTTTTGTCGCTCTATGAGGGTGTGGATGCTGAACGAATTGGGATTATTGGAATTTGTGGATGGGGCGGCATGGCAATCAATGCCACAGGGCTCGATACAAGGATTAAGGCGACGGTGGCGGTGACGATGTATGACATGGCCAGGGTGAATGCGCGGGGGTATTTTGACGGAGAGGATTCGGAGGAGCAGCGTTACCAGAAGCGGGCGGCGATGTGCGCGCAGAGGCTGGAGGACTTGCGGGCGGGGGATTACCGGCTGGGTGGGGGCGTGGTGGACCCTTTGCCGGACGATGCGCCGTTTTTTGTGAAGGATTATTATGATTATTACAAGACGCCGCGGGGGTATCATCCGAGGAGTTTGAATTCGAATGGGGGTTGGAATGTGATTGGGTGCGAGTCGTTTTTGAATCAGCCTATTATGATGTATAGTAACGAGATACGCAGCGCGGTGTTGATTGTGCATGGGGAGAAGGCGCATTCGTGTTATTTTTCGCGTGATGCATATAAGAATATGATTGAGGGGAGTAAGTATACTGAGAATAAGGAGTTGCTTATTATCCCAGGTGCTGTTCACACGGATTTGTATGATGGTGGGGGAAAGGGCGCGATTCCGTTTGATAAGCTGCAGGCTTTCTTTGAGAGGTATTTGGGGTAGGGAATTGTTGGGTAAAATAGTTAAGTTTTTTGTGTTTTTCTGTATGTTGATTGGTTTTTCCTCCTGTGCTGCTAATAGTACGGGAGGTTTTCTGTCTGCTTCTGGTGCTGATAATGTTGGAATTTTTGATTTTGAGCTTAGCTCTGAGGATATGGAGAAAATTAGGCTTCTAGACCGTAACGAAAAGCATGACTGGTATTAGCACTAGTCGGTGTCTAGCTCCTCGAACTGGGAGTTGTAGAGCTCGGCGTAAAGGCCGTTGAGGGCCAGAAGTTGGCTGTGGGTGCCGGACTCGGCTATGCCTTTGTTTTGAATGACTAGGATGCGGTCGGCCTTGACTATGGTGGATAGTCGGTGGGCGACAACGAAGCTGGTGCGGCCTTGCATCAGTAGGGCCATGCCAGCTTGAACTAGTTCTTCTGTCCGCGTGTCGATGGCGCTAGTGGCCTCGTCCAGGAGGAGGATTTTGGGATTGGCGATCAGGGTGCGGGCTAGGGCGATGAGCTGTTTTTGGCCTTGGGAGAGGGAGTCTTGGGAGACCTGAGTGTCGAAGCTTTGTGGTTGGGACATGATTAGGTCGCTTAGGCCGAGTTTGGTGCAGGCGTCGAGGATTTCTTGGTCGGTGGCGGTGGGTTTGCCATAGAGGAGGTTTTCTTTGATGGTGCCGGAGAAGAGGAAGGAGTCTTGGGTCATGACGCCGATGTTGGAGCGTAGTGATTTGAGGGTGACGTGGGAGATGTCTTGGCCGTCGATTTTGACGCAGCCGTGGACGGGGTCGTAGAAGCGGGCTAGGAGGTTGACTATGGTGGTTTTGCCAGCGCCGGTTGGGCCGACTAGGGCGATTGTTTGGCCGGGGAGGACGTGGAGGTTCAGGTTGTGGATGATTTCGACATCGGGCTGGTCGGGGTAGGCGAAGGAGATGTTTTCGAAGTCGACCTGGCCGTTGGTGACGTTGAGTGTGGTGGCGTTGGGGTCTTCTTGGAGGATTGACTCTGTGTCTAGGAGCTCGAAAACGCGTTGGGCGCTGGTGACTTGGTTGGTGAATTGGTTGAAGGCGGCTGCCAAAGAGCGAATTGGCTGCCAGAACAGAGCGATGTAGGAGGCGAAGGCGATGATTTGGCCAACGGAGGAGGTGCCGAGTTTTAGCCATTTGACGGCGAAGAGGTATAGAATGAAGTAGCCAAAGCCCATTGACCAGTTGACTACGACGTTTAGCAGGTCGGAGCGGCGGACTGCCTTGACCCAGGCTTTTTCGACGTCTTTTATGATTTTTTTGCCTTCTTCGATTGTTTCTTTTTCGGCTCCAAAGGCCTGGATGACGCGAATTCCGGTGTAGGACTCGTGAGTGTAGGCATTCATGTTGGAGTTTTTCTGTCTAAAGTTCATCCAGTTTTTGAAGCCTTTGATGGTGACAAAGTACATGCTTAGGATCAATAGTGGCATGACGATGAAGGCTGATAGGCTAAGTGCTGGGCTGGATTTTAGCATGATTATCACAACCGCTATTATCAGTGTCAGATTCGGAATTAGGGTTGTAATTAGCCTTGTGAACATTTCCTTTAGCGATGATACGTCGTTAATAAGGCGGCTTAGGATTTTGCCGGTTGGTCTTGAGTCGAAGTAGTACAAAGAAAGGGTCTGGAGGTGGTCGAAGGCCTCTTTTCTAATTTCGTAGACTATTTTGTTGGTCACTTGGGCTAGTATTTTTTTAAAGCCCATGGATAGGAGCCAGCTACTAATAGCCAAGCCTGTCGCTATGCCCATGGTAATTATCAGGCCGCGGATATCTTTGTTTGCTATATCTACATCGACAGCTCTTTCGCTTAGAGTTGGGAGCATGGCCACGATGATGGTCTGTGCAAGTATCATGATTATGGCTATTGCGGTCTGAGCTTTGTATCTTTTTAGGTAACTTATTGTACGTCCCAGGGTCTGGAGATTGCTGACATCTGAGACGACTTCGTCTTGCTTATAGGTATTTACAGCCATCAGTGTGCCTCCTTGGAATCTGGGGCTTGGGTTGCCGCTGGGGCCTGTGGGGTTGGGGCCTGTTCAGTGGTTGCGGAGAGTGGGGTTGGGGCCTGTTCAGTGGTTGCTGAGAGTGGGGCTAGGGCCTGTTCAGTGGTTGAGGAGAGTGGGGTGGTTGGGGCCTGTTCAGTGGTTGCTGAGAGTGGGGCTAGGGCCTGTTCAGTGGTTGCGGAGAGTGGGGTGGTTGGGGCTTGGCCAAGGGTTGGGGTAACAATATCCGAGGGCGCCTCGTCTGGGTACTGGGTCATGTAAGTCTTGTAGTAGTTGCCCTTAAGCGCCATCAGGCTATCGTGCGTGCCACGCTCCACAATGCGGCCGTGGTCTAGGATTATAATCTCGTCCGCGTCACGAACCGCCGAAATTCGGTGCGCAATAATCATCATCGTCAGGTTCCTGTGGTGCTTAATTGCCCTCTGAACCTGCTTTTCCGTCTCCATGTCTAGGGCCGAAGTCGCATCGTCAAAAATCAAAAGCGGCCTGCCCGACGCAAACGCTCTGGCAATGGACACGCGCTGCTTCTGCCCGCCCGAAAGTCCAACGCCCTTCTCGCCGATAACCGTGTCGTAACCATCGGACAACTTCGAAATAAAATCGTGCGCCGCCGCATCAATTGCCGCCCCCTGAATCACCTCGTGGCTCAGCAGGCCATGCTGACCCTTGTCCAAATTGGCTGTAATCGTGTCCGAAAACAGGAAAATGTCCTGCGTCACAATGGCCTTTCCCGACCTTGCACTTTCTAGGTCGAGTTCTCTGAGATCAACTCCGTCGGACTTAACAGAGCCTGCTGTAGGGTCCAAAAAGCGCATCGTCAGATTGGCAATGGTGCTCTTTCCGCTGCCTGTAGTGCCCATTATGCCCAAAGTTTTACCATCACAGAGGTGAAATGAGACATCGTCTAGAATAGTCTTGCCGTCATCACCCTTTAGTGACACATGGTCAAACTCCAGGTCTCCCGTGACCTTGTCTAGATGCTTGGGCCCGTCCTTAATGGTTGGCTTTGCATCTAAAATTTTCGAAATTTTTCTTAATGATGCCCTTGCTGCAGCGAACTCTGTCAAGAGCCAGCCAAGTTCCATCATTGGCCAAGAAAGTTCGCTTGTATAGGATGTGACTGCCGAAAGCTGGCCCAAACTCATTTTTCCGTGGATAACCTGAATGCCAGAGAGCAGAACTGCCAGATACAGCATGACCCTAGATAACGCCTCCATCGGGGTTGTCCAGTTTGCCCAAAGGTAGTCTAGCTTCAGTGAGTGGTTGAAAAATGACCTGTGGCTTTTGTCAAATCGTCTAGACTCCTCTTTTTCTCGGCCAAATGCCTTTACTGTTCTTATTCCGCTTAGGGTTTCGGTTGCGCTTTGGTTCATGTTTGCAATGTCATCTGACCTTTGGTCCGAAAGCTTGTCGCCTTTCGGTTCTGACAGTATGGCCAAAAGTCCAATCATTGGCATGATAATAACCGCCGGTATTGCCCCGCTTGGGTTAATCCTAACTAGGCAGAATCCCATATATACCACATGAACAATGATTAACAAAACGTACAGGAAGATAAAGCCTGTGGTAAAACCTACATTTTCAATGTCCTGTTTGGTTCTACTCATAAGCTCGCCTGGGTTATTGTCTTTAAAGAAATATTGGTCCTGCTGTAGAATGGCGCAGAAGGTCTCGTCCCTGAGGCTGCGTTGCATGGCGGCGCTGATACAGTCGGCGGAGAATTCTTGGATGTAGTTCGCGATGCCCGAGACTATGTATATGATAATTAATGGGATGGCGATGGAGAAGAACAGCTCGCCGTGCCCGCCAACAATGCAGGTGTCGATGATTTTTTGGATGTAGCGTGGCCCCATGGCGGTGAGGAAAGTTCCGACAATCATAAATGTTATGGACGTGACGTAAAGCTTCCATTGCTTAAGGGCATATTTTAGTAATCTACGCATAATTTTTGCTTTTTCTAATTGTTTTTTGACTTCAGAGCCCACCAATTGTCTTGCACAGGTGTTGTTGCCTAGTGGTTTTTGCGGCGCGCTAGGCGGTTTGCCAGTTGGGTTTGCCAAGTGGTCTTTTGTAGCGTGCCATGTGGTTTGCTAGTTGGGCTTGCCAAGTGGTCTTTTGTAGCGCGCCATTTGGTTTGTCAGTTGGGCTTGCCAAGTTACGCGCTGAAACCACAGATGTGCTGCAATTTGTTGAGTTTCTTGTTGTCAGTTAGAATGCGATAACCATACGAACATTTTTGTCGTGTGGCTGCTGGGGTATATTTTTCACCAGCTGAACTTGCTTGCAGATTCCTATTGAAATAATGTCTGCGATTGTGGATTTTTCAACTACACTGAGAAGCTGATCATAGTATCCTGCACCTCTTCCAAGTCTGGTTCCGAATTCTGTGAAGGCAAGTCCGGGGACCAGGATAAGTCCTTTGAGCTTTTCGCTAGGGGCTATAGTAACATTACTTGTTAATATGTTCAATATGTCTAGGGTGTCTCCCTCACTTAGTGTTTTTGTTTTATTCTCTAGTGTTATTAGATGCTGTCTCCAGTTTCTATCGCCAACTCTAAATACACCTATCTCTTTATCTGGAAAAGCAATAGTCTTTCCATCTTCCACTGCTTTATCCATCAATAGTGTAATATCAACTTCCATGGGCATTGGAATGTAGCCAAATATGTATTTTGCTCCTTTGTATTCTGGAAGTGCGCTTATTCTCTGCACCACCTTCGCTGGGTCTATTTTTGCTGCAGTTTTGAGTGCTTCTTTTATCTGTGTGCGTAGCTCTTGTTTTGTCATTGCTGTTTTCTAAGTTTTACCTGGTTAGTTTTTATTTGGTTTCCTTAGTTTTATGTAGGTTTCCGCAGTTTTATTGAGTTTTTATTTTACATTGCCAATTGCCAACATGGTTGGCGATCTGCCAATTGGGGATTTTAGCCAATTGCTAGTGTTTGTTCAATTTTAGAGTGTGTTGGAGGCGCTGAGGGTTTTGCTTTATATATAAGATAGAGCATACTAGAGCATATGCAGTCTAATTTGCAGCCTAATCTACAGGGGGTAGTTTAAGCAAACTAATGCACTAAAACCATGCCGCACTGCTTATGTTAGCACATTGAGCTTTATTAAAATGAGATAGGGGGTTTGGCAAATGACCGGCAAATAAAAAATCTTCAAATGGAGTGTTTAAATGAGGGTTTTGCTTGAAAAATGGGCTTAACGGCAAATGACCGGCAAATAAAAATTCTTTAAATGGAGTGTTTAAATGAGGTTTTTGCTTGGAAAATGGGCTTGTCGGCAAATGACAGGCAAATAAAAAATCTTTAAATGGAGCGATTAAATGGGGTTTTTGCTTGGAAAATGGGCTTGTCGGCAAATGACAGGCAAATAAAAAATCCTCAAATGGAGCGCTTAAATGAGGTTTTTACTTGAAAAATGGGCCTAGCGGCAAATGACCGGCAAATAAAAAATCCTCAAATGGAGCGCTTAAATGGGGTTTTTGCTTGGAAAATGGGCTTGTCGGCAAATGACCGGCAAATAAAAAATCCTCAAATGGAGCGCTTAAATGGGGTTTTTGCTTGAAAAATGGGCCTAGCGGCAAATGACAGGCAAATAAAAAATCCTCAAATGGAGCGCTTAAATTGGGTTTTTGCTTGAAAAGTGGGTTCAGCGGCAAATGACAGGCAAATAAAAGAGTATGACAGTTGAAATGATGTGTGACGATGCGATGGGTAATGGTTTTAATGGTGGTATGTTTTGGTCATGGTGCAATGTGGATTCTGTTATTATTTATTGCTTTAGTTTTGCAAGGTTAGTAAAAACTTTGAGTTTTTGTGATTTGATATAAGTGAAGCAGAGCCTATTATTGTGAGTACTACGGAATGATAGTCATCTGTATTTGTTTTGTCTAATTCGACTTGCTTCAAAAATGGGAACCTAAGGTTACTGTTCACAGTTGATTTACTGCGCTTAGCAAAGTTGGTTGCTCTTAAGATAAGTCTGCCATGTGCTTCCATAAACCTTTGCAGGATATTTCCACGTATTTTCAAAAAATGAAATGAAATACGTGGAAGTTTCCACGTAAAATGAAAATTGGAGAGAAATACGTGGAAATTCTAGCGGACACGGGCTTGGTTTTGGGCTGTTTTGAGGCAAGTTGGCTTGACCAAAGCCCAGTATACTGGGCTAATTACCCGAAAATAGGCTTTTCGAACAGACTTTTATGGATGACACGCTCATTTTTGGACCATTAGAGGCAGGCTAGGGCAGAATATTTCCACGTATTTTCAAAAATGAAACGAAATACGTGGAAATTTCCACGTAAAACGAAAAAAAGGGAAGAAATACGTGGAAATTCTAGCAGTCACGGGCCTAGTTTTGGGATGTTTTGAGGCAAGTTGGCTTGAGTGCAACCCAAAATGCTAGGGCAAGTCCATGAAAACATGCTTTTTGAGCTGGTTTTTATGGAAAATGAGCTCCTCATTGGACTAGTACAGACTATTAGAGACAGACTGAAGCAGAAGATTTCCACGTATTTTCAAAAATGAAACGAAATACGTGGAAATTTCCACGTAAAATGAAAATTTGGAAGAAATACGTGGAAATTCTAGCGTGAAAGGTTTTGGATGCAGTTTGGCTGAACTAAACTAAAGGGCCTTGAGTGCAGAAGTAAAAACAACTGTGAATAGTCCCAACCTAAGACCTTTACCTGTATTTTGAAGAGTCATTCTGTTTGCTTGGATAGTGATGCTATGGTTTGATACACGGGATGTGCATTTGCGGTTAATAGAGGAACATGGGCAATGCGGTAGATTCTATGTTATATAGCAGTCAAACAGTTTATGGATTGTAGATAGGTTGATTTTAACAAGGGAAGAAGGGGTGAAAAAAATAACTCCCTAAAGAGTAGGGAGTTATTCTTTTGGATGAGTGCCGTCTCCAGGAATTGAACCAGGGACAGATGGATTTTCAGTCCATTGCTCTACCAACTGAGCTAAAACGGCGCGCAAGAGTATGTATACAGCAAAGATAGATTACTGTCAAGTACTATACTTGAAAATGTTGAGTGTGCTTAGGATTGGGTGCAAAAAGGTGGTGAATAGGGCGGAGATTTGGTGTAGAATTGGGTTATGGAAAATTATCAGAAAGCGTTGAATTATGAAACTGTTGTTAGTGTGTTGAACAAAGCGGACCATTTTTGTATGGATGTTTTTAAACGTATTTCTGAAAAATGTAATACGGCTGATGAACTGCCGTATGATGTGCAGGTGTATGCTGAAGAGATGGGCGTGGCTCCAACTGTGGTCAATGAGGCGTACTCGAGGTGCAGGCTTAGGTTTGAGAAACTTGATCCGAATACAATTATTATTGATCCGACTAGTGTGTGGTGGCCAACTGATGTAACGGGGGTGCCATTTCTATACCTGTTGGGTGATGCCACGGTGCTCGGCAGTGTGGGTATTAGTGTTGTGGGGACGCGGAGTCCGTCGGGGCGGGCGATGGAGTTGACGCGGGAGGTGGTGGATTCGTTGGGAAAGAGTGGGTTTACGATTGTCAGTGGGCTGGCGGTCGGGATTGACGGGGTGGCGCATATTGAGGCGCTGGCGCGAGGGCATCGGACGATTGGGGTGATTGGGACGTCGGTGTGTGATGTGTATCCTCCGAAGCACGCGAAGTTGCAAGCTCTTGTTGCACAACATGGGCTTTTGGTGTCGCAATTTGCGCCATCGCGGCGGGTGCAACAGTATTTTTTTATGCAGAGGAATCTGTTGATGAGTCAGATTTCTAGGGGGAGTTTTGTGATTGAGGACCGCGATGGTGGGGGCGGAGTGAGGCAGGCGCAGTATAGTCAGAAGCAGGGAAAGAATGTCTTTATTTTGAGGGAGACATATGAAAATCGCACGTATCTGTGGCCTAGAGGCTTTCAAAATCCAGTTATTGTTAATTTGACAGCTAACGCGGGGTCCCTAGTGAAGAGGGCTTTGAGGCAGAGTTCGAGTCCTACGGGAAGTGGGAAGGTTTCGCATCCTGCAGATGGTAGTAGGGTTGCGCGGTCAGAGGCAGGTGGGAATGAAGATGCCGTGTGTGAACGTGCAGTTAATGAAGCCAAGGACTCCAGTGGTGGCGAAAAAGTGACGAATGTTACTGGGAAAAAGGCACATAAAAAAGCTGGCAAGGGGTCTTCTTCGAAAAATGGGTTAAAAGATATTCAACTTAGTTTGTTTGATTAGGCTTAGAGTTTAGATCTGGTGTTTAGGCTTGGTTTCAAAACTTGCTCATGAGTCTTGAATTGACCGACTGGGATTGTTGGAGTGGACTCAATGATGTAAGTTCCTACGGACAATTTGGCAAGGATGACCTATTGCTCTGTTTTACTGCCGAGCAGACTTCCATGGATGAAGTGATATAGTTCCTTTAAGAGAAATGCGTTCTTCTGCTTAAAGGAAAAACGGAAATGGATACAGATAAAAAGCCGTCATGTGTATCGATTAGGAGATGGGTATATGAGCGGCCTTGCTTGTGCATGATTTCGGGATAGATAGTAGATGGTTAATCCATGCTATATTTGTTTTTGTCTTCGAACAAAGAAATGAGGTTGACCTGTTCTTACCAACTAATCCTAGTCCTACATGTGGCGCTTAATGCTTGTTTTAGTCTTCAAAACAGGCTTTTGCCTGACTTTGGAATCGTTTCTTTCCCAGAATTTAAAAAATCAGAATCCTGGGAACAAAAACGTTCCCAGAAATGGAAAAAATGAAATTCTGGGAAAAGAGGACAAAATAAGTAGCCAAAATATTCCATTTTGGCCAACTTTTGCTGTTCAAACAGGCTTTTTGCCTGACTTTGGCAGTGTTTCTTTCCTAGAAATTGAAAAATCAGAATTCTGGGAACAAAAATGTTCCCAGAAATGAAAAAAATGCGATTCTGGGAAAAGAGGCCAAAATAAGTAGCCAAAATGTGCCATTTTGACCGATTTTAGCTGTTCAAACAGGCGTTTTGTCTGACCTTGACAGTGTTTCTTTCCCAGAATTTAAAAAATCAGAATCTTGGGAACAAAAACGTTCCTAGAAATGAAAAAAATAAAATTCTGGGAAAGGAGGACAAAATAAGTAGCCAAAATATTCCATTTTGGCCAACTTTTGCTGTTCAAACAGGCTTTTTGCCTGGCTTTGGCAGCGCCTCTTTCCCAGAAAATTGAAAAATCAGAATCTTGGGAGCAAAAACGTTCCTAGAAATGAAAAAAATAAAATTCTGGGAAAGGAAAGGCATTTTTTTCAATAATGACTAGCAATGTAGTATCTTGCGCTAAAGGTAAGTTGGGTTTGTGTGCAGAATGTGAATAGTAACTGCTTGTTACAATGCTTCAGGTATAGTGCAAGGCAAGGTGGGGCTATGGTGCAAAAGCGCAAATATTGACTGTTTTAGTGCGTGAAGATAATATCAAGGCACTATGAAATCACTTACAGCAAACGAGCTAAGAAAGAAATTTATCGACTTTTTTGTGTCAAAAGGACACACGCAGATAAGCGGTGCGTCCGTCATACCTGAAAATGACCCGACTGTGTTGTTTACAACAGCGGGCATGCATCCACTGGTGCCATACATTTTAGGGCAGCCACATCCAGCAGGAAAGAGGCTGACTGACTATCAAAAGTGCATTCGAACTGGTGACATTGACTCGGTAGGAGATCCGCACCACCTTACATGTTTTGAGATGTTGGGTAACTGGTCACTGGGGGATTATTTTAAAGAAGAAATGATTCCTTGGAGCTATGAGTTCTTGACCAAGGAGCTCGGCATAGATCCGGAAAAGTTGTCGGTGACCGTTTTCCAGGGGGACAACGATGTCCCAAGAGACGAGGAGAGTGCGGAAATTTGGCATAAATGTGGCCTTCCGTACGATCGTATTTATTTTATGCCGCGAGAGGACAACTGGTGGGGCCCAGCGGGCGAGACCGGTCCGTGCGGCCCAGACACTGAGATGTTTATCGACACTGGACGGCCAAAGTGCGGGCCAGATTGTAAGCCTGGGTGCAGTTGCGGCAAGTACTTCGAGGTTTGGAACGATGTCCTGATGGGGTATCGCAAGACCAAAGAAGGGAATTTTGTCCCAATGGACAGAAAATGTATCGATACAGGCATGGGAATTGAGCGCACTGTGGCAATTTTGCAGGGCAAAAAGAGTGTCTATGACACCGAGGTTATGCAGCCAATTCTTAAGAAAATTTCAGAACTATCTGGCATTAATTACGGCGATGATGAAAAAAGTGACACTTCAATGCGCATAATTGCTGACCATATAAGGACTAGCACCTTCATTCTTGGTGACCAGCGAGGCGTTTCACCCTCTAATGTTGGGCAAGGCTACATTCTTAGAAGACTGATTAGGCGCGCGGTCAGAAACGGAAGGCACCTTGGAATTCATGGCGCCTTCCTTGCAAAAGTTGCCGAAGTTGTTGTTGAAATGTACAAAGAACCTTATCCAGAAATTTTGGAAAACAAGGACCGCGTTTACACTGAATTGACCGCCGAGGAGAACAAATTTTCCGAAACTTTGGAAAAAGGCGAAAAGCAATTCGAAAAAATGACATTTTTCTTGGAAAAACAAGGTGTCAAGGAAATTTCCGGAGGCTCGGCCTTCAAACTCTACGACACCTACGGCTTCCCAATCGAGCTAACCAAGGAACTCGCGGCAGAGAAAGGATTTACGGTCGACGTTGCCGGCTTCGAAGCCGCATTTGCCAAGCACCAAGAACTTTCAAGAACCGCCGAAGCCGGCCAATTTAAGAGCGGCCTTGGCGACCACAGCGAGCAAACTACGGCGCTCCACACCGCCACGCACATGCTCCAAGCCGCCCTCCGCCAAGTCCTGGGCCCCGAAGTCGGCCAAAAAGGCTCAAACATCACTCCCGAACGGCTGCGCTTCGACTTCACCTACCACGCAAAAATGACGCCCGAACAAATCCATCAGGTCGAGTCCATTGTCAACGAGCAAATTCAGAAGGACCTTCCTGTTACTGTTCAGACTATGACCCCAGATCAGGCCATCAAGAGTGGCGCCATTGCTTTCTTCTCTAGCAAGTACGGCGAGCAAGTTACTGTCTACTCTATCGGTGACTTTTCCAAAGAAGTCTGCGCTGGCCCCCATGTTACCCACACCGGCGACATGGGCCACTTCCACATTCTAAAGGAGGAAAGTTCCTCCGCTGGTGTGCGACGCATCAAGGCCGTCCTAGAAAAGTAGTTTCATAGTTTGTCTACTACTTAGCGGGCTACAGTTTATCTGTAGCCCATTTTATTAACAAATGCGTTTTTACTTTGTAGACTGCTTTGGTCCAAACAGACTTTCACGACTTTGGAAATAACTAGACATTTTACACTGCCCTTTCAGAAATCCCACATCACTGGGAATACAAATGCACTACGAATAGTAACGCGCCAGAGAGGAGGATAGGGTAGGCAGAGGGTGGGCCTCAGTTGGATTTGTAAAAGGCTTGCATTCCTGAGGTGAGGCTGTAGGTGTCTTGGGTGCCAGCGGTCTCGTATGGAGAGTGCATGGCAAGCTGGGCGGCGCCGATATCGATGGTGGGGATGGAGAGGTGCGCCGTTGAGATGTTGCCTAGGGTGCTGCCCCCGGTGACGTTGGAGTTGTTGCAGTAGAATTGGTAGGGGATTGCGGCGGCTTTTAAGATGGAAATGAATTTGGAGGCGGAGTAGGCGTCGGTAGTGTATTTTTGGTTGCCGGCGTACTTGATCAGTATGCCGCCGTTAATAAGGGGGCGATTAGTGGGGTCGCACTTTTCGGGGTAGTTGGGGTGGAAGGAGTGGCCGTTGTCAGTGCTGAGCATTAGGCTGTTGGCCTGAATGGAGCAGGCTTGGTCAAAGTTCCAGCCTAGTGAATAGGCGATTCGCTGGAAGGTTTGGGTTAAAAAGTCACTGTCGGCGCCTTGCTTTGTGTGGCTTCCAACTTCTTCGTTATCAAAGAGGGCTAAGATTTGGACTTTTGAGGTGTCAGAATCGGGGGCGTTGATGAAGGCTTTTAGAGCACTGAAGGCGCACTGAAGGTCATCGATTTTAGGAGAGGAGAAGAATTGGTCGTCTATGCCCCAAATGGTACCAGGCATGCGGTTGTACAAGAAAAGTTCGGTGTCTAGGATGGAGTCGGGGTCAACTTCAAGTAGGTCTGCAACCATGTTGCGAAGCTGGCCGATTTGGTTGCCAAGGCCGATAATTGGGAGTAGGTCCTTCTGAACGTTGTACTTGTAGCCGTTGTTGGCATCTCGGTTTTGGTGGCTGCAAAGATTGACTATTTGACAGAGGTTCCTATCAAAATTCACTAGTTTCTCAGTAATTAGGCCATCGTTTTGGAGCAAGAGGGCTCGGCCTGCGATGGAAAGGGGACGGTCGAACCAAGGCGAAAAAAGACCGCCGCCATAGGACTCGATATTGAGGGTGGTGTAGGCGTTGCCAGTGCTGATTTCGGGGTTGGGCTTGATTTTGAACGTTGGGGAGTCTGTGTGTGCGGAGATGATGGAAAGGCCGGTGGCGGGTGTGCAGGGGAGACGGAAGGCGATTAGCGAGGAGCTGTTGCGGGTGACGTAGTAGCAGTTGCCGGCGGCGAGTTGGTAGGGCGATTTTTCGTCAAGATGGGTGGCGCCGGCGTTTTGGAGCATGTCCGCTGCGTTGGCGACGACGTGAAAGCTGGTGGGGCTGTCTTGGATGAAGTCGATGAGTTCTAGGGTGGTTTCGATGTATTTTTGTTCCATGGGGGAAGTATAGCATGTTTGAGTGTGTTGGTGGAGTGGTGGAGCGGTCGTTGGAGTGGAAGTGAAGCTGGGAGTGTGGAACGGCCGTTGGAGTGGAGTGAAGTGAAAGTGCAGTGGAAGTGAGAGTGTGGAGTAAGAGTTTGGAGTGAAGGCTGCGCTGAAGTGGGAGAACGGAGTGGAAGTTAAAGTGTGGCGTGAGAGTGGGGTGAAGAGAAAGAGCATTGCGGAGTGAAAGTGTGCGTGAGAGTGGGGCTGAATTTCAAAAATAAGCCTAAACGCATATTTTTTACCTTTTAGGTTTATCTTTGCCGTTTGTGAGTCTGCAAGTTAAATTCACAGAATAATTTTTGCAGCACAAACGTTTATAAAAAAAGCACCTCCGTAGAGATGCCTTCGAAATCAGTTGGTTTAGCTAATTAGACTAAACTGGGATTTCCAAAGTGGTAGACAAGTCCAAGAGCGCCAGCAAAGTTGAATGCTGGGGAGACACCACCACCACTGAAGGTGAGTTTAACACCAGGAGCAAGTCTGAGATATGCTGTGAAGTTTCCAACGTTCTTCCAAAGCCAATCATAGGAAAGAGCTACAGTACCGCGAGCGGACATTCCGAATGTGGTACTCTCACCAAGAGTAACCAACAAACCAGCCTGAGCACCAACCTTAACATCGAACTTAGCCTTGCTAATCTGGAAGTCAACAACCTTAACCTGTGCACCAAAAACAGCATCAATGTTATTTCCACCAATGAAACCGAAACCGACTGTGGTATAGCCTTCCCAGTCAACCTTGGTTCCTTTAAAGTCATAGTTGAATGTTGCGCCAACTGGTGAACCAAGCTCAAGGCCAACACCGAAAGATCCCTTTGCTGCGACAGGGACAATTGCCAACACGACAAGAGCAAGAACAATAAGTGTCTTCTTCATTTTAATTCTCCTCTAACCAATAAGTTTTTAACCAAATAGGTTTTCTAAAATACACCTCTAATGTATCACGAAAGCCAAAACATGAAAAGTATGCAAGGTAGGGCTTTGACTGTATTATTTTGCATAATTATGCGATTATATGCACAGAATGCTCGTATGTCATTTACATATATAGACATGCATAAAAACGCAAAAAGGAGCAATATCCGTGACTGAAACAACAACGCTCAAAAATGCCATGCCCAATAGGCAAGACCCAAGGCCCATACCGTCCCTTTTTGCCCTGACGCCACAGGAACTCTGCACCACGCTTGGCTTAGATAAAAGCTTTCAAGGTAAGCAGATATATCAATGGCTGGTCAAGGGCTGCTCCACTTTCCAACAAATGACAAACCTCCCACAAGGCCTCCGAGACCGCCTTGGCACCGAGCATCCCAGCACATTCTCAAGCACAATTTTGACCACTCAAACCGACTCCCAAGGCGCCACAAAACTTGCCCTGAAATTGCATGACGGCTGCATCATCGAATGCGTCCTCCTCACCGACCGCGACGGCGCCCTGACCGCGTGCCTCTCCAGCCAAGTCGGTTGCGCTATGGCCTGCCGCTTCTGCCGCACGGGCACACTTCACCTCACTCGCAACCTTGCCGCCTCCGAAATCCTCGAACAATTCATGCATCTCCAGTCACAGGCCCCCGCGAAAATCAGTCACGTCGTCTTTATGGGTATGGGCGAGCCCCTTGCCAACATCGATGCTGTCCTGAAAGCAATTACCTTTTTACATGACCCCGCTGGATTGAACCTCAGCCATCGTCGAATCACAATTTCCACATGCGGTCTAGTGCCAGGCATTAACAAACTTTCTAGGCAAGATGTTCCCGTCAAACTGGCAGTTTCCCTAGTTACTGCAGATGACGCCAAGCGCTCTGACCTTATGCCTGTCAACAGGACCTTTCCCTTGAGCGAACTTCGCCAAGCCCTTTTGCGCTTTCAAAAAGTCAGCGGCAGACGCTTTACCTTTGAATATTGCATGATTCATGACCAAAACATCTCAGATTCCGATGCCGACAAACTTGCCCTTTTCTGTAAAGGCCTTGAAGTAATAGTTAACCTAATTCCCTTCAACCCTTGCCCAGAGCTTCCTTTCCAAAGCCCAACCGAATCCGAAATCCGTCAGTTTACCAACGCCCTTAAGCGTCGCAACATTGACTACACCATCCGTATCAGTAGGGGACGCTCTATCAGTGGCGCCTGCGGCCAACTTGCTGGCAAACTAGAAGATACACATCTATCTAACTGAGTGCGTTTGGCAAAAAAAATGTACTAAAAACGAGGTATAGCACGTTTTTAGTACATCAAAAAATAGCACTATGACTAAACAGATAAATTAGAGTACTTATTTACTGTTATCAGAAAGAATTCTTTCTAAATCGTCTTTAGGATAGGACATCAAAACCCAAACAGTACCATCAGGAGCTGTCCATACTTGCTCAGTTGAAATGTTGGATAAGGTAATATCAATCAAATTTAGAGCTAGCTGCTCAAAAGCTGTCACAGCAGATGATTCCGTATCGTTAGAATAATAGGTACTATATTCCTTTACTGTTGCTTTTATTTTTGAAGCAAGGTCAACTCTGGCAATTGCCTCGGCCGCTAATTTTGAGTTGCCTTCGGTATTTAGTTTTGCCTTACCTATGCCATAGATTGTTTTTTTTGCAACAGGAGCGGTTGTTGTCCAAACAGGCGAACCATCCTTATTTAGAGCATAAATGTCAGTGTCTTTTACAGTTGCGCAACTTACACAAACAAGTGTAAGGCACAAAATCACAACCAGTTTTATGGCTTTTTTCATAACGAACCTCTTTTTTCTAAATTACTTATCAAGGACGAAATATTTATCTATTGCGTTATTCATCATCTCATTTGCTTCTTCAGATGCAGCGTTTTTTGCAAATGTATCTCTCACATCGGCTTTAAGCTGTTCAGCAAGCTGCCCAATTGGAAGCTTTGCAAGTACATACATCGTGCCATCAGCACGTTTATAGAATTCATATGTAACTCCAACTAAAGAAGCATTGGCATACTGCTTACTGACGGATTCAAAAGCCGTTAGTGCTTGGGTATTATTCGCACCTATTTCACCAGCTTCATTAACATATGTTGTCACAATTGATTCAACTGTGTTATTGACATACCTAGCCAATGCATCGTTTACATTTGCCTTAGCCATATCCCTTGATATTTGTTCATTTGCACCTTTACCCATGTCAACCTCATAGTGGTACTCTGAAGTATCGGCAGGAGTATTATTCCACCACTCCGGCTCTGCGGTAGTGGCTTCATTAGCCTTGACCTTAGTAGTGCTACAACTAACACATACACAGAAAATTAACAAAACCATGCTAACTACGATAAATAATTTTCTCATTTTAAACTCCTCATCTTATTTTATCTGATAAAAGATTTTTCAGTTCAGAAAAGTCTTTTCGTGGTATGTTTTTATTTAAACCAAGAAAGTGGATTATAGACGAATATTCATCCTCCGTTACAGTTGTTATTGCATTAATAAAATCAGTAACCGCAACAATTGAATCTGTTTCTAGGTGTTCATATGGGTACAACAAACCATACAACACCCTGTAAAGGTTCACAAAATCGTTGTTTGTAATTCTAACAGTAGTACCATTGAATGTCAAATACAAGTCATTGTTGTTCCAATTGCTATATATGAAATTAGCGGCATTCTTTGATAAGATTTGCGAAACAGAGGAATGACTTGAACTGGTGATAATTTTCTCTGAATAACTATTTCCATAGCATTCAAAAGTCAAAATGCCGTTTGTTGTCAACCCAATAACTTCAAATAGTAAATCGATATGGTCATTATAAACTAATATTTTAATTGGGCAGTCGGTTGAAACGAATCTAATCATCCTTTGACGGTCACTATAGGCAACAGAAAAATTTCCGCTTTCACAAATATCTGTGATTGTTTCTTCAAGATTAGAATCACGAAGGAAATCAATTTCTAGAATGCCCTGTTTAAGAGCCTTTCTACTTGAGGAGTTAAATCCCGCATAGTCGTGAAGGTCCCCAACCGAAACGCAACTGACTAGCAAGCAAATAGTAACAATCAAGATAAATAAAACCGCTGTTTTCTTATTATTTGTCAAAATTCTACTCCCTAGAATGACCGAATTGCCCTAACTGAGTACTTTTTAGTTGAAGTATCCGTAAATGTTTTTTTAGTTTTGAAACTGAACCCGTATGCAAAAGACGAATTTAATTGTGTTGATGACCAATACCCTGTTTTCACAATAGACAGATTATCATTATTTCTCAAATTGTTATACACCAGTTCTAACTCCTCCTTTGAGGGGAGATACCAGTCTGTGTATCCGCCCTCGTTGTAAATCGAACATACATAGGCTGCATTTGATGTATCTTTTGAATCATGGGCAATTATTTTTTCCGTATTACTTTTCCCTGACCCTATGCTAGATGATGTATCGATTCTACCCGTTTTTGCGAAGGTGTAGGTTCCAGGAATGTCTTCAAGTGCTATTTCAAGAAATCTCCACCCATCGGAATATTTTCCCTTGTCATAAAAGACTATTCCACCAGCGGGTCCAAAGTCTCCTATCTTGTACCGCTTAGAATAGAAGCCCTCGGAGTATGTTGAAACTGTACTGTTAGACGTAGAAGCATAAATATCTGCCCATAATGAATTAATTAGCAAATCTGTTACACTGGAAGAACCGTTTTTTGAACCAGACATGCTATTTAAAAGTATTTTCTCCTGTATTTTTTTATGCTCAATAGAAATATCAGTTGAATTAATCTTATTTGAAAACATGGGTAGCTCATCACTGTATTGAAGTACCTTTGCTGTAAGATAATAGGACGAATATCTGTTTAGGCATTCTTCAAGAACGGTATAATACGCATCCAAAGAGCGTAAATCTTTTTCATTCTGAATCTTCTGATAGATTGAATTTATGTGTTCAGTTAAAGCCTTAGCCTGTTCAATACAAATTTGTTTGTCTTTGTCAGTAATCTCGACTATGCAGTAGTAATCTCCATTAGCTTTATCTTCTTTTGTTTTGCTTTTTGCAATCTGGACATATCGTACATTTTCGAACGTAATGTTGGATTCCAAATTGATTGTTTTATTAAAAAATTGTTCGTATCCGCTGTTTGTGTCATTAACTTGTGTTGTAATCAAGGTTTTTACATTCACATATATCTTAGATGCTAAATCCTGTAGGGCATCTGCCTTAGCATTCACGGCAGTTGATCCGTATCCCTTTCCGGTCAAGGAAATGGAGAAAAGAGGCATTGAAAAAAGGAGTAGCAGAATGGCAACTAAGAATATTTTATGCAGATATCTTGTCATTAGAACCTATAAGACATGTTTAAAGTAGCATTTAGACCTAACGGCTTTGGTACATATGCTTTTTCATCAGTACGTCCGCTGCCACCAAAATTAAAACAAAACTTGTAACCAAGTGAAAGGCCCATTTTGAAACGATATGTAAAAACATACCATGAAAAGTCAATAAAAGGTGTAATTCCTATACCCCATTCATCATTTACATCTGAGGAATCATAATCTATAGGAGGATAGCGATTCTCAACTTCTTTCGTTGATTCGCGTGCTGACACATAGGCACTAAGCTCCGTCCCAAAATAAAAGTGGAAAGAACTGTCAATAAGTGCGTACTCAACTGCTGCATTAAAATTAATGGATGTATCTGCGTTTTCAGATCCAGAATGTGTTTCAAACACACCAATTCCACCAGATACAAAAACCCTATCAATTACTTGTCTTTTATAACCAATTTGAGAACCAAATGCAAATTCGCTTTTTCCAAATTGCTGAAAACCAATCTTAGTGTAGACTTCGTTATTCAATGTATCAAAAAAAACTGCAAAAGCGGACGGAATACAGAGGATAAAACAAACAAAGAGAATAATAGATTTTTTCATGTTCTCCCCTTAATGCTCAACATGATATAATCAGTTCATTTTACATTAACATATTTTCACCGGTCAAGACCATATATCTACAACAGAAAGGCGCTTTAGAATATAAATGAAAAACATACTGATGCATTTATACCCTTAGGTCTGGGCAAAACAACAGAATCGCTGGATATTTCCGTGTTTTGATCTCTATCACTTATTGCAAGTGCGCTTCCAAGATGGTAACAAAAATTGTAGCCAAGTGAAATGTCAATCTTTAAACGAGAAAAAAAATTGCGTGCTAATTCAAAAAAAGGTCTTATTGTAATTCCATAGTCATAATAATTATATGTTTCGACATCGCTGTAATAGGGGCCCACCTTCTGCTTTATTTCATCTGCTGAGGCGTAAAAGCCAAGTTCCGCCCCCAAATACAAACGAAATTTCTTGTCAATAATGGTACTTGCAAATCCTGTATTTATGCTGATGGCTACACTTTCTTTTTCAGCTCTATTTAGACCAATTAACTCCAATTGAAAAGAGGCTAAACATCTTTCTGCCACCACTCTTTTATATCCATAATGTACACTAACTGCTGGTGAAATGTTATCTAACAGTTGCAAACCAAATCCAGTAAAGATTTCGTTATTATAGGTCTTAGAGTTGCCTGCAAAGGCTGATGGGATGAAGAGGATAATACAAACAACAATTATAATAGATTTTTTCATTTTCCCCCTTTGGAGTTACATGAGCATAATACGCAGCCAATTTATTATCAGTCAAGACCAAAATATCATTGCCTACTAATAAATTAGACATCAGTTGTAGTTGACGCTACATATCTGAAAACTTGATTTCAGTTACGGGAATAACGCCTAAAAAGTCCATGGTTTTATAGAATTTGCCTTCAAAGCCAGTGTCAAAGTTAAGTATCCTTACTAAGCCATCTTCTGTTTCATCGGAGCTCCAAAAGTAGCCCCAGTCAAAGGTGCTTATACCAGTTAGGACCAACTGGTTGTAGATTGCTTGGAGCTCGGCAATGGTTGGGATTCTGTAAGAAATACCAGTGCTGGCGGTCAATTCATTGCACCATGATATGGCATCGTCAAATGATAAAAGGCTGCCTATTACTGGGCCAACCTCCAAAAAAAGTGCATCACTTTGGAAAATTGGGCCATCGTTTGGGCCTGTCTGACCGATAAGGTCAACTGCGGGTATCGGTTCAGAATCGGTGGGTGTTGGTGCTTCATTGTAGGGGTCGACATCAGGAGTTTGGTCTGTAGCAGTGGACGCTGGTGCTTCAGGTGTAGGGTCAACTACTGGTACCTGTTCTGTAGAGGGGATAACGGAGATGGCCGAGGGTGGGAGTGGCTCAGATATTTTTTGAGTTGGCTCTGTTGCACAGGATATGAGCAGCAAAATGGAGACAAGGGCCTCGATTAGGAGAAAAAGGGGGCGTTTCATGGGAAAGATTATAGCATGGAGGCGAGGGTGCGCTCAATGAGGTTTAGAAGTGGATCTAGGTTGTCGCGGGTGGCGGAGAGGGTGAGGCAGGTTTCGGGGTAGAATAGGGCGGTGGTTTCGGCGATGGTGGATGGGGTGAGGAGGTCGATTTTGTTGAGGAGGACTAGGCGGGGTTTGTCTAGGGCGTTGAGGGTGGAGAGGACTTGGATGGTGGTGTCCCAGCAGATTTGGATGTCGGGGCGGGAGGCATCTAGGACGATTAGGAGAAGGTCTGCAAGGGCGGCTTCCTCGAGGGTGGAGCGAAAGGCGTCGATGAGTTGGTGTGGCAGGTCGCTGACGAAGCCGACGGTGTCGGTAATAAGGACGGTTTGTCCATTAGGTAGGCGGAGGCGGCGGGTTGTGGGGTCCAGTGTGGCGAAGAGGCGGTCTTGGGCCAGGACGTTGGCGCTTGTGAGGCGGTTGAGTAGGGTGGACTTGCCACTGTTGGTGTAGCCGACGATGGCGATGTTTTTTATGTCGTTTTGGGTGCGGTTGCGCCTTTGGATGTTGCGGTTTTTGGCAATCTGGGAGATTTCTCGTTTCAGGCGGACGATTCTTTCTTGTGCGGTGCGGCGGTCTAGCTCTAACTGTTTTTCGCCTGAGCCTTTGGCGCCCTTCACTCCACCGCGTTGCTGGGAAAGGTCTGCCCACTTGCGCTGTAATCTAGGCAAGGAGTACTGGAGTTGTGCCAATTGGACTTGGAGTTTTGCCTCTTTAGTGTTTGCGCTGTTTGCAAATATTTGTAAGATTATTTCTTGTTTGTCAACTACGGCTATGTTTAGGGCCTCTTCTAGGTTTCTCTGAATTCTGGGGCTAATGGGATTGTTAAAGACTATTAGGTTGCACTCTAATTCTTGGGCTTTTTCCAGAAGGCGCTTCACTTGGCCTGTTCCAAGGTATGTTGCGCTGTTAAATGTTCTTACGTTGAAGTGCAGGCAGTCTGCGACTCTTATGCCAAGGTTTTGGCACAGGGCGGAAAGTTCTTCGGATTTTCGTTGTATGGTGTCCGAGTCAGTGGAGTGTGGGGCTTGGGGTTGTTGGGTTTGCTGAGGTTGCAGTGGACTCTGCACTATGCTATTTTGCGCCATGCCATTTTGCGCCATACTAGTTTGCCCCATGGTATTTTGCGCCATACTATTTTGCGCTATACTATTTTGCGCTATGCCTTGTGGTGGGGTTGTTACAACCAGCAATGCTGTTATGGTTTTGAATATGTCTTGAGGTTTTAGTATGTCAGTTTTAGTTTTGGTGGCTTGCTTAGTTTGTTCTGCTTGCTTTGTAGATGCCATGCTTTGATGATAGCACAAGTATGTAAAAGGTGATAATATTCATTCACAAGTTTTGCTAGGTGTTTTAGAAACTTCCAGCACAATTAAATGGGCATTTTAACCACCAAAATCTGGCTAAACCTGCCCTAACTTCGTGGGACTTCCCCTACAGGGCCATCCCACTACGCTGCATTCCGTGGGACTTCCCCTACAGGACCATCCCACTGCACTGCTTCCGTGGGACTTCCCCTACAGGGTCATCCCACTGCACTGCACTCCGTGGGACTTCCCCTACAGGGCCATCCCACTACACTGCACTCCGTGGGACTTTCCCTACATGGCCATCCCACTACACTGCACTTCGTGGGACTTCCCCTACAGGGGCATCCCACTACACTACACTTTGTGGCACAACAGGAGACACAAATGGCACTTAATTGCGGAATCGTCGGACTTCCAAACGTCGGAAAATCAACCATCTTCTCGGCCCTCACCAGCACCCCAGCCGAAGCGGCCAACTACCCCTTTTGCACCATCGAGCCCAACATCGGCATCGTCAACGTCCCCGACCCTCGCTTAGACAAAATCGCCCAACTAATTCCCACCGCCAAAGTCATCCCCGCCACCACGCAGTTTGTCGACATCGCTGGCCTAGTCGCCGGCGCCTCCAAAGGCGAAGGCCTGGGCAACAAATTCCTAGCCAACATCCGCGAGGTCGGCGTCATTGCCCACGTCGTCCGTTGTTTCGAGGACCCCGACATCATCCACGTCAACAACAAAATCGACCCCGCCAGTGACATCGAAACTATCGACATCGAGCTCTGCCTAGCCGACTACGACACCGTCGACCGCCGATTCCAAAAAGACTCTAAACTCGCTAAAGTCAACCACTCCAAAGACTTACTCGCGCTTCTCCCCATCTACCAACGCCTACTCGACGGCCTCTCCCAAGGCCAAAGCGCCCGCTCAATCATCACCGACCCCGACCAGCGCGCCCTAATCTCCGACCTCCACCTCATCACCCTCAAACCCGTCATCTACGTCTGCAACATCGACGAAGCCTCCATCGGCGCCCCCAACCCCCACGTCCAAACCGTCCAATCCATCGCCGCACGCACCAACTCCCCCGTCATCTCCATCTGCGGCAAGGCCGAGGCCGAGATCGCTGACCTTGACTCTGCTGAGGAGCGTGCTGAATTTCTTTCGGCCCTTGGCCTTACAGAAAGCGGCATGAACGCCCTAATCCGCGAGGCCTACTCCACCCTCGGTCTTCGCACCTTCTTCACCGCTGGTCCCGACGAGGACCGCGCTTGGACTTTCAAATCCGGCAGCAAAGCCCCCCAAGCCGCCGGCATTATCCACACCGACTTTCAGCGCGGCTTCATCAAAGCCGAGGTCTACAACTGCCAGGACCTCTTCACCTATGGCTCCGAATCCAAAGTTAAAGAAGCCGGCAAACTCCGCATCGAGGGCAAAGACTACCTCGTCCAAGACGGCGACATCATGTTCTTCAAATTCAACGTCTAGCCCCACCTCTCCCTAGCGCAAACCTCCCCCATCCTTTCTTAACTTTTACCCCTTTTGCCCTCTACAGCCCAAAAGAGGACAACTTTTATCCTCTATTGCGCTCTACAGAACAAAAGAGGATAACGATTACTCCAGTATCCCCAGTTTGAAGGCCAAAAATCAAATGAAAATGATGAAGCTAGTAGCTATTTTAACCTTTAACATTGGTGCAATGAATCAGAATTATCCTCTTTTGCTCTCTACAGACCAAAAGAGGACAACTTTTATCCTCTATTGCCCTTTTATACGACAAAAGAGGATAACGATTACTCCAGTATCCCCAGTTTGAAGGCCCAAAAGCAAATGAAAATGATGAAACTAGTAGCTATTTTAACCTTTAACACTGGTGCAATGAATCAGAATTATCCTCTTTTGCTCTCTACAGACCAAAAGAGGACAACTTTTATCCTCTTTTGTGCTCTACAGAACAAAAGAGGATAACGATTACTCCAAGACCCCCAGTTTGAAGTCCAAAAATCAAATGAAAATGATGAAACTAGTAGCTATTTTAGCCACAACAATTTGTATTTTTAGGTATTCAGCTATTGCTAATACTTATTCGATGAAT
>X301_European_Hare__coassemble_955_pt1 | contig 30663 bp, 26 predicted proteins | sample X301_European_Hare__metabat2_high_PE_015 | metagenome-assembled genome bin X301_European_Hare
GAAACAAATAGAATTATTTGCTGCATTTAAAACAAACGTGAATATGTATTTGTAGTTGCATACCTAAAAATCCGAATTGTTGTGACTAACCAAAAGGAAAGTGATTATGAGTATAGAATGCATTAAAGATGCCAAGTTGGAAGATACCGGCTTTAGTTACACCATTTCTCTGATACAGGGCAAGTTTAAGATGTTTATCCTTTACACCTTATCAGAGTACGGGGTTGTTCGTTTTAACGAAATGAGAAGGTATATTGGAGATGTTTCGTGCAAGACTTTAAGCTCAACGTTGAAGGAACTTGAAGCTGATCAATTGATTCACAGGCAGGAGTATATGCAGATTCCACCCAAGGTTGAGTACAGTCTAACTGAACGGGGTAAATCTTTGATGCCTATTTTGGACCAGATGTGTGGGTGGGGAGAAACTCACAGGCGATAGGCCTACATTATCTGTCTTGGAAGACGACAGAGCCGAGCGAAGTGATGGAGCTAGTATTGCGGTAGAACTTGATTGTGTTTCGGCCGTACTTGCGAGTATCTTCTAACTGGAGTTCCCCTATGACTTCAGGCCACTGAGAGTCTTCGACTGTGGGGATGTGGATGATAAAAAGGCCGTCGGGTTTAACGCAGTGGCGTCGGTCGGTAAGCAGGGCGATTTGGAGTTTGTTGGACATGGGAAAAGGAGGGTCCGCATAAACGATTTCATATTGATTTTGAGCGGTAGGGATGAATTTTAGGACATTGGAAAAGAAAATTCGGATGTCACAGTCGGCTTTGGCCCAGCTGATATTTTGTTCTAGGATGGCTCGCTTGGCCTTATCCATCTCAACTAGGTGGACGGTGGTGGCGCCACGGGAGGCGGCCTCTAGGCCAATGCAACCGCTACCAGAAAACAGGTCGCAGAAGGAAGCACCATCTAGGGGGCCAAGGATGGCAAATAGGGATTCGCGCATGCGGTCCATGGCGGGGCGAATTTCTAAATTTCCAGTAGGGATGATGACACGGCGACCACAGTATTTGCCGCCAGTAATACGCATTGTAAGCATAATAGCTTTTAACCTTTTTTAATTTGTAAAATTTAACCTATTGGTTCTTGGGAGGGTGCGTGCAAAAGGTTAGCCAGCAAGGTATGTGGTGTTCATTTCGTTTAGGATGACGTCTAAAAGGCGGGCAGCGCGCTCGATTTGGAGTGGATTGGAGTTTTGGCGAATGGATAAGGACAGTTCAGCGACTAAACGTTTGGCAATCTTGCCAGAGCGCTCGTTTGTGATGGGAAAACTGACGGTGGAGAGGAGGTTGTCGAAGTCCTGAGACATGTAGAAGCAGGAGTCGGGGAGGATGATGCAGAGGTTGGGCGACGAGATGACACCTTGGTTGATGTTGTAGCGGAGGCCGAAGATGACGGCTTTGGAGGGGTTGAGCATGGGAGAGTCTAGGGTGCGGGAGATGAATTGGTACTGGGTGGCAATGTCGGTGGGGATACGGATGCGGGTCACAAGTGCGGTGTCGGCGTAGATGAAGTTGCCATTGCGGTCATAGAGTTTGGCGACGGGGACCCATTTCGTGGAGTTGGATTTGGAAACCATGCGGAGTTCGGCCTGAGCATTCAGGGTTGCCATGATGCAACTGAGTGTGAAGCGGATGTCGTCGGTGCAAAGGGCTCCGCCTATGGTGGCCTGGTTTTTGATGATGGAGCTTCCGATGTTGTTGATGGCATCGGAAAGCTCGCCAGTGAAGATGAAGTTGCCCATGGTTAGAAGCTGCTGGATGGTGACCATGGTGCCGGCTTCAAGGTAGCGGTCGGCGTGGTAGATTCTAAATAAATCCTGAATACTGGAGAGAGAAATGATGTCCTGTTGCTCGGGATTTGGATAAAAATTGGGGCGACTCATGATGTACGTGCCACCAGCCCAGAATTTTGCATCATGGTTTTTTAGTTTGAGTTGAACTGCCTCGGTGATGGTTTTGGGTGTGTAGACTGTTGGGGATCTAAGACCTTCTGGCACGACGTTTGCTCCTGTATTTGTATGCTGCGTTAATTATTTTTTCCAAATCGGAAAGTTCTATGCAATGGCAACTGCTCATGGCTATTTCGTGGGATATGATTTCTGGGCTGATTGTGCCTTCTCCACTACGTATGCGGGCAGCTTGCTGGTTGGCAGAGGAACTGCTTCCAGAACTGGCTTGACCGCCAAAGTCGCCCTGGCTACCCCAACCGCTTTGACCGGATGTTCCTAGGCCAGATGTGCCGGAGGTGCCAAGTCTGAAGCGGCCTAGGCGGTTTTGGCTTTCTTTGTCAATTTTGTTAAGAATGGATTCTATTATAATGGTTTTTGCCGCATAGCACTGCGGGCATGGCTGATTGCCAATGTCGGCATAGGCGCGCTCTATGTCATGGCAAAATCTAGTTTTCTGAAATCCTTCAAAAGTCAGGATGCTAGCTCCGTTGAGTTTAAATGCGGGAATCAGACAGCTTAAGGCGGCATTGCCGTTAATTAGAACAATGCAATTGCCACAAGAGGCACCTAGGCACTGGCTGTTTTCGGAAAAGGTTATGATGTGCTCTTTCAGAATATGGTTAAGTGGTTTGTCAGAGTTAACTACTAGAGAGTACTGGGAGCCGTTAATGGTGCAATTCAGTCTCATTTTTCGCCTCCGTTTTCAGCATAGAACATTTCTCCGCCAAAGGTGCCGTTATTTGCTATGGCCAAGATGTCATCACTTGTAACTGGTATCTTTTGGATTTGGTGGCCCAAGGCCTGAGAAAGGGCATTTATCAGGGCTGCTGTGGTAAGACCACGTAGTGCTGCGGTAAGAGATGTTGCAGCAAAGGAGCCGTCTTGGTCTATCTTTATGTCTATGTTACACTTACCAACATAGCGTGGGCATATGTCGGACAAAACATTGGTTATTGTATGCCTTGTTTTGTTCAAAAGTCTTCCCATTTTAAAGACGTGGCCCATGTGGAAATTGACCCAGATGTTGTCGATTACTGGAAGTAGCATGACTGTGTCTATGTGAAGGTCAATGACCACGGCTCCTATGCAGGAACTGGAGTAGAACGGGTCGGTTAAATCTGTTTCGTAGTGTGTGCTTACTGTTATGGGAAGCCTAGAGAAGGTTAGTTTTCTAGAAAGGTCAGAGCAAGCTCGCATTAGAAGTGACGATACAATGCCAACCTTTCTGGAAAGGGCACTAGGGCCCAAGTCAATTATGTTTGGTGAGTTGATATCAACAAAGTCTATTTCTTCTGGTTTTACGTCAATAAACTGCCGAATTATGTCTTTCCAAAGGCCTACCATCATCTTGTCAGCCTGCATTCCAGCGTTAACCGTTACGGTATGGTTAGTATTCATTGTCACGGAAATCGCAAAATTTGCATGCTCGTTCAACTGCTGTGAAAAGCCCATAACGCCCTCGCCGGAGGCAATACCAATGCCGCGTGAGTAGTTGACGATTGGGTTCATTTTCATGGTCAAGATGCGTTTTTGGGTGTTGGACGCGTACTTTCTGGAGTACCAGCTTTGTTCAAGAACGGCCTTGATGGATGGAGCTAGCAACTTAATGTCCGCGTTTTGTTTGACGCTTTCACTGATTCGAGTGGCGTTGGGGGCTAGGTTGGACATGGTATTTAGACGCCAGAGTCCTGGCTGTATGCCAAGGGATGCGGCAAGTTGTGAAAAGTGGTTTTCCGTTGCGGCAAGGGCCATGGAGAAGCCTAGGTCAACGAAAAAGTTGGCTGGTGGGGACGAGCTTTTGATGATGCGAATACATACGTCCATGGCTTTTAGTGGGTAGACTGGGACCAAGCCTGCAAGGAGGCTGTAGCAAACTTCTGTGCTGAAAAATGTGAAGGCGCCCAAATCTACAAGGCAGTCGGCTTTGTCAGCTAAAAGGGTGCCGTCGGGGAGGCAGGCGGTCTCATGCTGAATCCAGATTTTGGGTTGCCAAGATACCATGTTGTGACAAAGTTGGACCAACTCCCCAGACTGCTCGGCGGCCAAAGCCGCAATGCACGCCAAGATAGACGGCTTTATAACTAGCTGGTCATATGGTGCGTAGTACGGCTGGGGGTAGATAATTACGTTCTCTAATGGGCATCCTAGGGCCTGCGCCACGCTTCGCCTGACGTGAATTGGCCATTGCGATGCGATTCGTATGTGAAATACGCCATCGCGCTTGACGGCGAAAACTTTTTGGTCCCAAAGCATCGTATTGGCAAATGGGTCGACCTGAAATTGCGATTTAAACACTACGGCGTTTGGCGTGAAAAATTCGTCCGTGTTACCTGACGACCATACGAAAGGTTCCTCGCACTGTACTCCATTATAATCTTCCGAATCTGGATTAATCTGGTATGAGACCTTCAACTGTTTACAAAATAGGTCGACATCTTCAGCGTCATATCCAAACACAGCAAGTACGGGCTGCCCTTTGTAATCTACTTCATCTCCAGCAAAAAACGGCATGGAGTTGAAAAGCACCTTCATTTCACCTTTCGCTCCGAAGTCGGCTGCGCTTAGCACAAGCATGTGCTTAAATTGGCCCTCACTTGGCAGGTTAATGTCAGCTATTTTGCCTGATGACACTGTCGAGAGCACTAGTTTTCCTGTGAGATGTCTTTTTGTTAGATCAAATAGTTCGCTTTGGTCTGGCATGCCTTTAGGATACCACTGCACACTGCTTTTTTCAACAATGGTTGTCTAACTGTGTTGCGGCTTGCAGTGTTATTTATGTCTCGTTAGCCCCCAGAGTTGTAACTGACTTTCAAAGTCAATTAATGGTGGTTTTTGGTTATAACTTGCATTCTGAATTTTGCAGTCAACTTTAGCACAAACTCTAAACCCCTTCCCGTATCACTTTTTGTTAGAATTTAAGCCGAAAGGTGATACCACGTATCACTTTTTGTTAGAATTTAAGCCGGAAAGTGACACCACGTATCACTTTTTGTTAGAATTTAAGCCGGAAAGTGATACCACGTATCACTTTTTGTTAGAATTTAAGCCGAAAGGTGATACCACGTATCACTTTTTGTTAGAATTTAAGCCGGAAAGTGACACCACGTATCACTTTTTGTTAGAATTTAAGCCGAATGGTGATACCACGTATCACTTTTTGTTAGAATTTAAGCCGAAAAGTGACACCACGTATCACTTTTTGTTTTCTAGAGCACAAAAAGTGTACAACTTCGCTAAGCATCTCGTTATAGATAGTTGGAGGAAATTCAAAAAGTGAGACTTTTTCCACTTTTTGTTAAATTCTTTACAAATTATGAATCGCTAGAAGGGGTAAAGTGGAGTTTGCTTGCTTTTCACTTGATTCCGAAAGTCCGATTAAATGAGGCAGAGGTACTAGAAAGAAAAACATCGAGACTACCTTGGTAATATTAAGCAAAGTGGCACTAAGCAAGGCTGAAAATTGAGTGCTTTCATTACATTCTGACACAAAAACAAAGTTAAAAAGTGGTGGCTTAGGTATTCAGAGGGATAAGCACAAGCAAATGGAACTTACTTTTTATGATTCTAAGAATAAAGACCTTCAGGTATTCACTTTCGGGGAGGGAAAGGCGTATGTTGTGGTTTAGATTCTTTGAAACATGTATTATAATTAAAGTATGGATTACATCAAAAGGGCAAAAGAACTTGCAAAGGTTCTAACTGAGTATCAAAAAGCCTATTACGTAACAGGAAGGGCTTTAGTTTCTGACATCGAATACGACAGACTATTTGATGAGTTGGTTTTGCTTGAAAAACAGCACCCAGAACTTCGGACAGCAGATTCGCCAACACAGAGAGTCGGAAGTGACCTGTCTTCCGATTTCCCAGAAGTGCAGCATACAATCCCAGTGCTGAGTTTGGACAAGGCATACAGTGATACGGAAATACTGTCGTGGATAGACAAAACCATGAAGAATACAGGAGAAAAACTCTCCTTTGTGTTGGAAGAAAAACTGGACGGATTCTCCATTGTACTTTACTACAAGCATGGTGTGCTGGACAAAGCAGTCACGCGCGGAAACGGAGCAGTGGGAAACGATGTGACTGCGAATGTAAAAACAATTTATGCCGTGCCGCTTAGGCTAGAGCAGCCAGTGGACATTGCAGTTAGAGGGGAGGTTTTTCTTAAAAAAGAGGAATTCGAAAGAATCAATGCTAAACTGGAAGAGCCATATGCAAACCCCAGAAACTTGGCGGCGGGGACGATAAGAAGAAACAAAAGTAGCGAAACTGCGCAGGTGCCCCTTTCGATATATGTGTATGAGGGCTTTTGGACAGATCCAGTTGATTATACAGACCACATTCAGATACTTAGCCAATTAAAGAAATTAGGCTTTGAAGTTGACCCACACCTTTCATATTTCTGCAAGACAAAAGAAGAAGCAGAACTACGCCTAAGTCAGGCAGGGCTGGAAGGAAGAACTGGAAGCTTTGAAGATATTCCAAATGCAATTTTGGACTATACAAAGGCAAGGGCAGACTTGCCATATGAAATTGATGGTCTGGTTGTAAAAGTAAATGAATTGGCAACCAGAGAAGCATTGGGCTATACAGAGCATCATCCCAGATGGGCAATTGCCTACAAGTTTGAGGCCCCACAGGCTCAAACACAGGTCTTGGACATTGACGTTCAGGTCGGCCGAACTGGGCGAATCACCCCAATGGCTCGCGTCAAGGATACACAACTCTCTGGTAGCACAATCAAAAACATTACTCTGCACAATCAGGACTACGTGGACGAACTTGAAATAGCCATAGGTGACACAGTCGCAATTTCCAAACGCGGAGACGTAATCCCCGCCGTCGAAAATGTTATCGAAAAAAACGATTTGGGCAACACCACGTGGAAAATGCCGCTAAAATGCCCCGTCTGCGGTACCGAATTGGTCAAACGCGGCGCACACCACTTCTGCCCCAACCACGATTGCCCCGCCCAAGCCAAAGGCCGCCTAGCATTCTTCTGTGCAAAGGGCCAAATGGATATCGAGGGCCTAGGACCCAAGACGGTCGAGCTTCTTTACGAAAATGGTTTTGTAAAAACTATCGGAGACCTTTACCAGTTCGATTTCTCCAACTTGGCCAGTCTTGACGGCTTTGGCGGTACCGAAGGCCGCAAAATCGACACCATCAAAATGGCCATCGAACAAAGCCGCCACACCCCATTCCGCTCCGTTTTGGTCTCACTTGGTATTCCCGAATTCGGTCGCAAAGCCGTGGACTTGGTCTGCGACGCCGGATTTAACTCTATGGATGCACTTCTAGACCTAGCCGACAAGTCAAATGCCCAGGCCTTATCTTCGATAAAGGGCCTTGGCGAGGTCACTGCCAACTTAATTATCGATGGCCTAAATTCCCCAGAAATACGCAAATTAATAGCAGAGCTCCGCGCTGCAGGCCTTCAAATGCAAGATGCTAAGCCCGAAGGCCCAGTTCTTGATCAAATCTTCCAGGGCCAAAGTTGGTGTGTAACAGGATCCTTTGTAAACTTCAACCCTAGAAGTAAGGCAATGGATGAAATTAAAAAACGTGGCGGTACCGAGGTCTCTGGCGTATCCAAGAAAACAACCTGTCTTCTGGCCGGTACAGGAGCTGGTAGCAAGTTAGATAAAGCTAGGCAGTTTGGAGTTCGAATTGTAACTGAGGATGAGTTTGTAAAAATGATTGGCCTAGATGGTACGGCGGCCCCTAATTCGGCAACTCCCGATGCTCCTTCGGGTGGAGTGGGTCAGTTAGAATTGCTGTAAAGGGAGTGGCATGGACAAGATTAATTTGAAAGTCAAGATTTACCTAGAGAACGAGCAGGACAAGTTCATGGGAATAGGAGTACTGTGGCTACTGCAAGGGATTCGCGAGTGCAATTCGCTTCGTGGTGCAGCGGCCAAGTTGGGCATTTCGTATTCCAAGGCTTATCGGATGGTTCAGAACCTAGAGAAATCTTTGGGGGTGAATATCCTGCAACGCCGTAGAGGGGGCATGCAGCGTAGTGGCGCCAGTTTAACTGATTTCGGAAATGCCTTCATTGATCTTTACGACCAGTTTCAGCAAAACTGCAAAAGCCTTCTTCAGCCGCCATTTCAAGATTTTCAATCAAAATTAGAGCAAATGGTTGTTGCACATACAAATAGCGTATCTACACAGTCTTAATGTGGTCACTGGCCCCACATACAGTGGGGCCTTTATTTTGCCTTTCTGTGCTAAAGACCGTTGTTTGATTTCTAAAGTGGTAAAAACAATCTGAATGGGTGCATAAAATTAGTCGAAAAACTGTTCCTACCTGTTTGTAAAAGGGCAATAAAAGTGGGGCCAAAGTATCGGTGGTTGAATTATTGTCTCAAAGAAAATAATTCAGATATTTCTTGTCAGGAAAAGATAAAACTAAAATCTTTGTAAAATTTTTCTTATTTTTTTGACTCAAACTATTGAAACATTTTTGTAAATTCAGTATTGTTCCGACCAAGTGAGATGTACATCTCAACCTCCTTTTGTTCCCCCATGGTTTATCCTCCTTTTTTCCATGGGGTTTTTTATTGCCCTTTTTCAGATTCTTCTGCGTTTCCCTAACATTAAACTCGCGTTTTTTGAACCTAAAGTTCTGTTTTAATATGGCTACTGAATTGGAGGAAGTGTGTGAATATGCGAAAGATTTCCTTGTGTTCGTATAAATATTCGCTATATAGTTATAGGTGCTCATGTGCACTTATTGTTTCGTGAGGGAGATTATGCGACAGAGAAATAATAGGCTTTCGGTTATCAAGGACCTTATTAGGAAGAATCGGATTGACAATCAGGATACACTTCTGAGTCAGCTTAGAGAGCAAGGGTTTGATGTGACCCAGGCGACGTTGTCTAGAGATTTAAAGATGCTCAATGTGACAAAGGTTTCGGACGGGTTAAATGAGTATCATTATTCATTACCTTATAATGATTTAGTTGTTGAGGCCCAAAAGAGAAACGTTCAAGATGTGCAGCGTGGGATTGTCTCAATGGAATTTAGTGGGAATATCGGCGTAATCAAAACTCGCCAAGGCCATGCAAACAGTGTTGCAGTGGGCCTAGAGGCCATGTCGTTGCCAGAAATTCTAGGCACGATTGCTGGGGACGACACGATTATGGTTATCCTAAGAGATGGAATGACTAAAGAGGATTTTCAAGAAAGTTTTAAAACTCGCATCTCCGAGGTAGATGACGTTTAATTCCTAAGTTGGTCGCTTAGCAGGGTCGACGGGGTATTACTGTGATACGCGAGATAAAAAGATTTTTGATTTAAGTAGAATTTTCCCAATAGCTTAGGCTTATATCAAAACCTTCATTTAACCCCTTCAAATGAGTGGTTTTCTGTTTTTTTGGTAAAACATTTTTTTATCTTTCAAATCGTAACTAGAAATTGCCTTTGAAGGTGTTTTTTCTTCAAAAAACACCTTGAATATAGCCTCTTTATTTGATTTAATTAGGCTATATAAATAGGAGAAACTTAATGTCTATACCTAAGGAAATATTAGAAGTACCAAGACCAAAAAACACGTTAGTTACTGTTTACGGAAAAGATAAAAATAAGTATGCAGTTCGCCAAAGAGTAGGCTGCAGGTATGAAAATGGACGTCATCTACCTGTCAATGGTCCGACAATCGGACACATTGTAGATGGCAAATTTGTTCCTAAGGGTGACCTTTCTCCAATTCATTTTGCTTCTGTTGATATTAAGGAGTGGGCAAATGTAATTCTGGCCGATCGTCTTTTTCAAGAAATACTAGAGGAGTTACTCTGTGTGTACTGTAAGAAAGACGCAGAAAAAATATACACCATCGCAATTCTTCGTGTTTGTCATCCTGGAATTAAAGATTCTGAATTAATGGATGCGTATAAAGAAAGTTTTCTATCTGAATTGTATCCAGAAGTTGCTTTGTCAAAAAATACTGTTTCAACATTCCTAAATGATCTTGGTAAAACTTTTTCTAGAATTATTCAGTTTATGCAAAATCGTACTGCTAAAGTTAAAATGGACCATCACCTAATTGTAGATGGCACTTTAAAAGCAGATGATTCTACTGTTAATACTCTTTCGAATTTTTCAAGAAAGGCAAAACTTAAAGAATCACGTGATATCTCTATATTGTATGCATATGATTTTGAAAAAAAGGAACCAATATGTTCTAAATGTTTTTCTGGAAATATGTTAGATGCCACAGCATATGAAGCATTTCTTACTGAAAACAAAATCGAAAAAGGAATTATAACGGGAGATAAAGCATTTGCAGAATCCGTAACTCATGAATATTATAAAGCACACCCTGATTTGCATTATCTTAATCCACTCATGCATAATAGGATTTTGATTGAAACCTATAAGATGTTGGAATTCACAGATATCCTTCTAGGGCATGAAGGAGTATGGTGCAAAAAAGAGAAATGTACCAATACCAACAAATGGCTTTATTCATTCAAAGATATTAAAAAAAATGAAAAATCATTAGGTACTATTGTGTTTGAATCTGACATAGATATGCCAATAGAAACTGCATATGATGTATATGATAAACGATGGGAAATTGAAATAGCCATGCGATATTACAAATCTGCATGTGAATTTGACAATACACGAGAGTACGACGATTATTCTGTAATCGGAAGCGAGTTCTGTGACTTTTTATCAACAGTTCTAACTTTCCGACTTATTAATGAATTTGATAATGCTAAACTCCTAGAGGCACATACATATAAAAAGATTATGGATTTTCTTTTTGCAGCAAAAAAACTTCGTCAGTCTGACAAGGATTGGGAATTAATAAAAGTAAACCCACCTATCATAGAAGTTCTGCAGAAACTCAATCTTGTTCCAACATCTAATGATCTACCTAAAAGAAAACCTGGTCGCCCAAAAGGAGTCAAATCAAAAATAAGTAATAACAAGTAGAATCCCAATTAATACCAGTAAAAAAGCGACTAATATTATTGATGTAGTCTAACTTAGTGGGAAAATTCTATTTAATGCAAAACTTTAAAGGAACCCATGCTAGTATAAAATCTAAAGCAACAGAGTAGGCCAATGCTGCTTCATGGACAGCTCTTATGGCATTTACACTATTGACAGCCTCTGTAATTCTAACTATTCACCAACTTAGCGAAGCCAAGCACTATAGACAACAATTTGAACTTCTGCACAAGTTGGGTATGGACATGTATGACATGAAAAATGTTTTATTCAAGCAATTGGCGATTTATTATGCCATGTCCGCTGTTCCTGCTCTTTCAAAGTCAGTGCAAGGCATATTTTGAAGACCCAAACACATCTTAAGTGTCGCATGTAAAACTAAAAAACCATTCAGTGATAAATCGACATATTAGAAATCTTGTTATTGGCAAATATCTAGAAGTGCAATTTGGAGCAGTGCTTTGGCGCGATGTTTTAGAAACTGCGGGAGAAAATGGGAAATATGAGGTGTAGATTTGATTATTTTATTGTTAATTGGGGCCTCTTTGGTCTATTATTCATAGTGAACTGTGTTAGCTTGTCACGGCATTACGATGAGTAAGCGCAGTGATAGTAAGGAAAGAAATTAAATGGAGGGTTTTATGATTGAGTATAAGGACCTTGATAAGACTGAGAGTTTTGCAAAACTGAAAGAGCTTAAGCCATATGATATTAAAACGGGACTTAGCGCTGAGCGTATTGAGAGAAACTGCATAAAAGAAGCAGAGAGCTTAGTGTATAATTATGCAGCAATGCCGGTGGATGAGGACACCATTGATGTGCTACAGAAACTTGTGGACGAGCAGCAAGTGATTGAAAAGTATAGGGCACTGCTATCTGGGGAAGTTATGAACACTGGAGAGAAGAGGCTAGTGCTACATCAACTACTGCGCGGGCGCGCAATAGAGGATTTGAAGGTCTATGCTGATGGAGTTGAGAAAGGAGAATTTTATCAGGCAGAACTGAAAAAGATGCAAGAGTTCTCGACGGGAGTCAGAAGTGGGAAGATTACGGGGTCGACGGGCAAGCGAATTGAAACGGTGGTCCAGATTGGCATTGGAGGGTCAGATTTGGGGCCTAGGGCGCTTTGTTATGCCCTCAATTTGATTGGGCCAGACGATGGCTGTGAGAGAAAGTTGGACGCGCGGTTTATTTCGAATGTTGACCCAGACGATGCGTGCGCGGTGCTACGCGGCGTGGATTTGGAGAGCACGTTGTTTATTTTGGTGTCCAAGAGTGGGACCACGCAGGAGACACTGGCAAATAGGGACCTTGTGTTTAGGGTGATGAAGCAGAGTGGGATAAAGGGCCTTGTTCCAGAGAAGCATATTGTTGCTGTGACAAGCAATACCAGCCCACTTGCGAATAATCCAGATATTTTGGCTGTGTTTTTCATGGACGATTATATTGGCGGAAGGTACTCTGTGACCAGTCCGGTTGGCGGGGTGATTCTGTCGCTGACGTATGGGTTTGATGTGTTTAAGCAGATTCTAGAGGGGGCTCATGCGGAGGATGTTTTGGCGCTACAGCCTGATATTCGAAAAAATGGTATTCTGATGGATGCTATGATTGGGGTGTATTTGAGGAATGTTCTAAGGTATCCATATACTGCGGTTTTACCATATAGCCAGAGCCTACATAGGATGCCGGCGCATTTCCAGCAGCTAGATATGGAGTCGAATGGTAAGCACGTGAACCGATTTGGGCAGAAGATTAATTATCAGACAGGGCCAGTAATTTTCGGAGAGCCTGGTACGAACGGACAGCACTCGTTCTATCAACTGCTACATCAGGGCACCGATATTGTGCCGATGCAATTTATTGGGTTCAAGAAAAATCAGGGAAATCTGGATGCCGAAAATGGAGGCTCTACAAGCCAGACCAAACTTAAGGCAAACTTGGTGGCCCAGATTGTGGCCTTTGCATGCGGGCGCGATAATGTTGAAAATCCGAACAAGGCCTTTGAGGGGGGGCGACCGTCAAGCGTGCTTGTGGCCGACAGACTAACTCCGTTTGCGCTAGGTTCTATTCTAGCTCATTTTGAAAACAAGGTTATGTTCCAAGGCTTTATTTGGAATATCAATAGCTTTGACCAAGAGGGTGTCCAACTTGGCAAGATTCTTGCCAAGAAGGTCCTATCTGGGTGCGAGGGCGACCAGAATTTGATGGCCTATTCTAAGCTTCTAGGTATTGATTTTTAGGGTTGGAGGTCAAAATTGGCTATCATTATCATTGTTGCTGTAGTTATTATACTGGCTTTGTTTTTAATTTCCACTTACAATACATGCGTCCGGCTGAAGAATCAGGGCGAAGAGGCCTATGCTCAAATTGATGCCCATCTGAAGCAGCGCTATGACCTGGTTCCGAATCTTGTGGAAACAGTCAAGGGCTACGCGAAGCACGAACAAGAGACTTTGACGGCGGTCATTCAGGCTCGAAATCAGGCCTTAAGCGCCTCTGGAGTTTCTGAAAAGGACAAGGCCGACAAGGCCTTTGAAGGCGCCCTGAAATCCCTATTTGCACTATCCGAGGCCTATCCGGACCTAAAGGCCAACGCCAATTTCGTCAATCTTCAAAATCAACTTTCCACCTTGGAAAACGAAATTCTTCAATCTCGCAAGTATTACAACGCCGTTGTCAAGACATTTAACACAAAGATCGAGACCTTTCCTACCTCTTTAATCGTTGGTATTTTTGGGGGAAAGTTTGCTAAGATGACATACCTAGAGGTCGCTGATGCCGAAAAGCAGAATGTCAAAGTGCAATTCTGAGTTTTAGTTTGGTCTTGAGATTGGCATGAAACGTTTAGCCCTATTAGTGGTTCTTATTTTTTCTTGCCTCTTTGGTTCATTTGTAGTTTTCGCTGCTACCGGATTCTATGGTGTTGACTACTATATTGAAAACTATGATGTGCAAATTACAGTTGGTAGTAACGCAGTGCACCACATAGTAGAGACAATTGATGTATATTTTCAGGGGCCGCACCATGGAATTGTCCGTGAGATTCCTTTAGATTACAGGGACTATGATGAAAAGACTATTGCCAAAATTTCGAACCTTGCTTGCAATACCAAGTACCAGTCGGAGCGTGATTCTGGGTACTTGGTAATGCAAATTGGCTCTGCGGACAAGACTGTAATAGGGGACGTTAAGTATACTATTTCTTACGATTATGACCTTGGGGCTGACTTCAATCAGGACTTTGACCTTTTCTATTTGAACATAATAGGAACAGAGTGGGAGTGCTCGATTAAAAACGCTACGTTCTCTATTTCAATCCCGTATGTCCAAAACGCGGCATATAACGGGGTGTCTGGCTTTTTTGATTACGTCTATCAAAACACACATTTTAGTAGTGGTAGTTATGGCTATCAGGGCGGAAGTGTCAAAGCCACACTAAGGGCGGTGGATGGTACCGGCTCAAGTGGGTCAGGTCTGATTATTGAGGGTAGCGTTGCCAATCTGGGGCCGTACCAGGGAGTAACCATTAAGATTGACCTTCCCGAAAATTGGTACAGCGGAGCAAGAATGCCATGGGACTATACTGGCATAATGCGAATTGTTAGTCCAATTGCCTGTATTTTGATTGTTGCACTTTCAGCAGTACTTTGGGTAAGGTTTGGGCGCGATGACATTCCAATTGTCGTTGCCAAATTCAAAGCCCCCGATGGTCTGTCCCCCTTGATGGTTGGCTATGTAGCAGATAACAATGTGGACGATAAAGACGTTATTTCAATGATTTTCTACTGGGCCGATTTGGGACTTTTGAGTATTAATGAAAAGAAAGATGATGTTTTCGAGTTTACTAAGCTTAAGGACATAGAAGCCTATGAGGTTGAATCAGGACGGGCAGTTCCTTCTTTAGAGAAGGACCTTTTCAATGGATTTTTTAAAGGCTGTAAGGTAAACGATGTCATAAAATTCAAAGACTTGCAAAAAAATAACTTCTATTTCGTGATTCAGACCATCAAATCGGAAACGAAGCGCTACTTTACCAAGGACAAGGCCCTGCTTGATAGAAAAAGTATTCGCATTTCTGGCTTAATGGTCTTTTTGGCCTTCCTGACTCTGGTTCTTGGGGCCCTACGTATTGGGCTAAGGCAAAACGTCGAGCCTATGGGCCTTGGTATGTACATTATGTACATTGCTTTTGCAATTTTGCTCATTGTTGCGAATATAGCCGCTTTTCAGGGTCTTTTTAACAAATGGTACCTTCGCCGCAGCAATGTTGTTGTCTCAATCTTAACTCTTATTCCGTCAATAATTGCGTTTTTCGGACTTGGCGCTGCCGAGTCCGTTGCCAACAATCTTACCTACGGCTTTCAAGTACTTATTACTGTAATTTCCTGTACGCTAACTTGTTTTTTCTCCGTAATAACTACAAAGCGAAGTGCATACGGAACCAAAGTTCTTGAAGACATTCTTGGTTACCGCGAGTTTATTGACAAAGTTGAGATAGACAAGTTAAAGATTATGATTGATCAGGACCCTGACCTGTACTACAGGGTCCTAAGCTATGCCATAGTTCTTGGCCTTGAAGATAAGTGGGCCCATAAGTTCGATGGCATGATAGTTAATCCTCCGCTTTGGTACTCTGGGTACGGAGTCTTTGACGTTTACTGCATGACAAGACTTGCGTCTAGAATGAACCGCTCCATAGTGGTGGCATCGATGCCAAAGAACTCGGGCGGGAGCCCTGGGTCAAGGGTTGGAGGAGTGAATTTCGGCGGCGGAGGATTCTCGGGCGGAGGATTCGGAGGAGGAGGCGGCCATGCATGGTGATGTTTGGGGAATTGTTCTTTCGTTTGCAATAGTTTTTTTCTTTTTGGGCGTGTCGGCGTTAATCTATCGGTTTGGGAAGGACCGTTTGGGTTCGGCGTGCTCTGAGGTTGCCCGGAAGGTTGTGCACATAGGGGTTTCTAACTGGTTTTTTATCTATTATTTTGTGTTTGAGACGGACATTTGGCCGATAATCGGGCTGGTGCTTTTTACGATTATGAATGCGGCGATGAACGTAACCGGCCTATTGAAAACGATGATGGGTCAGGAGAATAAGAAGCGCAATTGGGGCCTAGTTGAGTACCCAATCTCGATAATCATACTCCTTGTTTTGAAAATGTGCGGCGTTGGGGATGCCGTTGCCCTTGGTTCGGCGATTTTGGGGATGGGTTATGGAGACGGCCTTGCATCCTTGGTTGGGATGGCGGTGAAGTCCAAGCGACTTAATCATATGACGAAAAAGACCTATGCGGGGTCGGTGACCATGCTTTTGGTTACCTTCATCGTCACTTTGGCTATGAAGATGGCTATTGGGCACGTTGCGTTTTCTCAGGCAGCTTTGGTTGCCTGTCTTGCCGCTGTTGTCGCGACAGTTGTAGAAGCGATTACTCCTTTCGGTATGGACAATATTTCCGTTCCAGTGGTTATTTATCTTATTGTGGGTCTTCTATGATTAGTTTTCTTAACAATGCGCTTTTTTCGCTCCCTTGGCCTTGGCCTCTTCTGGTCATTGTCTTGTTCATGGTGTTGTTTGCAATTGTTGCTTATTTTGCCAAAAGTCTTAACTTAAGCGGCGCAATTGCGGCCTTCTTCCTTGGAGTCATTGTCCTATGGTGCATAGGCTTTGGCGGGTTTTTGCTTCTTCTTCTCTTTTTTGTCTCTTGCACTGTAATCGGTAAAATCTCCAAGTCCATCCGTAAAAACCGCGCCCTACGTCAGGGTTTTTCTAGAGGCACAGTTGGACGTGATGGGGCAAATTTGCCGAATGGCTCGGGGTCTTCTGGGGACTTGTCTGGAAAGGGCACGCATGGTGATTTAGATGGCAGTGCCGCGACGATACGTAAGGCCCACATGCCAGAGGTCGAAGAGAAAAAAGGTCACCGCCGTGATTTCATGCAGGTCCTTGCCAACGGTCTGATGGCCACAATCGCAGCCCTTCTTTGGGTCATGACCTACAAAAAATCTGCCCTAATCATGTTTGGGGCTGCTGTTGCCGAAGCAACTAGCGACACTTTTTCAGGCGAGATTGGTAGACTCAGTTCCCACAACCCAGTTTCTATACTTACATTAAAGCCCGTACCCACTGGTCTTTCTGGTGGAGTTACCATCCTTGGTTTATTTGCCGCATTTTTGTCTTCAATGGCAATTGCCGCCTGTTGGTACCTTTGGCTTCCAACCACAACTATCTTAGAAGCCATTCTTGTTGGCCTTCTTGGTTTCGCAGGTGCTGTTTTGGATTCTGTCCTTGGTGCCGGTGTCCAGGCTCAGTACTATGACCCGCTTCTTGACCAATTTTCAGAGTCTGAAACCCGCGACGGCCGCAAACTAGAACTTTCTCGTGGCATTCGTTGGGTTGATAATGACATGGTCAACTTAATGAGCAACACCTTTTCCGCTGTCTTCGCCTTGGGCATGTCCCTGATTCTAGCTTGAGTTTGAGAATCCTGCTTGCCTCTATATTGAGTTGTATTGAGGCAAGTTATGTTTTGGAGAAAGGGCTTCTGTTCGGCTAGACTTGTAAAACTAAGGCAAAAGTTGGGCTAAGGCCTAGGTGTCTGAGGATATTTTAAGGAAAAAGTGGCTTTCTTACAGATAAACTTGATTTCTCAGCAATTCTTTTGTATCTTTGGAGCGGTCGGTGAAAAACCGATTAAAAATCGGCAACAAGGCCGGCCCAAAGGGTGATAACCCGAAAAGGTAAGAACTTTATATTAAAAGAGGATAGAATTATGGCAAAGCAGCTACAGTTCAGTGAGGAAGCCAGAAAGTCTTTGGTGTCTGGCGTTCAGCAGATAGCCAAGGCTGTTATGACTACCTTGGGACCAAAAGGGCGCACAGTTCTTCTTGACAAGAAGTATGGTGCACCGATGATTACAAAAGACGGAGTCACAGTCGCTCGGGAAGTTGAGCTTGAGGACCCATTTGAGAACATGGGTGCACAGCTTGTAAAAGAAGTTGCATCAAAGACAAATGATGTTGCCGGTGATGGAACAACCACAGCCACAGTACTGGCTTGGGCAATTACAAAAGAAGGAATGAAGAGCGTTTCTGCGGGTGTTAATCCAATGGGAATTAGACGCGGAATCGACAAGGCAGTTGCGGATGCAATAGCTGAGATTAAATCCGAAGCCAAAACAGTTAGCGAAAAGGAAGAGATCACGCAAGTGGCCTCGATTTCGGCGAATAATGATAGGACTATTGGTGAGGAGATTGCCAATGCCATGGAAAAGGTTGGCATGGACGGCGTAATCACTGTAGAGGAGTCGAAGAATATTGAGACCACGACGGACTTCGTTGAGGGAATGCAGTTTGACCGTGGTTATATTTCGGCCTATTTCGCAAGCAATCGCGAGACGATGACAAGTGTCATGGATGACCCATACATCCTGATTTATGATAAGAAGATATCATCCATGAAAGAACTTCTCCCTATCTTGGAGAAGGTCGTTCAGACAGGAAAGCCGCTTCTCATCATCGCAGAGGATGTCGATGGCGAGGCCCTGACCACGCTTGTTGTCAACTCGCTCCGCGGCACGCTGAACGTGTGTGCTATCAAGGCCCCAGGTTTTGGTGACCGTCGTAAGGCCATGCTGGAAGACATTGCTATTCTGACCGGTGGTCAGGTCATCAGTGAAGAGTTGGGCATGAAACTCGAGAACGCTGACATGGACCAACTAGGCAGAGCAAAGAGCGTTAAAGTGGAGAAGGAAAACACCACAATTATCAATGGTCTTGGCAAGGCCTCTGATATCAAGGATAGAATCGGTCAGATTAAGAAGCAGATTGCTGATACAACTAGCGACTATGACCGTGAAAAGCTTCAGGAGCGCTTGGCCAAACTTGCTGGCGGTGTTGCCGTTATCAATGTTGGCGCACCGACAGAGGTCGAGCTTAAAGAGCGCAAGCACAGAGTCGAAGACGCTGTCAACGCTACCCGTGCCGCAATTGAAGAGGGTGTCATCCCTGGCGGTGGTGTTGCCTTTGTTCAGGCTGCAAAGAAGATGGAACACACTGATATCTCCGGTCTTACCGAGGAAGAGCAGATTGGCTACAAGATTGTCCGCAGAGCTCTTGAAGAGCCTATGCGCCAGATTGCTGAAAATGCCGGCGAGGATGGAGCCATCATCGTTGACAGATGCAAGCATAGCAAGAAGGGTATCGGATATGATGCCAACAGCAACAAGTGGGTCAACATGGTTGAATCTGGCATTATTGACCCAGTGAAGGTGTCTCGTTGCGCTCTTCAGAACGCAGCTAGCATTGCTGCTCTGATTCTTACTTCAGAGTGTGCCATCACTGATATTCCTGCTCCAGAGCCACCAGCACCAGCTAACCCTAACATGGGCGGCATGATGTAATACCCGCTACACCACACTTGGAGCCCAGACCCGCGGCCAATAACGCTTGCCGCGGGTCTTTTTCTATGTATTGCTGAATTGCACCATAAAGAAGGGTTAGGCTAAATCTACTTAGACACTTCAAGCGATTCATATTTTGGATTTTTGTCGCATAGCCTAGACAATGAATAAACTCACAGGCAAAAAAACATTGCGATACATTTGCCCGTGTATAGCAACAAAAATTTATAAAGCTTAAGTAAAGGCATAAAAAGGCACTTATTTAAACCCAAATAGGGAGGATGCCCCTAAACAAAAAAACCCTGTTTGACAATACCCTAATATATCGTGTATTTTTAATAGAGTATTTTCTCATAAAGTGAAGCAGAATATAAAAAATAATATAAAGTGAGGAAAATTATATGTATTCATTAATTCTTGCACTGGGAACCGCTCAGACAACAGGCGATGGCGCAACTGGCTCAGCCGGTGGTTCAATGATCACAACACTCGTTACCTTTGGTCTTATTATTCTAATCTTCTATTTCTTGATGATCAGACCACAGAGAAAAAGAGACAAGGAAGCTAAACAAATGATTGCCGCCATTAAAAAAGGTGACAAAATTGTTACTATTGGTGGAATCAGAGGAACAGTTGCAGTAGTCAAAGAAAACACAGTTATCCTTAAAGTTGATGACAACACAAGAATTGAGTTTAACAAAAGCGCAATTGCTTCTGTTTTAAACAAGAAAGAGACAACAACAACTACTACTACAGACAAGCCAAGTAAGAAAGAAAAAGTGGCTCTTGAAAAAGTTGAAAAACCAACAGTAGAAGCCCCGACAGTTGAAGTAGTAGAACCAAAGACAGGCGACACGGAAGAAAAATAAGAGAAAATGAAAATAACTGAACGCATAATGATTGCTTTGGTTGCCATTGCAATCTGTGTTTGGTTTCTTTTCCCTACAATCAAGTGGTACGCTATGGTATCACCGGAGGACAAAGCCCTTACAACAGGCAGTAGCCTCCAAGTAAAGGAATACTCCCAAGGAAGTGCGAATGCCCTTCTCCAATATTTGGAGAGCAATAAGGATTCAGAGGTTCCAAAGGAGTATTCTTTTATAATTAATTTGGCCAAAGATAACCTAAAAGCTAACGGAAAAGAAACCATAAAAATAAAAACCTGCGCAGATGTACTTGCTGCATTTTCTCAGGCAAACTCCACTCAATCCTCCACTCAAGCCTATACTCAGAGTATCCTTGATGCTGCAGAGGGGCATTACAGACAGTACGTCCAAAGCCTGAAAGAACTATCTTCAAAAGCATTGCAACTAGGATTAGATTTGCGCGGTGGAATGAGCATCCTGTTGGACGTTGAAGTGCAGTCACTTGCAGATAGGCTGGGCCACCAACCAACAGCATCAGAAATAGCTCAAGCAATTGATGAAGATATAGAAATACTGAAAAATCGCATAGACCAGTTTGGCATGGCAGAGCCAGAAATTAGAAAACAAGGCGATAATCAGATACTAATAGAACTTGCAGGAAACCCAGACCCAGAGCGTGTTGACGCATTTTTAAAAGGAAAAGGGTCGTTGGCATTTCATCTAGTGGACAACCTGAATACACAGCGAGCGATAGCCTATTATGACGCTAACCCCAAAGAATTTGAGGTATTACAGGCCGCACTGGAAACTGATTCACCATTTACGGCACCCGCATTCTTACCAGAAAACAAGATGATAGCCGGCTCATTTTCGACCGATGAATACGGATTAGAGCACCTTTCTGGTATAGTCGTCATCAATAAAATCCCCGCTCTGGACGGAGGCTACCTCTTATCTGCCCAAAGAAGTCGCGACACAACAAGCAATCAACCCATCGTTGCCGTCCGCATAAGCGACGAAGGCGGTAGCATCTTCTACGATTTCACCAAAAATCACATCGGCCAGCCTCTAGCCATCGTCATGGACGGCCACGTCAGAAGCGTTGCCACAATCCGCGACGCCCTATCTACAAACGTCCAAATCTCCGGTTTCAGCGAATCCGAGGCCGAAAACCTAGCCATAATCCTGAAAACCGCCTCGCTCCCCGTCTCGGTCACCATCTCCAGCCAACAGACCGTCGGCGCAACACTGGGCGAGGACTCTGTCCGCATCGGCCTGTATGCCATCACCTTTGGCTTCATTCTGGTCGTCATCACCATGGTTCTAATCTACGCTGGCTCTGGCCTAATCGCCGACATCGCACTGGTCATGAACCTAGTCATAATGGTCGCCACCTTAGGCGGCTTCGGCTCCACGCTCACCCTCACCGGCATCGCGGGCCTAATTCTCTCCGTGGGCATGGCCGTCGACGCCAACGTTATCATCTTCGAACGCATCAAGGACGAGCTCCTTGGCTCCGCTTCCCCTAAACAGGCAGTTTCAATCGGCTTTTCAAAAGCCCTGTGGACAATTCTTGACTCAAACATTACCACCATTATTGCTGCTATAGTCCTAATGATCTTCGGCTCTAGCGCAGTAAAAGGCTTTGCCACAACGCTCGCCATAGGAATTGTTAGCTCGTTGTTTACGTCCCTGTTTTTGAGCCATCTTTTGATGGACATCTTTGTGGGCAAGAAAATTTCGATTTCGTGGAGGAGGGCCAAGAAGTGAAGAAAATTCAATTTAAGGTCGTCGAAAGGCGCCTTCTTTACGTAGGAATTGCGGTGGCGATGCTGGTTCTTAGTCTGGCCATGATGGTGTTCAAGGGCTTTAACCTAGGTATAGATTTTGAAAGTGGCCTGAGCATTTCGGTGCAAATCGATGACACAAAAATAGGTATACAGGACGTCAGAAGTGCCCTGTCCAGCATTGACGGTGTGCGGGTTCAGAACGTTGGGTCTCCGGACGATGGTCGGTACCAAATACGAGTAAAATTGCCAGAGGGTCAGACCCAACGCGATGCAGAGGACCAAATCAAGGCCCTTTTAGGCACAAAATTTAGCACCTATAGCGTTCTTGAAAGTAGCTTTATCGGGGCGAAATTTTCGTCTAGTCTGGTAACTGGCTCAATCAAGGCCGTAGCCATTGCACTAGTGTTGATTTTAATCTATGTGTGGATTCGTTTCAAAGTAGCCTATGCAATTGGCTCTATTTTGGCGCTTATTCACGACGTTTTGCTCCTAATGGGCTTTATCAGCCTTGTTGGATTCGAAATTTCGTCCACAACAATTGCAGCCATTTTGACCATAATTGGCTACTCCTTGAACAATACAATTGTCATTTTCGACAGAGTCCGTGAAAGCATTAATTCTAATCCAAAACAAAAAATATCCGATGTCATTAATTATGGTGTCAACAGATCCTTATCAAGAACCAGCTTCAGTAGCATTACCACATTGCTGGCTGTGCTTCCTCTAGCAATCCTTTCAAGCGGGGATGTAAAGAGTTTTGCAATCTGCATGATTTTCGGCGTTATTGTTGGAACATATTCATCCAACTTCCTTGCAACTAACATTCTAAATACCCTTGGGAGCCTAAAAGCCTTAGATATAATGAAAATCGATGAGGAAGACGACTTATCGGACGTTGCAATGGCCAAGCGAATGCTTTCTGAAGATGATAAAAAAGTCAAACAAGGCAAGACTGTGAAGTTCCAAGTCGCAGAAAACTTGGATTCTGAAACACAAAACTCACACAATGGCAAAAAGTCAAAACCTAGACGGTCTGACAGAAACAGACCCAATGATAACGACCCAAAAATCCTAGTTTAAAAGAGTAGAAAAGGGTAGGGGAAAATGAAGATAATTCGAAGTAAACTAATAGGTTATTGTTTCGGCGTTGCCAACACCATAAACAAGGCCGACCAGTGTATCGCCATCTCAAGGGAAGAGGGCATTCCCTGCTATAGCATCGGAGCACTGATTCACAATAACGATGTAGTTCGCCACTTCACGGGCCTTGGTATGAAGGAAATCTCCAACCCTCTCAATAACCCACCTGGCATTGCTCTAGTTCGCGCCCACGGCATGCCCGACAAGGACAAACGAGCCTTCCGTGACGCGGGCTTTAAAATTATCGACGCCACATGCCCGATTGTCGCCAAAAACTCCACAGCCCTCAAAAACGCGGCCCAAAAGGGCCTTGTGACCATAATAATTGGGGTAAGAGGCCATGCCGAGACCATTGGCCTTCAAGGCGTGGAGTTAGACGACCTTACACCAGTACATTCCATACTACTATGTTGTGCCGATGATGCGCAGACTTTTGTCTTGCACAACAATCTGAACCCTGAGCAAAAAATAGTGGCTGTTACCCAAACAACTTTTTCAGATTCTGAATTTCAAGCAATTAGGACCATACTTAAATCGCACTTTAAAAACATACGCTTTTCAAACCAGCCCTGTGGCGCTACAAAAAATCGCCAAAAAGCAACAATTGAACTTGCCAATCAGTGTGATGCTGTGATTGTTGTAGGTGGAAAAAACAGCGAAAACACAAAGGCCTTAGCCAGAGTTGTCTTGCAAAATACTACAAAATCCGCATTTTGCATCGAAAACAAACAAGATTTAGATGAAAAACTACTGAATCAATTAAAACAATACTCTACAATTGGAATATGTAGTGGCTCATCCACTCCCACATCTGTAATCAGAGAAATTGAACAGGTGCTACAAGCAAATTAGAAGAATCAATTCGGAGGAATAAATGACAGAAAAACAAGCCAACGCCTACAACAAACTCCTAGAAATTGACCGTAAAATCACCATGGTAGGTCACATATCTGCCGTCCTTGGTTACGATTTTGAAACCGTAATCAGCAAAAAAGGCGGTGAAGAAAGGGCCCAGCAACTGGCCTTTCTATCCTCTATGATTCACGATATGGTAACCGACAAGGAAATAGGAAACTGCCTAGAAGTTCTAGCGGGAGTTTCTGACGCCACGGACGAGCAAAAGGCCCTTGTCCGAGTTTGGAACAAAGAGTACACCAACGCCACTAAAATTCCAGGCACACTGGTTTCCAAAATTACTAAGGCAGCCAACGAGTGTCAAAACCGCTGGTTCCAAGCCCGCCAAGATGCCGACTTTGATAGTTTCTACCCATACCTAGAGCGCTTAGTGGACCTAAACAAAGAGGAAGCCCAAATTCTTTCCAATGGCAGGTCCCTGTACGACACAATGCTAGATCAAAACGAAACCGGCTTTGACAGTAGTCAAATCTCCGCCCTTTTCGACGGCATGCAGAAAACCATAAATGATGTCCTAAAACAGGTAGAATCGTCAAATAATCAACTATCAGAGCAAGAACAGGCCTTTCTTTATCAAAAATATGACAAAGAAAAGCAGCAAAAATTCTCACGCTTAATCCTCCAGGACATGGGGTTCGATTTCGACCGAGGTTCTATCGGTCAGGTCGTCCACCCCTTCACCAGCACTGTCGGAAGCGATGACATCCGAATCACAACTAATTTCGAATCTCCAAACGTCACAAGCCAACTCTACACCATCGTCCACGAAGGCGGCCACGCTCTTTACGAAATGGGCGCCAACTCCGGCACCATAAAAGGCACCACCCTAGGCCAAGGTGAAAGTAACACCTTCCACGAATCCCAAAGCCGCCTCTGGGAAAACCTCGTTGCTCGTAGTCCCCAATTCTGGGAGCACTACTTCCCCATCTTCAAAGACATCTTCCCAGACCAAACCCGTGGCGTCGACCTATCGACCATGCTAAAGGCCATCAATCGCGTCAAATGCGATGATGTCCGTGTCAACGCGGACGAGGTCACTTACGGCCTTCACATTATCTTGCGGTTTCGCCTCGAAAAGTCCTTCATCGACGGGGATTTAAAAATCAAGGACCTACCAGACGCCTGGAATGCTATGTCCCTAGAACTTCTAGGCAAGTACCCCGACAGCATCAAGAGTGGTGTTTTGCAGGACGTCCACTGGATGGGTGGTATGTACGGCTACTTCCCATCCTATGCCCTTGGAAACCTAATCAACGCCCACATCTGGCACTATATGTCACAGGACCTAGACTTAAACAATATCCTAAAACGCGGTGAATTAGTGAAAATTAAAGACTATCTCACTGAAAAATACTATCGTTTTGGTTGCATCTACCCCTCGGCCAATCTACTCCAGCGTGTAACTGGCAAAACCCTTGATGCATCCTACTTTGACACATATCTTAAAGAAAAATATAGGAGGCTCTTTGGATGAATCTTCCCAACAAACTGACAGTGACAAGGTTAGTAATGACTCCTTTCTTTTTCCTTGTCTTCTTCCTTATCGACCTTGTCCCCTCGCTTAACCCGACAGTCTACATCATAGCCATGTTCCTAATGTACGGCATAATGGAACTTACAGACCTTTTAGACGGCAAGATTGCTCGCAAAGACAAACTAGTGACCGACCTTGGCAAAGTTCTTGACCCCTTTGCCGATGTTATCTGTCACCTAACATTCTTTACCTGCCTTCTTTCCTGCAACATCATGCCCGTCTGGGCCTTCATTCTAATCCTTTGGCGCGAGTTCTCCCAAAGCTTTACCCGCATGTTGATGATGGGCAAGGGCAAGGCCATGGCCGCCAACATTTTTGGCAAGGCAAAAACTTGCCTCTACGCCTTGACCTGTATCTGCGGCTTCATCTATCGTGCCTGCCAAATTCTAGTAATAAAAATTCCTACTCCAGCCAATCCCGCCAGCCCAATAAGCCCCACCTTCCTATCTACGTTCGGCACCATCCTTACAGTCCTATTTGCCCTTGCTGCCTTCTCCTCTGTCATGTCCTACCTAATTTACATCCGCACCATCATCAAAGACAAAACCCTCTCATCGATGACCCGTTAATCTAAGTTCACCCTTTGCTTTTCCCAACACTTGTATACTCATCACTTGTATGTTCATTATGCTCTAGACTTTTTCCTCTCAAATCCAACCTTACAAAATCCTCATCAGATTTGTGTTCTGTCAAACCTGATATCCTAAGTAGCAAGGCGGAAACCCTCTTGCAGTTGGTTTTTACACAAAATGTAATTTAATAAACAAAAAGTGATAATTTTTATCACCTTTTGTTAACTTATGAACAAAAAGTGTAAAACCCAAACAGGTGTCTCTCCCTTGAGCGGCAAGGCGGGAACCTTCTTGCGGTTGGTTTTTACACAAAATGTAATTTAATAAACAAAAAGTGATAATTTTTATCACCTTTTGTTAACTTATGAACAAAAAGTGTAAAACCCAAACAGGTGTCTCTCCCTTGAGCGGCAAGGCGGGAACCTTCTTGCGGTTGGTTTTTACACAAAATGTAATTTAATAAACAAAAAGTGATAATTTTTATCACCTTTTGTTAACTTATGAACAAAAAGTGTAAAACCCAAACAGGTGTCTCTCCCTTGAGCGGCAAGGCGGGAACCTTCTTGCGGTTGGTTTTTACACAAAATGTAATTTAATAAACAAAAAGTGATAATTTTTATCACCTTTTGTTAACTTATAAACAAAAAGTGTAAAAACCAAGCAAGTGTCCCTTCCTTGAGAGTCTGAGTTTGCAGTTGATATTTCTTTACACTCTGCTCCTTGAAGTTCTTTGATAAGCAGCAGTCCCTCGTCCAACTGATGGATACACACATTCCTTTCCGTAACAATCAAAATCCTCTAGATAATTATCCTCATTCTCTATTGACTCCGAAGCATCAGAGGCTATATTAATAATCTCCTCTTGTATCACCCTGTCATTCGTCTTCTTTATTCTTTCCCCATTTTGAATCTGCAAGATAACTTGAATAATTAGAAATGCTGGTACTGTCTATACAAAACCACAATCCATTTTCTTTTGTTATGATTTGAAAAGTCTTGTAATATCACATGTCCTCATTGGTTTGCCACACGAAAACCACTGAACCGCATAATTTCCAGTACCCCTTTTGGAACTAGGCTTTTTACCATTTCCCAATCCTTATCTTGCATCGCCTGCCTCACTAGGGCCGAGGAAATATACTTCTCTCCTAGGCGCTTCCTTTCTACGACCCTTAGCACAATTCTTTCCTCCAGGCACTGTCGTCTTAGCGCATTCAAGTGAATTTCCGAAAGTTCGTCCCGCGGCTCATCTCCCGCAAACGCTAGGGTAGCCCCTATACTCTTACACACATGGCAAAATACCATCGAGTCCAAAATAGCATGCGCTGACACAGTTCCCATTCTTTCCGACAGAAACCCTGCTGGGAAATCATCGCGACTAATCAAATACGGCCCAGACGGCAAAATTTTCACATTTTTTAGTCCTTCTAGACCCTTTATTGTCATCTCCTTCCGGTCCTGGAACGAAAACACAATCCCAGTATTTTCGTGATTGCCCTGTCCTCCCGACTCCGGCCGCCCCTGAGTCACAAAAACAAGCAATTCCTCACACCTCTGCGCCGCTACCTCTACTAGGTAGCGATGTCCATTTGTAAACGGATTAGCGTTAATCACTACGCAGGCCCTTGCTCCTGCTTTTTCATTAGTCGCTACCCGCACATCGGTCTCCCACGCAGCCAACCCCGCTAGCCCATCCCCGATTAACTCCAAGTACCTCTCAAACTCCGTTTCAAATGCGCTCATACCGCCTCCCGACTTATCCTACCATTGCCTCGCATCTCACACAATACCAGAATTGGAACCTGAGTTTCTTCCTCAACTCAACCTTTTGACCCTCAATGCCCACTCACACTTTGTAGTTATCAGTCCTTGCCCAACCACCACTCCGTGGTCTAAACTCACTACGAGGAGGCATATAATGCGCGACCTAAACAAATTCCAAGGTTGTCTAATCGGTGGAGCAATAGGCGATGCCTTAGGCTACGCAGTAGAATTCATGTCCGCTAACAATATCTTCAACGAATATGGCCCCAACGGCATAACAGACTACCATCTCCAAAACGGCATTGCTCAAATTTCCGACGACACTCAAATGACACTCTTCACCGCCACCGGTCTTTTAATCGGCACGACGCGCGGCAGGCTAAAAGGCGTCGGCGCAAGCCCCGAGGTATACATTGCCTACAGTTACAAAGACTGGTACCGCACCCAGACCGAAACCTTTCCACTCAAAGAAGGATTTCGTTACTCTTGGCTCTCCTCGCTTCCCCAAATGTTTCACCGCCGCGCACCCGGCCTCACATGCCTCTCCGCCATCCGCCAAGGCTGCAACGGCACACCCGAAAACCCAATCAACAACAGCAAAGGCTGCGGCGGCATCATGCGCGTTGCCCCCATCGGCCTCTACTACGCCGACAGAAAAATCACGCAAGACTCCGTCGACCTCATCGCTGCCCGCACCGCCGCTCTAACCCATGGCCACGAACTCGGCTACATCCCCGCCGCCATGTTCGTCCACATCCTCCAACGCATCACCACCAATGCCGAGCCCATTGACATCGCCATCTCTAATGCACTTTCTACAATTCCCCAACTCTTTCCCCACTCCCAGCACATCTCCGAACTCATAGATTTAATCAATAAAGCAATAGACCTATCCCAGAACCCCCAGATTTCCGACCTTGCCGCCATAACTCAACTTGGAGAAGGTTGGGTTGCCGAAGAAACCCTAGCCATAGCCATTTACTGCGTCCTAAAATACCCCACCGACTTCCAGCGCGCCATCATAGCCTCAGTCAATCACAATGGCGACAGCGACTCCACCGGCTCCGTCGCTGGCAACATCATCGGCGCCTCACTCGGCCTCTCTTCCATACCCCCGCATCTCCTCTCTCCGCTCGAGCTCAAAGACACCATCCTCGAAGTGGCCGAAGACCTGTACAATGACTGCCCCTTATCCGACTATGACACCCCCAGCACCCCAGCCACCACCCGCTGGGCGCAAAAATACGTCCACATGTTCCACTAACCACCAGCCCTGCTAGGTGCCAATTCGCCTAGAAGTTCCCCCTGGATTGGGCAAAATAGCGCATTTAGGGGGAAAATTCCCCCTAAATGGTCAAAAAATTGAATTGCAGGGGGAACATTTAAGGCGTTCCTGTTAGCCATGGTTGCAGGTGGAAGCCAAACTGCCTAGAGGCTCTCCTGAACGGCTATGGTTAAAATTGGCTTTTTGTTTGGGGAAAACTGAGGTATAATTGCAACATTGAGGTAACTTATGAAAGTAAAAGGTTTGTTTGAGGAGTTGGCTAGTAGGCGCAAGGTTTTGGTGCTAGGACATAGGGGAATGAGCCAATACTATCCTGAGAATACAATGGCCTCGTTCTTGGAGTGTGCGAAGAATCCGAGGATTGATGGGATTGAGTTGGATGTGCATGTTTGCAAGAGCGGGGAGGTCGTGGTGGCGCATGATTTTTCGCTGAAGAGGACGGCGGGAGTGGACGCGGAGATTGAGGACCTGACGTGGGACGAGTTGAAGGCGGTGAATGTGGGCTGGTTTCGTGGGCCGGAGTTTGCCGATGCGAGGGTGCCGCTGCTGAGTGAGGTTTTGGGGAAGTTTGGGGATAGGTTTGTATATGATATAGAGTTAAAGGTTAAGACGGGAAAGCTGAATTTGGATATGTCGAAGAAGGTGGCCAAAATTGTGCGCGACCATGGCCTGGAGGGGAGGGTGATGATTTCGAGTTTTAATCCTGTAGCCTTGGGGGCGTTTGGCGTGGTGAATGGGCAAAAGATGCCAAAGGGGGATATTTTTGAACATGCGAAGGCGATTCCGAAGTTTTTGCAAGATGGGGCGGGGCATGTTTTGAGTCGAAGTGCTTTCCAGAAGCCATGTTTTAAGCAGATTGATGATGCGTATTTGGCCAAGCATGGGAAAAGGCCGATTGTGACGTGGACGGTTAATGAGGCAGCCGATGCAGAGAGGATGTTGTCTTATAATAAGGACCAAATGTATATATTTGGTTTGATTGGCAATGATCCGGCTATGTTGGCAGATGTGGTAAAGGGGTGGAAGTGAGAGGTTTAGTATAGGAATTCTTATTGGGTGGGTGTGAGTGTGATGTTTGACTTCAATATTATTTTGGAACCGATGGTGGGTGGGGACTTGCTAACTTGTTAAGTTGGGTTGTCGGCCTTCACTATATATATAATATGTGGGTGGTGTTTTGAGATAGAGAGCAGAAGTTTGGTGTGATTGAGAGTTATTTTAGATATTTTGAAAAAAAATAAAAAATTTTTTTAAAAGAGTGTTGACATTAATTGCACGAATCGAGTATGCTCAGAAAGCACGCTTTGAGAGACCTCAAAAAGTGCAAGAGATTTTTACAGAGATATCAAAGAAGAGAAGGTAGAGAAAGGTTTGCAACGATTACCTTTAGGTTGTTGGTTGCAAGTCAGTTTAAGGAAGCATGAGGGCTTCCAGTCAATTCAAGATTCGAACAAAGAAGATTAACGATCAGATGT